>Ga0210050_1004161_pt1 | contig 12286 bp, 18 predicted proteins | sample CryGey132114_all_FD_185463 | JGI IMG/M metagenome (GOLD analysis project Ga0210050, IMG submission 185463) | Groundwater microbial communities from aquifer - Crystal Geyser CG22_combo_CG10-13_8/21/14_all (SPAdes) (version 2) | ecosystem: Environmental > Aquatic > Deep subsurface > Groundwater ...
GTTGGGTAGTTCATTTGACTGAAAAATTAATTCCTTACATCAATAGGCCTGGAAAAATAATTAATATCTCTTCCAGCGCAGGCTCCCTTAATCGCAAGAGCAATGTATATTATCCAGATTATAAAATTTCTAAGGCAGCACTTAATATGTATACAAAAACTTTGGCGCGCAGGCTGGAAAGTAAAAATATCCTTGTTGCTTCAATCCATCCGGGCTGGGTTAAGACAGATATGGGCGGGCAGAATGCAGATTTGACCCCCGAGGAGGCAGCGAATAATATTTACCGAAGAATCATAACCTTAAAAGAAACAGGTCTGTTCTGGTTTAAACAAGATAAATTTCCCTGGTGAACTTTAGTTCCCTTCAGCAGCAAAACTCGTCTGGTTGGATGAGACAAACTTCTGCTTGTCTTCTGACTTGTAGGACGCATGTGCCAAAGGAAGCTCGAATGAGCCGACTATGCTTATATTTGAGTAAATTACATATGAGAATGTCCTTTCCTCGCCTTTTCTCATCGATGGAAGGTTCCAATGAATCCTGCGTGTTTTTTCATCTACGCTTGTTGCAGGAGGGAACATTGTTTTTGCATGAAGCTTGGTCGTTCCGGGAATGTGGTCTATTATCTTCACATCCTGAAGGTTCTTTCTTGCCTTGGCCTTCAATCTTATTCTAAGGGCAAACTCCCCGCCTTTTGTCCTGACGAACTGGACTCTCTTTTTCAGTACGAGGTCTGTTTGTGTCTTTATTCTCACCCATGCGATAGCTATTATTATAAGGATTAAAAGGATGAAGGGGAAAGTGTAGTTTGTCCTCATTGTGACTGCTAGCGATTCTCCGGGCTGAAGTTCCTCCTGCCATGAATATTCAACAAAAAATCCCTTTCTCTCAACGCTTGTTGGGATTGTGGTGAATGTTGTGAAAAGTCTGCTAACTATATTCTTGGACTCTTTTATTTCAGCGACTGAAGGCACGTTCCCGACATTTTCCTTTGTAAGTTCTGTCTTTACAACAATGAATCCTTCTGAATCTCTCGTCGTTAAAATTCCTCCGTGCTCAAGATAATTTATCCTTGACTCTACTTCAGCACTTGCTCCCTTATATTCGACTTCTGTATTTAACTCGTATTCGCCTGCGCTAAGTGACTGGATATTCTTACTTATCTGCACAGTTATATTCCTTGATTGAAAGGGAGAAAGTGAAAATGCCTCTGAATATTCAAAAAAATCTGAATCAAACCTCAGGATTAGATTATCCATCTGCTTGTCCTCATTGTTTATGACAGTTATCACGGCCTCATCCTTGTCAGGGAAAACTATGACTTCTCCAATATCAAGTGCCTCTTCTAGAGGAATCAGCTTTATTTTCAGCTTGTCCTTGTAGGTTCCGGGGTCCATGCCTGCAATCCTGTACTCAAATAAAAACCAGTCCCTGTAGTTTTTCCTTATTGATTCGGAAGGTGTTGCCTGAATCCTGATTGTCTGCGACTCTCCTGCGCCTATCCTGAATTTTTCAGAAGGCTTTATGTCGACTCCCACAAAACTGTATATCTGAAATGAGTCAGCAGGGCCAAGGTTTTCTATTGTCAAATCAAAGATAGCAGACTCCTCAACTTCCTTTATAATGACATCAGTCATTGGCACTTCCTGGACCGAGATATTTATTGCTGAAGCAACAGACAGAAGAAGAGCAAAAATCAGCGGGAGGAATATCAGTTTTTTCATGAAAAAGCGAGTAAGAGTCATTATATAAAAATATATGTAGTCTGATTTATCTTTTTCCCAATAAGTCAAAGAATGCTTTCATATCCTCTTTTAGATTCTGAACAAATTCCATTACAACAGCCATCATTTCATCAGTCCTTGATGGGATTACATACTTATGATAGACTTCCTTTAAGAATTTCTGAATCGCGGATTTTTCCCACCTGCTGTTATAATCTTTTTCTAAAACCCCTTTTATAGTTATCTCAATCTCCCTGAATTCCTGCGTTTTTTTTCTTTTTCCGTCAACTTCTATCTCTATATCCTTGAGTCCCCTGACCTTTGAGACCATTTCTATATGCGCTCTGAAGTAATCTGTGAGCTCCCTTTTTGCCTCCCATTTCACTTCAATGTCCTTTGAGTCGCCTGCAAGTTTCTCTGAATATAATTTTTCTGTTATGACAAAGCCCTCATCTTTAAGCCAGGAATACATAAAGTTGTAGAAGTCCTTGAAATCGCCAATTCCTTTGTGCTTGAAAATTTCCTTCAAGATTGTTTCTTTTTCTACCATAAATTTTCCTCTTTTCCTGCTTAAATTATGAGAAAATTGTATTTAAATCTTCTCTTACTAATACAGTTCTTCCCTGCAAGCCTCACAGAGAAATCGGCCTTCAACTTTAAGGAGGTCTGAATAGGTATTACATTCTTCGCAGAATCCATCTGTAAATGTGTCTTCTTCTCTTGCTTTTTTCAGCTTTTCAGACTCCTCTCTTATATCCACTAAACTGCCGAGATTGCTGTAAAACGCGGGCTCTATTGCAAGTATGTCCTTCAGAGTTAAAACCCCTACTATCTGCCCCCTCGATATAACCGGAAGCCTTCTGAAGCCGTATCTTTTCATCTTTTCAAGTGCTTCCCTTATGTCTGCTGATGGCTTGATTACTGCGACTTTTTTTGTCGCAACATCAATTGCCTTGACCTTTCTTAAATCCAGGCCAGGTTTCTTTGTCAGCGCCCACAGGACGTCCCTTTGCGTCAGTATTCCTACGAGCTTCCTCCCATTTACAATGACAAGGCTGTTTAACCTCTGTCTAACAAACTCTTTTGAGCATTTGAGAAGATTGGTTTCAGGGGAAACAGAAGCAAAATGCCGCGTCATTACATCGCCTACAGCGATCCTTTTTAACATGATTTATCTTAGAGGTTTGGTATTTAAAGCATTTATATCGTAGCATAGTTGTGCTGGAGTTTAGCAATTCTTAAAAGGGCAGTTTGAGGATGATTGGAATGAGCGACAAACAGCCAATCTATGTTCTTCCTGAAAATGTCCAAAGAACTTTCGGCAAAGATGCGCAGAGAAACAATATCCTTGCTGCAAGAGTGATAGCCGAGGTTGTAAAATCCACTTTAGGACCTAAAGGCATGGATAAGATGCTTGTTGATTCTACAGGGAACATTGTGGTCACGAATGATGGGGTCACTATTTTGGAAGAGATGGAAATAGATCATCCTGCTGCAAAAATGGTAGTGGAAATTGCAAAGACACAAGAGGCAGAAGTCGGAGACGGAACAACTACTGTTGCGATGCTTGCAGGAAAACTTCTGGAAAATGCCGAAGCTCTGCTTGATAAGAAAATCCATCCTACAGTAATAGCAAAAGGTTACAGGCTGGCTGCTGAAAAATCAAAGGAAATTTTGAAGGAGATAGGAATTGATGTTAATGAAAGAGAAACTTTGAGAAAAATAGCCATGACTGCTATGACCGGAAAAGGCGCTGAAGGAAACAGGGAAAAACTTGGAGATTTAATAGTAAGAGCGATTGACCAGGTCTCTTCTGGGAGTGAGGTTGATATTGGTGATATAAAAATTGAAAAGCTGAAGGGGGACGAAATCGGGAATAGCGAGCTTATACAGGGTATTGTCCTTGACAAGGAGGTGGCGAATGAATCAATGCCGAAAAAAATCAAGGGAGCTAAAATTGCCCTGGTAGACTTTCCGTTGGAGTTGAAGAGTCCTGAAACTGAAGCAAGAATCTCTGTCTCTTCGCCGGAACAATTGCAGAGCTTTATTGAATCCGAAGAGAGATACTTGAAGGAGATAACAAGCAGGCTGATTGGCTCTGGGGCAAATGTTGTTTTCTGTCAGAAGGGAATAGATGATGTTGCACAATATTATCTTGCGAAGGCAGGTATCATGGCCTGCAGAAGGATTGCTAAGAGTGATATGGACAAGCTTGCAAGGGCAACAGGAGGAAAAATAGTTTCAAACATGGGGGAAGTGTCTGAGGAAAATTTTGGGAAGGCAGGGATTGTTGAGGAGATAAGAAAAGGGGATGACGGAATGGTTTATGTAAAGGACTGTGAAAATCCAAAGGCAGTCACTATTCTTGTCAAGGGGAGTACAGTACATGTTGTTGATGAGATTGAGAGGGCTGTAAAAGATGGGATTGGAGATGTGATTGCTGCAGTTAAAAGCAAAAAAGTTGTTGCCGGTGGAGGAGCCGTTGAAATCGAATTATCAAAAAGATTAAGGCAGTATTCCAGAACACTTGGGGGAAGGGAGCAGCTTGCGGTAGAAGTTTTTGCAGATGCCCTTGAGTTCATTCCTGAAACTCTTGCTGAAAATGCCGGCCTGGACCCTATAGACATACTTACTGAATTAAAAAAGAGGCATGAATCTGGAATGATGAGAGACGGAATAAATCTATTCAATAACAAGATTGAAGACTGCTTTGCGGCAGGGATTGTTGAACCCCTGAAAGTGAAAACACAGGCAATCAGCTCTGCATCGGAAGTTGCCATAATGATACTAAGAATTGATGATGTGCTTGTCTCTTCAGGCAGTAATAAAGGACCAAAGGGTGGGATGAATCCCTATGCTGGGATGGATTGATAATAGAGAATTTTCTTTAATAAATTATTTAAATGACGACTATGAACTTGACATATGGAAACAGATGCGAGGACAATAGAAAGTGCAGTAGGGAGAAAAATTTATGACTTATGGAGACATGTCGGGGGAGATGAATATGATTCTAAAAGTCCTGAACAAAGAGGAGAGATGACAAGAGACCAGTATATAGATAATTACATTGAAAGCAGATTCGCGGAAAGACAGATTGCAAAGGCAGGCAGGAATTAAATGCGGTATGGGGGACTTCTTCGGGTGCTGAACGATTAAACTCTGCTTTAATCCGAAGATTCAGGGGTTTTCCAAAAAGCCCCATCTTCTCCATACTGGAATGTTCTATCGGGAGTTTTCTCAACACCAACCTTTATTCCATCCTTGTAAGAATCAACGTGGTTTTGTTCTGGACTCATAGAAATAATATGAGCTCCTGAAAGATAAGCTTTCTTGTTTGTTGCTTTAAAATCTGGCTTCTCCATAACCTGCATAACTTCCCCATTTTCTCCTAAATAGACAATGACTTTAAGCTTTCTTCCATCTCTATCTACATCATAGACTTTCTTTTTTCCTTTTCTTCCACCAAATTTTTTAAAATTGAATACCATCTGATGTTTATAGCCATCCTGTCCCTTTCAGGTATAAATACATCGAAAGAGCAACTAAAAGCACTACTATTGCAGTTATCCACTTTATTAGCCATTCTCCCATAAATTAAAGGAATGCTGAAGGAGATTTAAACTTTTCCTAAACAAACACCTGATTGTTTTATTAAGAGTTTTGAAGCCCAAGAACACACAAAAAGTGTATTAATTCGAAGGGGTGCTTTTTTTATCCATATCCGCAATTATTTTATCTACCATTCTCTGCTGTTTTTCGTCCAACGATTCACCCTTAACAAGCTTGTAGATTATTCTTTTTAGTGTGTTAAGCATTATAGCTAATGTCATTTTTTGCTCCACCTCCTATAATAACCTGACTTCCTTCTTCTTTTTGTATCTTTCGCTCCCTTTGGACGTCCCAGCTTTTTACCTTTTGCCCTTGCTTCCTGTAATCCGTCATTAATACGGGATATTATAAGCTCACGCTCATACTCTGCCAAAATCATCATCATACGAAGCATAAGCTTTCCCTCTGGTGTTCTGGTATTGAAGTTTTGAGTAACTGCAATAAATTTAATATCCTTCTTATTAAACTCCTCAAAAAGATAAATCAAGTGTATAAGACTTCTTCCAATTCTATCAAGCTTATACGTGACAACACACTTACATGTGTTGTTTCTTAAATCACTAAGCATTAAGTCAAATTGTGGACGGCTTTCTTTCTTGCCCGAAATTCCTATGTCCGAATATTCTTTAATAATGGTTATACCTTCTCTCGCACAATAGTCCCTCACTGCTTTTTCCTGCATGGCTATGTCTTGTTTATCTCTCGTACTAACTCTATAATATGCTATCGCTTCCATTAGCTAACCCCTGAAATCCTCTTTCTGAATCTCTCACGCTCCCGTGATTTAATAAATCTGGAATGCTTTTTTATGATTCGGTTAACACACTTTTCCACGTTTTCAAGTGTGTTATTGTCGCTGTTTACTACCACTCCTTCGCCTGTTACAGCGATAAAATTCCCCTTATTGCTTTGAATATCTGTTTTTCCGTCCATATTGTAAGTTAATTATCAATCTTTTGTAATGTAGAATCATAAGAAAACCCTGTTTTTCCGTCATTTTTCAGGATTGTATACACCATCGCCTGTTTCAAACCAGAGATTTCGCATATCTTCTCCACTTTCCATCCTTCTACATTAAATAAATGCCTTATCATCTTATTTCTGCCCATTTCTTTCTTTGTAACTCCTTTTTTGTTCTGATTCAAGAAATTATTAACCCCTATTTGTTTTAATTTCTCATATTCTTTCTCATCGACAATAAATTCTTTTGAAAACCTACCGATAAAGTTAGCTTTCGGCTTTGTGTAGTCGTAGTATTTCTTCCCCAGTAAATATAATGTCTTTAATCTGTCAAATCCATCCGTTGCTCTGAAAAATGTGGCAAATCTCCCTCTTTCTTTCAGGGAAGGTGCGTAAACATGGCACAAAAAGTCTGCTCTGAATATCGCAAGATTCTTGTCTAAATCGAAAATGCTGTTAACATTGAAAATAACAAAAATATTCTTGCTTCGAATCATGCTCATGCCAACGACCACCATTTTATTTATCTCTGAAAGAGTAGAGCGGGATGATAAGACAAGTGCTTCATCAAAAATAATGACTTCTCCCTTTTTCGCTTCTGCCAAACCCCTTAAAAAACTTTCGGGTGTGAAATGTACCTTACTTAAATTGAAATTGTCATCTAAAATAATGCCTTGCTGAAACGATAGTGTAGTCTTACCTAATCCGCTCTTGCCATCATTTAAAATTACAATGCTTGTGTTGTTGTTATGCACGACCTCCTTAGCACCTTGAAGTAAGGAATTAAGATTTCCATCCATGTATAGAAGGGTTTTTTCTCCGTCTGGTTTTGTTATAGGGACACGCATTAGAACATCCTTGTGGATTCCTCCTTTTTACTAACCAGATAACCATATTTTTTCAACAAGTTAAAAATCTCTTCCCTGTATTTCGTCAAAAAATACTCTTGAATCTGTACGGCTCTCATTGGTCTTTTAGAAGGTAATACAGAAAATAATTTTTCAAGCCGTTTACATTCCTTAATTTCCTCTTCGGTCAAATCGGCATGAATCAAAAATCTTATCTCTCTGGTCTTAAAATATGCTTTTCTTACATTCCCTTTTGTGTAAAATAATGAAGCTTCTTGAAGCAACTGCGATATTTGAAAGATAAGCATTTGGCTTAAATTCCATGCACTCTGCTCAACTGATGGAGGGTTATTATCATCCATTTTTCACTTTCTCCCCATGATAATTTTTAAGGTAACAAGTTCTGCACAAGTAACTTTTATTATTATGCCTGATTTTTGTACTGCAATTTTTACATTTTAAGGTTTTTTCAGTTCGTGTATGGGTTTTTCTTGTTTTTTGCCTGTTTAATGGAACACAGCCACATGGGTTTATAGCCGATAAACCTCTACCACATACGGAGCAGTGAATATTATAATTATCCTTTTGTCCGACAACCTTGAAATAAGCCCTCTGATTGCAGTTCGGACACCTTTCTCCCTTGATTAAATCAATTTTTCTTAATTTCCCACATAAACGGCAATAATAAACCTTAATTAACTTCTCTGTCATGCTTTCAATCTCTCTCTATCAATTTTTTTCTGGAGCAATTTATCCTCTAATCTGGATTTACAAATCTCGCATACTTTCATGCACAGAAATTCTGTTGTGGCTTCTTTTCCGCAGTTCATGGCACATCTCATTTTATCTTGATTACCTCAATATGCTGTAACCCCCCACCCTCTTGCTCACTATTGTTTTCGTTGGTTTTTACTACCCCCCTATCTAACTCACTATTGTTTTTTTGGGTAGAAACTATAGTGAGTGAAGGGGTAGGGTGTATCAAAATTTTTCTTTTGTCATTAATATCCTTTTCTTGAGAAATAAGTCCTGCATTTTCAAGCATAGGTACAATTTGCTGTCTTAACATCCAATCTTGCAAGGCTCTACCATAAATCTCAAAATATCCTTTAAGGATATCATTTCGTGTTAATCCTTCCTTTTTCCGCTCATAGCAAGGCAGAATAACCTCTCTGAACACGTTATAAACAAACGGCGGGAGATTAAGCTCTTGACTTTCTCTTATCTCGTCCCAAATCTTAAAACCCTCTTCTAAATCATCCCCGCAAACATAAATTATGGAATTATCATCTTTGCCTCTTTCCCTAAACCAAACATTTAGAAGAGCAGATATTTTAACAAAAGCGATAACTCTCCCTATATCTCTTTGATGCCTTGGCTTCAAAACACTTATCCCATCAAAAAACTTCTTGGTTAGTTTTTCTTTAATATCTTCAGGGATAACAATCTCTTTTATTTTTTCTCGCTTTATTGCCTTTATCCTATCCTTCAGAAGCCTTCTTTCTGGGTTAGCATTAAGAAAAGCCTTAAATTTATCTTTATCGCTGTCTTTCTTTATTTTCAGCATAATCCCCTCTCTTATCTTTTCCTGCGTAGTTTCTGGACTTAACAAAATAAATCTTGTAGCTTCTTGCTCATCAATCTTTAATCCTGCTGTACAAAAAATAACAGAAGGATATCCCCTAACAATAACATTCTTTGTCCGTAACCCATGCTTCTGGCTTTTATCAGTTATTTTAAGCTGTATTTCCTTCCTGTCATGTGAGAGAAGGGGTCTTAAATGTTGTAATAACAAAGTATGAGGCTGGTCTAAAAAGATTAAGATTTTCCTCTCTAAATCAACAAGATAAGTTTTTCTCTCTTTGTCCCAACTCCCTACGTCGTGAAAAAATGCAGTAGGTGAGCAATACCCTACTATAATAACATCTTCTTCTGGAAACAACTCTGCTATCTCCATAGGGATATAAGACTTTCCTGTGGAAGAAGGAGCATTATTGCTTAAATTCAACTGACTTTCCTCGGTATAAGCGGATAATTGAGCTTCAAAAGTAATTATCTTATTAATGTCATCCTTCTTGATTGTTAAGCCCAAACTTTTCTTCAGTTCTTCAATGTTTAAAGGCTTAAATTTTGATATATCTATTGGTTTTTCTTCTTCAACAGAAAAAGTCTTATATTTATACCCCTCTTTATCTTCGGTTTCGTTTTTTCCTCTTTCTAAAATATTCTTAGGAATTTTTAAAGACTTAAAATTAATCTTTTCTCCGTCGTAAAAATAAACAGGCTCTTCGTTGTGCGGGTGTTTTCTGTGTGGAGCAAATAAGACAGGAAAAACCTTAATGGGAGAAGAAAAATTAACATCTATTCGTGCATTTTTCGGACATATCCAACATAAAAATCTTTTCGCCTCATCTTCAGAGATTGAAGAAGAAAACTCCAACCAAAGATAATCACATTTCCCTTTATGAGAAGAACGGAAATAACCCCACCCTCTTTTTTTAATAACTTTTTCTGCTTTTTCCAAAGCTTCGGAAGGCTTTAATCCATTCTCAAGCTCATCAAATTCAATTATCAGAACATTAGGCAATCTTTCTATCAAGTTTGGGGAGTGGATAAATTTATCATCAGTATAATTTTTAGCCCATTCTTCTTTACTCTCATGAATGCTTCTGGAATATCTTAATCCTTTATCCGCGAACAATTTTAAATATTCTCTATGTTTTTCAAAATCTTCTTTTCCAGATTCATGAATATTTTTGACAGCTTCTATAAAATTCATTCTCTTTCCTCCTGCAAAACTTCAATTCTCAAAATCCGATTTAAAGGCAGAAATTCATGTCCCTGTGTGCCTTCAATTTCTATGAAGGCATTGTCCAAAGAAAGAGCTTTTCCAACTTTAACGCTGACTTTTCCATCGCCATCTTCCCGAATGATTTTAAGCAGTTTGTTCTTGAATTTGTCCATTTCCATGTTTTCCTTTTCCGATTTGCTCTAAGACTAAAGTTTTAAGAAACTCATAAGGCATTTTGTTGTGCTTTTCAGCTTCATTAAAAATAAGTTCTTGTTCTTCCTTTGAAGTAAAAAATACCATTACTTTATCGTTCATTAAAAAAGTGAGAAATAAAAGAATATATACCTGCTTTCTACATAGTAGAAAGATTGTCTACTTTGTGTTTTTTATACTGATTTTTGTAGTAATTATAGAATTTTCTTGTGATTGTTATGTTCGTTATTGTTCTGCCCTTTCTTGATATTTTAACAAATCCTTTCTTTTCCAGCGACGATAAACTGCGGTAAGCTTTCTTTATGAGTGTTGGATTTATCTGTTCATATCCTTGCCGAATTAAAGCATTTTCAAGCTTGTTTTTGTTTGTGTAATAAATCATAAGATTAACATAAGCTTGTAAAGACTTAGGAGATTTGTCTACATTTCTTTTTAATTGAATTTCTTTTAAGTCTAACTCAATTAAACCATTTAATATATCACTTTGTAATTTTCCAATTTGTATTTTATTCGCCATTTTTTATATTAACCATCCTCTCGTGCAGTTTTTGAAAGTCATTCCTTAAATCTTCCATCTCTGGAGCATAATTTTCAATTAAATCAATTCCTAATCTTATTATCATAATCTGGAACTCTTTTGTTTTCATCTCGCTGTAATCTGAAATTTGTTCTTTTATTTCATAATGAGGGTTATCAAATAAATTATAACCTACAACTTCCTTGTAATCATCTGATACCTTTCCCACCTCTACTCTTAATTTGGAAATATCATTAAAATCTTCCGTTTTTATGAATTGATTTATTTCTTTTATTATCTTAATAACTTGTTCTTTACCTTTCATTTTGTTAAAATTCCCTCAATAACTTCTTGTATTTTTTGCTTTTCGTCGTCGGTAATCTGTTTTTTTCCGATGACGGAAGCCAAAAGCAACCGCTTCATTTTTTCAAAATCTGTTTGTAGTCTTTCCATTTCTCTTTTAACATCTTCGTAATCTGTTTTTACGAACACATCCTTAATTTTATCCTCGTCAACTCCGCTTCTTGCTATGTAAACATCTGGCATTTGTGAGCTGAAAGTCCACCCGAATCTTACACTTAATTGTTGTCTGTTCAACTTTGAGCTATAAAATGTAGCACTGCTTTTTCTGAATATGTGCGGATGCACTCTTTTATTTAAAACTTTTTTTCCTAATCGCAACAAGAACATTCTCACCGCATCATACTCCTTCGGAAATATTCTTTCCTTGCTGTCCTTTTTTTCGCAAGTCGCTAAATACTTTGCGATTATATTGTTGCTTTCTTTCCAAAATAAACTTATTTTTCTTCCCCTTGTTTTTGAGTATTCCTCTTTGAAATCAAACCTATAATAAGGATGGTTTTCTGTGGGTGCTTCTATATCCTCATACCTAAGGTTAAGAAACTCCTCTATTCTACAACCACTATCAAACAATACTGCAATAAGAAATTTTCCTTCTATTGTTCTACTGGCTTCTATCAATTCCTTAACCTGTTCCTCTGTTAAGACTTCGGGAGTTTTCTTTTTTGCTCTGATGACAAACCACTTTCTAAAGTTTCTTGCCGTACTCCATGATGGGATTTTTATGGGATAAACACATTCTAAGTATCTTGTTAAGGTTTCTGTTAAATCTTCCTTCGTGTCATCTGAATATGGCTTTCCGTTCTCCTTTAAAATTTTATCATTTAATAAGTCCTCTTTTATTTTCCTCAATTTTTTAAGTGTTAACTTTTCTGTGTTTTCCTTATAATTCTTGAAGAATAGGATGAACATATCTATTATTTTCTGCTGTCTTTTTTCTCCTATCGGCTTCCCTGTTATCTCTCCGATTTCTAAAAGCTTCAAGTGTCCCAGCACCTTTTTATATTCCACATCTGAAGGAGCTACTTCTTTAAGCTTCTGCTTCCTGTTCTCCAAGTAAGTCTTATGCATTTCTATCTTATTAAAAACCATGCTCTACTAAGAAAAAGCACCTTTATAAAATGTTCTATGCGGGAAAAATGCGGTATGGGGGAATCGAACCCCCGCCTCCAGATTGGCAACCTAACGTTCTACCACTAAACTAATACCGCATGATAATTTTATAATGAGGGGGTTATTTAAAATTGTTGTTGAGGAGGATTGG
>Ga0210050_1004163_pt1 | contig 12285 bp, 5 predicted proteins | sample CryGey132114_all_FD_185463 | JGI IMG/M metagenome (GOLD analysis project Ga0210050, IMG submission 185463) | Groundwater microbial communities from aquifer - Crystal Geyser CG22_combo_CG10-13_8/21/14_all (SPAdes) (version 2) | ecosystem: Environmental > Aquatic > Deep subsurface > Groundwater ...
ATAATCCTAACCGCCGCAGCAGGGAAAAATATCGTCAATAGTCTGATAGATATTAAAGGGGAACTTAAAGCTCCTGCTGTTAAGCAAAAGAACGGCAAAATCTTTATTTATGCTGAAGGCTCAAATGCGGTCAGGAGAAATGTAAAAGCCGATAAAGATAAAAAACAGGGCAGCAGCACCGTAAAAATTGCCGATGCGGTTTTGGATGTGTCCGGCAAGAATGCTGGAGAGCAGGGCGGGGCAATTGAGATTTTGGCTGATAACATCGCAACTTTGGGGAATACATTAATTGACGCTTCGGGATTTAATGGTGGTGGTGATATTAAAATCGGTGGTGATTATCTTGGTACAGGTGATACGCCAAACGCAAAATTCTCATTCATCGGCTCGGGCACAAAAATCCACGCTGATTCAATTGGCGATGGCGATGCGGGTAGGGTGATTGTTTGGTCTGATGAAAGAACGGATTTTTATGGTTTAATCACAGCTTTAGCAAAAGGTGTTGGCGAAAGCGGGTTTGTTGAAACTTCAGGTAAGAATAAGCTTAATGTGAGCGGTCTAGCCTTAGCAAAAACATGGTTACTAGACCCCAACAACATCACTATTCAAACCGCAGGTTCGGATACAAATGTAAATGCTACTCCAAACTTCACAACCACAAATGATGCGGCGATAGTTACAACAGGTAGCATAGAAACAGCTCTTAATGCAGGCACAGACGTTTTGATTCAAACCAACTCCGCTGGCACGAATGCGGAGGGAGGACATATCACGGTTAATAATGCTATCAGTAAATCTGCCGGCGGCGATGCAACATTAACTCTTAAGGCGATTGGCGATATAATCTTTACATCAGGGGCAAATATAGTTTCTACGCTAAACAAGCTGAATATTGTTTTAAATTCCGACTCTGACGCAAATAGCGACGGTGCGATTAGCATAACCGGCGCAACTTTCACCACTAATGGCGGCAACATAACCTTAGGCGGCGGTGCAGACCCAACCACTGGCAAAGCTCATGGTAATGCAACTTATGCAAGCGGTGTAACTATTGATGGCTCTAACTTCACCACAGGCGCGGGGAATATAATAATAAACGGCGAGGGGGATGATGCTGGTGATAATAATTTTGGCGTAAGACTAACAAATACAAGTTCACTATCTTCAACAACGGGTAATATAACGCTGAGTGGTCAGGGTGGTAATGGTGGAGCTAGTAATTATGGGGTTTATATTGATGGTGATTCAGATGATACAAATGATGAAATTAGCACAGTTGATGGAGATATAAGTATTACTGGGGTTGGTGGCAATGGATCAAGCATTAGAAACTATGGTGTTTCTCTTGCTCTAGGTGCCCGTATAGTTTCATCCGGTACAGGCGCAAGTGCTGGAACTATTACAATCAATGGCACCGGCGGTGCCGGCTCTAGTTCTGATTACGGCGTTATTATCGATGGCGGCAACGATGCCACAAACCCCGATATTGAAAGTGGCTACGGCGATATTAGCATCACGGGAACCGGAGGAACAAATGGTAGTAATAATGCCGGTGTTTTTATTCAAAACAAAGCCGTTATATCTTCAACAGGAACAGGTGCAGATGCTGCAAACATTACGATAGTCGGTAATGGTGCTGCGAGTGGCACTGATTCACAATATGGCGTGATTATTGATGGTGATGTAGATGATGACAATAATGAAGTAATAACAATTGATGGTGATATTAGTATTACCGGTGTTGGTGGCAACAGCTCTGGCTCAAATAATAATGGTATCTATATGTTGAACAATGCTGGCATTGTTTCCGCAGGAACGGGTGCGGACGCGGGTACAATCACATTGGATGGAACAGGCGGAGTTGGTACAAGTAATAATTTTGGTATTGTAATTAATGGTGGTAATTCTGAAACCAACACAGATATTAGCTCCATTGATGGAGCGATTAGCCTAACTGGCTTAGGTGGTAGCGGCTCTAGCTTCACCAACCATGGTATTTGGCTTTCAAATAAGGCTAAAATATCCTCAACAGGCGCAGATGCAGCTAATGCAGCAACTATAACAATTAACGGCACCGCCGGCGCTGGCACAGGCTCAGATTATGGTATTAAAATTGATGGTGATCTTAGTGCTACAAATAAGGAAATAGAAAGTGTAGCCGGTGATATCAGTATAACCGGTATAGGCGGAGGGAGTGGGAATAATAATTTCGGATTATATCTTTATAACCTCGCACAAATTGCCTCCACAGGGTTAGGAGCAAATGCAGCAAACATCACTATAAGCGGTACGGGTAGCAATGTCGGTGCAAGTAGTAACTATGGTGTGCGTATAGATGGTGGTGCTGATGATACAAATAATGAAATAACCACTATAGATGGTGATATCAGCGTTACTGGTATAGGCGGTAATGGTAGCTCCAATAACAATAGTGGCATTTACTTGTTGAATAGAGTCGGTATTGCTTCAACTGGAACGGGAGCTGGTGCAGGGAATATAACATTAATTGGTACGGGTGGTACTGGTACAAGCAACAATCACGGTGTTTATATTGATGGTGGCGGCTCCGCTACCAATAAGGATTTTAGCAGCGTAGCGGGAAATATCAGTATAACTGGCGTGGGTAATGGAACTAGCGGCAAGGGCTTATATTTTTATAATAATGCATTAGCTGAAATTACAGGCGCTGGAATTTTGTCACTTACGGGTGCAGGCGCTGGTGCTAGTAACGTTGAAATAAATGCAACTTCGTCTGCTGTTGCAAAGAACCTAACAATCCGCGCAGATAGCCTAACCTTAAGCGGAATAATTGACGGTGATGATACAGGTATATTCACCTATGAACAATATACAACAGGCAACACCTTAGACGCTGGTGATGGCGGAACAGGTGATGTTATTTTGACTGATGCATTCATCACATTAATGCGAGCAGAGTTTGCAGATTTTGTATTTGGTCGCAGCGATGGCGGTGTAGTTACAGATTATATAAATACTTGGGATGGTGATGTTACCTTTAGAACAGGTGGTGATTTCACCAGCAATGCAAACATTGCAATTGATGCTGATTACACTGTTGAAGCTGCTGGAAACATAATATTTACCCATGATATTACCTCAAGCGGTGGTGCAACAAACATCACCCTAAATTCAGATAAAGATGCAGATTCAGATGGCGCAATAAGCATCACAGGTTCAACATTCACTAGCAATGGCGGCAACATAACCCTTGGCGGCGGCGCAGATCCGACAACGGGCAAAGCTCATGGTAATGCAACATATGCAGCTGGTGTAACTATTGATGGCACCACCCTAACTTCAGGCGCAGGCAACATTATCATCAACGGCGAAGGCGATGATGCTGATTCTGATAATTATGGTGTATATCTAACAGGTACAAGCTCACTAATTTCGACAACAGGTGATATTACCTTGGATGGTAAAGGCGGAGGGGGTGTTGATAATAATTATGGTGTGTATATATACGGTAATAGCGCCACTACAAACAAGGATATAACAAGTACTGATGGAGATATTCTAATTACCGGTTTAGGTGGCAATGCTACAGGCCAAAAAAATACTGGTATATATATGGATCGTGGGGCAGTTATACAGTCAACGGGAACAGGCGCAGGCGCTAGCACAATAACATTGGACGGAAACGGCGGCACGGGAACTGAGAAGAACTATGGTGTTTCTATAGAGAGTGGTGGTGGGAAGCTTTCTAAAATTACCAGTATAGACGGCAACATAGATATTGATGGTGTTGGTGGCAATGGGACAGGAAATAATAATACGGGGGTTGATATAAGCACAAGCCAGATTTCTTCAACAGGCACAGATGATACAAATGCAGCAAATATAGATATTGATGGTACAAGTGGGATTGGCGCAGGTCAGCATAATATTGGCGTGCTGATAAATGGCAATTTTACAACAACGAATAATGTTGAAACCAATAAGGGTGATATTAATATTACAGGCCTATCACAAGGAGGAGTTTGGGGAGTAGGAGTTAGGGTGACTGCAAGAGGGTATGTTACATCTCTTGGAACAGGTACTGGTGCTGGTACTATCACAATTGATGGCACAGGCAGCTCAACAGGAGCGTCACAGGTTCATGGTGTTTATTTTGTAAATAGGGGGGCAGTAAAAAGCGTGGATGGTGATGCTTTTGTAACCGGAACTGCGGGAAATGCGAATAGCGGTACCATAAATTTTTATGGACAATCTGAGGATATAGCAACCCTAACAGGTGATTCTGATATTACTTTTACCGCAACTAATGGAGATTTTTTTGAAACTGGAACAAATACATTCTCTACAAACCGCGATGTTGATGGTGGCAACATTACATTCATCACGCAAAATTCAAATGATTTAACATTAACTGGCGGTGTATTCACCCAAACAGGTGGCGGTGTAATTAATTTAAATTCTGATGGCAATGTTAATTTTTCATCAACTGGTGGTCTTAACCTAGGCACAGTATCTGGTGACAGCATATCGATTCAAACCACGGCAGCTGATGCAGATATCACGTTAAACGGCACGGTAACGGCAACGGATGCGGGTAATAGTTTGGTTTTGGCATCGGGTAGGAATTTCATCAATAACGTGGATGCAAACGTGCTTGATGCTGGAGCAGGTAGATGGTTGGTCTATTCAGCAACTCCTGCGAATAATACTAAGGGCGGTTTAACATCAGATTTCAAACTTTATAACAAAACCTATGCAGGCTATGCACCGGCTAGTGTTGCAGAAAGTAATGACGGGTTTTTATATAGCGTTGCTCCAACACTCACAGTAACGGCAGATGATACCTCACGCGCCTATGGTGATGCTAATAGCCTTACATACACAATCTCAGGCTTTTTAGATGGCGACACAGAAGGTTCAGCAACAAGTGGAACTGCATCAGCAACATCTGCAGCAAATGCAACAAGCAATGTTGGTGATTATACAATAACCTCAGCAGTTGGTACATTAGCTTCAGCTCTTGGGTATAGCTTCAACTATGTGGATGGCACATTGACGGTGAACAAAGCAGTGTTGACGGCAACGGCCTCGGATGGCAGCCGTGCCTATGGTGATGCAAATCCGGCATTGACGGTGGGTTATACTGGGTTCAAGAATAGCGAGACCTCGGCAGTGCTAGATACATTAGCAACCGCAGCAACGGCAGCAAATGCGACGAGCAATGTGGGCAGCTATGCAACGACAGCATCGGGCGGTGTTGATGATAATTACAGCTTTAATTATGTTGACGGAACGTTGACGGTGAACAAAGCAGTGTTGACGGCAACGGCGAACGATGCAACTAAGGAGCAGGGAGAGGTAAACCCAAGTTTTGTAGTTAGCTATAGTGGTTTTAAAAATTTAGACAGCTCAAGTGTGATTTCGGGATTGACGATAAATAGTGCCGCAACCACAAGCTCACCTGCTGGGAGTTATAGTATAGTACCATCGGGTGGAATTGCTACCAACTACTCATTTATTTATAATAACGGTAATCTAGAAATTACACCTCTTGAGGTGATGACAATTATGCCAAGTACGATTAGCTTTGTTTCTCAGGTTCCGATTATTACAGCAAGTAATATACAAACTCAATATCCTTTCCAAACTCAGAGCTCTGTACCAAAGCAATCCAATGTAGCCACTAATTCTAATAATGATAATAATAGTTCAAGTAAGGTAAACATGCATCAGATTAAGATAGCCGAGAAAGCAACTATGAAAATTATGAATGGGCTTGTAGAAATTCAAGGAAAGCTGGCAGATTTATTTGGCATTAATAAAGAGAGTATATAATTAATTGCTGCGATTGTTGTGAATTAATTCAAAATAAAAATGAAAGTTGTCTATAAAGATGCTTGTTGCTATATTTAGCTTGGCAGGTGAGGTAGGCTTTGTATAGTAATCCAGAATGATTGGGAGTGTTATGGCTAAGAATATTAAGAAAAAAGAAATGTCTAAATCTCAGGCTGTAGAATCAGATATGCCGATGTTTTATAAGAATCCTGTTGCACTTGATAAAGGTGCTCACGGTAAGTCTGGATTAAAGGCAGAGAGTGATAGTTATAAATTTGCCAAGGAATCTAATAGCGTTCCGATTACTATTGTAGAATTTATTGAAGTTGCGAAATCTTATCCAATAGTATTTAGTCTTGGTGATAATCCAGTTCCTGTTTGTATACTTGGTTTAGAGAATAATGATAATCTGTTTGTTAGCAAAAGCGGCACTTGGGAGAAAAATTTATATGTTCCTGCGTATATCAGAAGATATCCGTTTATTTTGAGCGAAAATAGCGATAATAGCCGATTGATTCTGTGTATCGATGAGAAGGCGGGGAGCTTTGTAAAGAAAGCTGCCAAGGGTGACGTAAGGCTTTTTGATGGGAAGGGGATGCAAAGTGAGTTGTTGAATCACAAAGTTGCATTTTGTAGCCAATATCATAAAGATTTTATCGAAAGTCAGAATTTTTGTCGTGAGCTAAAAAGCCGTGGCGTGCTTGCTGATAGAGAGCTTAATGTAAACTTACCCAATAAGAAAGAGCCGTTTGTATTTTCAGGGTTTCAGGTTGTTGATGAGGATGTGCTTCGCAACCTACCGAGCGATGTTGTGCAGGACTGGCATAAGCGCGGCCTGCTTTCATTGGTGTATAGCCATCTTTTCTCTCAGTCTAACTGGAAAAATCTGGTAGCCAGATTTAAGTAGTAATTGCCTAATATTCTCTTCTTTAAATCCAAGAAATTGTTGAAAGTCATTAATTGTCATTCTATATGAATAGCTATTAAATGTTAACGGGAGAGAATGATGGGCGGTGTTGAAGAGGATAGGAAGCGTGAAGCTTTAAGATTAAAAGTGGAAGAGGTTAAACATGCTTTGGCAGGCAGTTACGCAAAGCTGGTTGATAAATTGCTTTATGAAGCTGGTTGGGAAAGGCGCGAATTATCTTTAGAGACTGAGTCTTACGAGCAATTTTCTGCTAAAGAGGCGGGAAAGTTCAGTCAGGGACATGATATACATCCAAGCAAAAATTACCAGGATAATTGGTTTAATCAGAGCGGTGATATTGTGATGGAAAGGGTGCATAAACCAGCCGTTCAGTAAAATCTGCGCATGCAGAGCCTGACACCCATGATGGCACGTTGCGCGTATATGGCAGAGAAGGGCAACTTTTTGCTGTAGCGGAGTTAAGTTGGACTATAATTGTGCAAGAGGAGTGGAGAAAAGAGAGAATTGATCTAGAAGCGCCGTATGTTAAGAAAGTTGATTATTATCATTCGCCGAAAGAGTTAGAAGTATCTGCTGTGCCTGAAGCTCATAAATTGAGAATTAGGGAATCTGAAAAACGAGGCAGAGATTTAGACCGTTATGAAGAGAGGCTCTTTAAGAATGCAATAAGAGATGGGCGTGAAAGTGAAATTACCCTTCAAATCCCACTTGTTAGAAATGGTCGTAAAGTTGAAAGTCATTCACGTATAATCAAAACTGCTCCCAAGGTTTTTTGCAGCGAAACTTATTCCGTACCCAAACCGCATTCAGGTCGCGGTGCTTCTTCTTTGTATGTTCACCATGTGAGTGCTCGTGAAATCCATTTTGAGAATGGAGCATCAGTATTTGAGGAATACCGTTCTGATGGTGGAGTTCGGCAAAGGACTACTTATAGTCACAGAGGAGTTGGAGAGACAGAATTCTTTGATGATAATGGCACTTTAACTAAAACTGCAGTTGGAATAAATAGGAAAAATAAACCACTAGATGCCAGCGATATTCGTAAGGCTGAATCTGAATGTAGAAAGGAAACTCGTCATCTATGGAAAGAATCGCGTCAAAAAGCAGGTACTACAGTGAAGGTAGAGGTTCGGGGTAAGTTTGATATAGGTGGATACAAACGCAAAGAAAGTTTTAAGAGAAAAGTTAGACCATATAAGGTGGATGAAATTCTAAAAAGAGTAGCTTCGGATGAATTGGCAGGTAATAGGCTCAGGGAAGATTCAACAAGGCTTCCTGAAGATATTCCAAGGGATATTAAGGAAGATGCCGCAGCATGGAAAACTTATCGCTTGCAATCTAGGGCTGATTCTGGGATAAACTGCGTTGGTAATGGATCCAGCAAATAGTCATATCAAAACTGGTGATTTGCCCAAAAAGCAAAGCTTGCTTGCACGCCTCAATCAGGGGCGGAAAAAGATTATGGCCTCGCGCCACACTAAATCCGGCAAAAAGCTGTTTTGGGCGTGGATTGCGTATCAGTCGGTAAAAGGCACGATTACGACCTCGCTAATCTGGGTTCCGATGATTTATTATTATTTTTCACATTGAACGTGCGCGATTTCTCCCAGAATTAATATCAAATCAGCAAAGAATATTGCAATTTCCGGCATATAGATTAAAGAGCTATGATGGATAAGTTTGATAATCTCGGTTTTTCGATTGGTAATTACGTAACAAAATATCGCTGGCTGGTGATTGCAGCAGTATTATTGCTGACATTTGCCATGGCAAGTGGTGCTAAAAATCTGGGATTTGATACTAATTATCGTGTGTTCTTTAGCAAAGATAACCCGCAATTGCTCGCATTTGATGAGCTGCAAAATGTTTATACTAAAACCGATAATGCAATTTATGTCCTCCGCCCCAAAGAAGGCGATATTTTCCAGCCCAGAGTTTTGCAGGCAATAAAGGATTTTACCGAAGGAAGTTGGAAGCTACCATATTCAACGCGGGTGGATTCATTAAGTAACTTTCAGCACACATATGCGGTGGAAGATGATTTGACGGTGACGGATTTGGTGGATGCTAACCCATTGGAAATGGGCGCTGACGAAATCACGCAAATTAAGGAAGTTGCACTCAGCGAGCCTTTATTGGTCGGCAAGGTAATTTCACCGGATGGGAAAACCACCGGTATTAATATTACATTCTATTTTGATGAGAATGATCCGGCGCAAATTCCCATAACTGTAGCTGCTGCAAGGGATTTGCTGGAGGAAATGCAGGCAAAATATCCGGAAATTGAAATGCGCCCATCTGGCGTTGTATTTATGAATAACGCATTTTCCGAAAGCTCGCAGCATGATTTGAAAACCCTGATTCCTCTCATGTATGGCGCGTTGATTATCGCAATGCTGTTTTTATTCCGCAGCTTTACCGGAACTTTTTCCACCGTATTGGTGATTGCATTCTCAGCGGCGGCAGCAATGGGGCTGGGCGGTTGGCTGGGGCTAAAACTTACTCCGATTTCATCTACCGCGCCAACTGTAATCCTGACGCTGGCGATTGCCGATAGTGTGCATATTATTATTTCTATGTATAAGGCAATGCAATCCGGTATGGCCAAAAAGGAAGCGATTATTGAGAGTTTGCGGATTAATCTTCAGCCTGTATTTCTAACAAGCTTAACCACTGCAATCGGGTTTTTGAGCCTGAACTTTTCCGATGCTCCACCTTTTCATGATTTGGGGAACACGGTGGCGGCTGGCGTTATGCTGGCATTTGTCTATTCGGTGACTTTGTTGCCTGCCATGCTTGCAATTCTGCCATTTAAGCCGAGATTGAACAAATCCACCGGCAAAAAAGAATATGTAGAAAAATTTGCCGATATGGTGATTGGGAATGTAAAGAAAATATTCTTAATCTCTGTTGTAGTGGTAATATTTTTGGGAGTAATGATAAGCAAGATTGAGCTTAATGACCAATTCGTCCAATATTTTGATTATACCATTCCGTTTCGCGGTGATTCGGAATATATGATGGAGCATTTAACCGGAATTTACCAACTTGAATATTCAATCCGCGCCAAGGAAGCGCAAGGCATTACCGACCCAGAATATCTCCGCATAATAGATAAATTCTCAAGCTGGATGCGTGAGCAGCAAGAGGTGATGAATGTTTATACAGTTACTGACATATTCAAGCGTCTAAACAAAAATATGCACGGCGATGATGAGGCGTGGTACAGAATCCCCGAGAATCGTGAGATGGCGGCACAATATCTATTGCTATATGAATTCTCACTGCCATTTGGGCTGGATTTGAATGACCGCATAAATGTTGATAAATCGGCAACCAGACTGACCGTTACGCTGGATGATATGTCAACAAAAGAGGTGAGGGCGTTTAAGGATAAAACTGAAAACTGGCTCAAAGAAAATGCACCTGAGCATATGCAGGCTGAGGCAACCAGTCCGGTGGTGATGTTCGCTTATATATCAGAGCGTAATATCAACAGCATGATGATTGGGAATATAGTAGCGTTGCTGCTGATTTCCCTGTCCATAATGATTGCGCTGAAAAGCTTCCGCATCGGCTTGTATAGCCTTGTGCCGAACCTTGCTCCGGCGATTATGGGCTTTGGGATTTGGGGAATTTTTGTCGGACAGGTTAATATGGCGGTGGCAATAACTGCGGCTATCAGCTTGGGAATAATCGTGGATGATACTGTGCATTTCCTCAGCAAATATCTGCGGGCGCGGCGTGAAAAAGGCATGGATGCAGCCGAAGCGGTGAAATATTCATTCCGTGTGGTTGGTACAGCTTTGGTGATAACATCAGTAATTCTGGTTGTCGGTTTTTCAATCCTAATCCTTTCCGCCTTTGAAATGAATGAATTTATGGGTATGCTTACAGCTATAACCATAACTTGCGCGCTGGTTGCTGATTTCTTCTTACTGCCCTCATTACTAATGTTATTGGATAATAAAAAAGGAAAATATGATGAATAAACTCAAAATAGCTTTAATTTCGGTTTTTCTAAGCTGCGGATTTGTTAATGCGGCAATGGCTTATAAATCACTATCGGCACAGGACGTGCTAGCGATGGAAGGGCAATATACACCTGAGCAAATCGGGCTGGCGATTATGCAGGAAGCCGATAATCGTGATTTGGGCTATGGTGATTTTGAAGTTGATGTTGAAATGAATTTGTATAATTCACATGGGGAATCCAGCAATCGAAAAATGCGCAATAAAACCTTTGAAGTGCAGGATATTTCAATTGGTGATAAATCGCTGATTATATTCGATGAGCCGCGCGATGTTTCCGGTACTGCTTTTTTGACGCATTCCAAAATCCTTGAGCCTGATGACCAATGGCTATATTTGCCATCACTAAAACGTGTAAAACGCATTGCCTCAAAAAACAAATCAGGGCCTTTTGTCGGTAGTGAATTTGCCTATGAGGATATATCCTCGCAGGAAGTTGCAAAATTTACATATAAATATCTCGGCAGTCAGCCTTGCCCGGTGCCGGATTATGCGACGATGAATTGCTTTGTAATAGAGCGCGTTCCCGCTTATGAATATTCCGGCTATACCAAGCAGCATTTATGGCTTGATCATGATGAAATGCGCCCGATACGCATTGATTTTTATGACCGTAAAGATAGCTTGCTCAAAACTCTCACCTATCACGGTTATCAGCAATATCTTGGGCGCTACTGGCGTGCGGATAAATTCTATATGATAAGCCATCAAACTGGTAAGAAAACTGAGTTGTTCTGGAAGAATTATAAATTTCGTACTGGTTTGAAAGAAGAAGATTTAATTGAGTCAAAGCTAAAACAGGCGAAGTGATGCGCGTGCGCTTGAAATTCTGGTTGTTTTTTCTTTTGCTTCCGCTTTCTGCTAATGCGGCAGAGGTGCAATATGGCGGTTATGCGGCTATTGATGCGCGTGCCTTCCCACAAAGCGCCGAATATGCGGGGCAGAAAAACGGCACAGGCCCTTCTATCGTGCTTGAGCCGGAATTTTATCACGTATCGGAAAATGAGCATCACACCGTAACTGCCCGTCCATTTGCCCGCTATGATATGCATGATGATCGCCGAACTCATGTTGATATACGCCAGCTTGACTGGTTATATACTCCGGGAAATTATGAGATTCGCGCAGGTGTTGGTAGGGTGTTTTGGGGCGTTGTGGAATCTCGCCATTTGGTGAATATCATCAATCAGGATGATGCAATTGAAGATACTGACGGTGAGGATAAGCTGGGGCAGCCAATGGTTGCGGTGGCATTCTTTCAGGATTATGGAACATTACGCTTTTTCTATCTGCCATATTTCCGTGAGCGCACATTCCCCGGTAAAGAGGGGCGTTTGCGTAGTGGTGCGGTGGTGGATACTGATCATCCGATTTATGAATCAGGCAAGGAGGAATTTCATCAGGATGTTGCTGCCAGATTTACCAAGGTTATTGATAATGTTGATTTAGGTGTTTCATATTTTCGCGGGACGAGCCGTGAGCCGAGAATTATGCTGGTGAATAATGGCGGG
>Ga0210050_1004168_pt1 | contig 12279 bp, 13 predicted proteins | sample CryGey132114_all_FD_185463 | JGI IMG/M metagenome (GOLD analysis project Ga0210050, IMG submission 185463) | Groundwater microbial communities from aquifer - Crystal Geyser CG22_combo_CG10-13_8/21/14_all (SPAdes) (version 2) | ecosystem: Environmental > Aquatic > Deep subsurface > Groundwater ...
ATTCTATGTCCTTCGTAAAGAGGAACTCCTCTTCTTTTTGCCCATCTTCTATTCCCGTCTGGAATTATGGCAATGTGATTTAAAGGCATAAATTTATTCAATTGGCATCCAGCCAGCTAATAAAGTTTCTGGACCGGTGTGGCTACAAACTACCGGTGAAGCTAAACTAATAAAAGGAACTTCAGCTTTTATTTCTTTTAAAAGTTGTCTTAATTTTTCTGCTCCGGTTGGATTATCGGCCTGGCTAATAATTACTCGAATTCTCTTTCCTTGTTTTCGAACTTTTCGACTATCTTTTTCAATCTTTTTAAAGAGAGCTTCGGCCATGTCTCGAGCCAAAACTACTCCACCTGAGATTACTACTCCTTTTTTTATTGTTATTAAAGGATGAAGATTTAATTTCTTCATTCTTCTTATCCAGTTTGCCTGGGATTTACTTACTCTACCGCCAGCCTCTATCCATTTCGGGTCTTCAAAAATCACATAGAGGTGAATTTTATTTTCCCTTAATCTTTTGAGTTCTTCTATTACTTCATCGATTTCTCTTTGCTCTTGAATTAGCTCAATTGCCCGTAAAATTAAAAGGGCTTGACTGGCGGCAACCTGTAAAGAGTCGAAAATATAAACTCTTTCTTTTTCATTTTCATTAAGTATCTCTTTTGCCTGGCGAGCTGAATTGTAACAACCGGAGAGTTTTGAGGATGTACTAATACATAAAACTTTATCAAATTTTTGGAGTTGTTTTTCAAAAACTTCTAGATAGGCCTGGGGGGAAGGTTGGGAAGTCTTGGGAAAAGTTTTAATCCCTTGTCGAGCTGCTTCTCTCATTTTTTGATAAATATTTTCGCCTGGTAAATTTTTACCTTTTGACCAATCGACGATAGCATCAACTGTCTCAATTTGATATCTTTCCCTAACTTTCTCCGGTAAACCAGCAACATTATTTTCGGTGACAATCCCAATTGAAACTTTTCTTAACGAAAGCTCACCGACCACTTCCTTGGCCATATCTTCAGTTCTTAATTCCAAAATTTGACCTGTTTTTCTCATTATATCTCTGACTTCATCTGGATAATCGGTATGAATATGGATTTTCATTTTGTTTCCGACTCGGACAACATCTAGCGAGTTTCCCAATTTTTTCAATCTGGCCTTGACTGTATTTTCATCTAATCTCAGATTTTCAATTAAAGAAACAACCTCGTAACGGTTAGAAAGAACCTGGACAAATCTTTTGATCTTTTCTGAAGGCATCTCTTTAGCCGGTAAAGTTTTGGCCAAGGTGGGTTCTAAGGCCTCTAAATAACTTTCCAAAATTACTAAAAATCCGAGGCCACCAGCATCAACGACATTGGCTTTTTTGAAAATTTCCATTTTTTCTCTAGTAGCTAAAAGAGCTTCTTTCGCCTTTTCAATTGCTTTTCTCAAAAGCTTAATAATATCTGTTTCTTTTTCCGATTCTTTTTTAAAAGTTTGGCTGGCCGCATCAATTACATCTAAAATTGTTCCCTCTTTCGGATTTTGAATAGATTCCCAGGCCCTTTTAGCTCCCCTTTCAAAGGCAATGGCCAGTTTTTTGGCGTCAACCGGGTTTTTATCAAGCAATGGCAAAAAACTAGCTAAAAAACCGGTGTAGATGACGCCGGCATTTCCCTGAGCAGAGATTAAAGCTCCATCTAAGGTAGCTTCGGAAATTTCTTTTAAATTCTTGAATTCCTTTCCTTCAATTGCCTCTTTTATTCCCAAGAGGGTTTTAGCCATATTGCTCCCAGTATCCTGATCTGGAACCGGAAAGACATTGATTTTATTAATCTCTTCCTTATTTTCCTCAATCTTTTGATATGAAAGGAGCATCATTTTCTTGAGCTCCTCTTTTGTTAAAAACTCCATATTATTTGAGTTTTTCTTCCAATTCTTTTAAAATTTTAACTGCCAAATCCTTTCCGCCCAATCCAAAAGAAAGCCCCAAAGCAATTGAAATTGTAGCTACTATGCCAATAAAGATGGTTAAAATTAAATAGGGAGTAATTCGCAGTTGGTAAAGGATGGCTAAAATAGCGAAAAGCCAGATCGCCCAACGAATCATTCTGCCTAAAAATCGAGAATAAGTTATTTTTTCTTCTTTTAAAGTACCGACCACAATTTTTTGAGAAAAATCAGATAGAAAAACTGCCACGACAAAAATTAAGGCTGAAATAAAAATATTGGGAAAATAGCCAATTACTTTTTCTAAAAATTGACTAAACTGAATTAATCCCAAAATTTCTGATGAAGCCATCAAAGAAAGGACAATAAAAAACCATTTAACTATTTCGCCAAAAAACTTTGGCGCATTAAGACTGGCATCAATTTTAGATAAAGCTTCTTCTAACCCCATTCTTTTTAAAATCTGATTTAATTTAATTTTACTTAGAAAAACAACGATAATAGCAGCGATCCATTTGGCAACCAAGATTCCCAAAAGCAAAACCAAACCCGCCCAAAAAATTGAGGGAGATATCTCAGTTAAATTTTGCCAAAATATCTTAGTAAATTCTTCCCACATATATTTACATCTTACCCCGTTAGAAATTTGAAGTCAATTTCGACTTAAGCCTGGTCCAGGCAATTTAAGCTTCCTAAATTAATTTCTAACGGGATCTTACCATTTTGCCTGATGTAATTTCAAGATGTAGCCAAGCCGATTAACGATTATATGTAAAAAGAAAGTGAGAATAAAAATGGTGAGCCAAATACGGATGTTAATTTTGAAAAAGGGTGTCAAGAAAAGATAAGTGCCAATGACATAATTTGTTTGGTCAAAGGGCAAAAAGGGAGCTCCCGGTTTTAATCTCAATCTCCTTTTTATAAAGGCAAAAAGCAAATCTCCAAAAACTGCTCCACCGGAAATTAAGAAACCGAAAACTAAAAAATTAATTTTGTAATAATCAAAAAAGCTAATTTCTTTTAGAAAAGGAAAGCGATAAAGCCAAACCTGGAATTTGACAACCGAAATTCCAATAATAATTCCCAAAATTGCCCCTCGCCAAGTTTTATGAGAACCCAAAATTGGTTTACCAAAAAAATTTTTGCCAAAATCAACCGGTTTATCCAAAAATTTCAAAACCCCAGCCTTTTTTGCCAAGGGCGGGGTCATATTAGTAAAATAGGCCGGAAGAAAGAAATAAAGACCAGAGAGAATAAATTGCCAATTCATAATTTTAGGCCTCAGACCAGGCGAGGCAGAGAGCATCGGGACCAGCGAGAGCTCCGACGAAATTATTAACTAAGTTCAAAAATACAATTTCAACTCCGGTTAAATTGTTCTCAACTATTTCTTTTAATTTTTGAGCCTCTACTAAATTATCGGCATGGGTAATTACTACTATAATCTTTTTCTTTCGGGCCCGTAATTTTCTGGTTTTTTCCTCTAATTCTTTAAAGAGGGCTTCTTTAGCATCTTTTACCCCGCTCTTCAATCCCATAGCCTTTATTACTCCCCCTTTTAATCCTATTAAAGGACGAACTCCAATCTTTTCTAGTCTTCTCATTAATTTGGCTACTAAATGGGAAATTCTACCTGAAGCCTCTGCCCACTTCGGATCTTTTAGAGCTGCCCGAAGATGAATTTTTGAGCGGAATATTTCTAACTCCTTTAATATTTCTTCAATTCGCTTTTTTCCTCCCTTAATTAAATCAATTGCTTTTAGAACCAAGATTCCTTCTCCTCCGCTGATATTTAATGAATCTAAAATGAAAACCCCATTTTGACCCAAAAAACTTTTTGCCTGGATTGCCGAATTGAAAGTCCCGGAATGTTTTGAGGTAATGGTGATACAAATTAATTTTTCAAACCTTTTTTCAAACTGTTTTTTAAAGGCATCTAAAAAATCTTTTGGCGAAGGCTGAGAGGTTTTGCCAAATGTTTTTATTCCTCTCTTTTCAGTCTCTCTCATTTTTTGATAGATATTTTCGCCGGGCAATTCTTTAACTTCCGGCCAATCCAATTTAAAAGGAACAACCTCTATTTGCTCTTTTTTAATTATTTCTTCAGGCAAGTCCGCCCCTTCATCAACAATTAATCCAATTTTTTTAAAATTATTCATAACCTACGGCGTTTTCAAAATGATCAATTTTGACCTTTTTCCCTGAATCTATTTTAATTGAAATGACATCAATTTGCCACTTTGAATTCAGGGGAATTTTATTTTTCATTAACCAACTCTCGGCCGATACTCTCAACTTTTTTCTTTTTGAAAAATTCACTTTGTCTTCCGGCAAAAATCCCTTCTTTCTCTTTAAAGTTTTCACTTCAACAAAAGAAATCGTATCTCCTTTTTTAGCCACAATATCTATTTCCCCCTTTTGAGGATTTCCCGGAATTCTAAAAACAAAATTTCTGTCCAAAATTTGATATCCTTTATTTTTTAAATAATTTTCGGCAATTTTTTCCCCAAAATTTCCAACTCGTCTTGTATACATATATATATTATATGGACCCAGGCAGAATCGAACTGCCATCGGCGCAATGCGAATGCACCATTCTACCATTAAACTATAGGCCCAGTGGTAATACTTAATTATATTAAAAGGTTTTTTAGTTCTTTTAAAGAACTTATTTTCTTAAACGGGGCATTTTCAATTTTATTTTCTCTATCAATCAATATTGCTCCCATTCCGAGGTTTTTGGCCGGGATTAAATCTCTTTCAATTTCATCCCCAACCATTAAAGCTTCCTCGGGTTTAACTTTTAATTTTTCTAAAACGACTAAAAATGCCCTTTTATCCGGTTTCAAAAATTTTGTTTCTTTTGGAGTAAAAACTTCAGCAAATTTTTCCAAACCCAATTTTTTTATCAAGAACCCAGCGCCGGAAGTTAAAATTGCTTTTTGAAACGGTAAATTAACAATCTCTTTTACATCATCATAAAGTTTATAAACAAGATTTTCTTTGTAAAAATCCGCTAAAGCTTGGGTTTTTTCCAAATCGGCTTTTCCCAGGAATCTCTGGAGAAGTTTTTCACTGAGGTCATACCAACTCGTAGCCTGGTTGCTTATTTGAGCAAATACGGAGATAAATGATTTTATATCCTGGTTTGTTTTTAATTCAATCCCAATTTTTTTGTAAAAAGCAAAAAAGTCCTCTCGTTTTAGTTTTTCCACCGGAAAAGCCAAGGTTCCAAATAAATCAAAGATAATTAACTTCGGTTTCATAATTTGTCGGGGCACTGGGATTTGCACCCAGAGAATCTCACGGTCCCGAACCGTGCGTGTTACTGTTACACCATGCCCCGTCTATGTCACCCAGTACTTCTTCTTTGTCATTTCGTCCCTTTTCATTTCAATTTTTTCTCTTTCTTTCCTCGCTTTTTGAGAAATCTCTTTTAATTTTTCATCTTTTAATTTCCCCAGTTCTTTAATCTTCTCTTCTAAAAAAGCTTTTTCATTTTTTTCAGGTGTTTCTAAAACATAACCAAGTAAGATATCCAAAATCTGTCCTATTTTTGGTCCTGGTTTAATATTCAAAATCTTCATAACATCATTTCCATTAACTTTCAGCATCTTGACAGAGATCGGATTTCTGTTAACTTTTTCAATGACGTACCTTAAATGTCGTAGTTTATAGGGCTCGGCCTTGGGCACGCCAGAACCAATTCTATCTGCCATTCTGACTTGTAATAATTCTTCCATATTTTCTGGCCCAACCTGGCGAAGTAATCTTCTGACCGAACTTTCACCAACCTCACCTGGATTATAGTAAAAAAGGTGGTATCTGACTAATCTGGCAATTTTTTCAATATCTTTTTTAGGAAATTTCAGGCGATTTAAGATCTGAAAGGTCATTTTGGCTCCAACCACTTCATGATTATAAAAAGTGGCATCGGGCCCTTCTCCTTTTTTAACCCTTGGTTTTCCAATATCATGAAAAAGAGCGGCCAACCTGACATATTTATTAAAATTTTTCTTTGCCGCAAAATCCAAAGACCTTAAATAATGCTCATAACATTCGTAGATATGATGTTTGTTTTGGCTAATTTTGTATCCTTCTTCAAGCTCGGGAATAATATATTTTAAAAGAGAAAGTTTTCTTAGTAATTCTATCCCTTCGGCCGCCCGATCTCCCATAATAATTTTTAATAGTTCATCCCTGACTCTTTCTTTAGAAATTGCCTGAAGCCAAAATGAATTTTTCTTTATTGCCTCAGCTGTCTTTTCTTCAATTGCCCAAGCTTTAGCTGGGGCGAGAGAAGAGCAACGCTCTTCGAACTTCCAATTTTCACCCAAAGTTATTGCAAATCTTACTGCTCTGAGCATCCTTAAAGCATCTTCTGAAAATCTTTCCTCCGGATTTCCCACCGCCCGAATAATCTTCTTTTCCAAATCCCTTCTTCCTAAAAAGGGGTCAATAATTTCTAACTTTTGACTTTTGACTTTTGCGTTTTGAGTTTTTATTGCTATGGCGTTGACTGTAAAATCTCTTCTGGCTAAGTCCTCTTCTATTGTTTTGGCAAATTTAACTTCGTCGGGGTGGCGTTTGTCAGTATATTTGGCTTCCGAACGATAAGTTGTAATTTCGATTTCTTTTAATTTTGGATTTTGGCTGTCGGTTTGAGCGGTGACGGTCAAAAACTTGTTTTCATAAAAACTTTTTGGGAAAATTTTTTGAATCTCTTTTGGTTTGGCGTTAGTTGCGACATCCCAATCATCGGGCTCCACATTTCTCAAAAAATCTCTAACACAACCTCCAACAATATAGGCCTCAAAACCATTTCTTTTTAATTTATCAATGACTGATTTTACTTCTTTCGGAATCTGCATATTCTTAATTTTATCTCAAAACCTTGTTTTTTTCAAGGCATTGCTAAATGCGAACTTTTATACTATAATAGAATAATCCTCTCAAGAGAGTTCGTAACACTTATGAAATTAAGACTAGAAGAAAAAAGAAAAGCAATTGAACTTCGTATCCAAGGTAAAACTTTTAGCGAAATAAGAAATTTTATTTCGAATTTATCTAAAAGTACCTTGTCAGGATGGTTAAGAAATGTTAAACTTACACCAGAACAAGAAGAAAGACTGAAAAGAAATATTGCAAAAATTACCTATAATGCGCGAGTGAAAGCTGGTTGGACTAGAAAACAAAAACGCCTTCTAAAAATAAAACATATCACTGAAGAGGCAAAAAAAGAATTACCTTCTCTTTCGCGAAACCTTCTTTTTCTTATTGGTTTATCTCTTTATTGGGGTGAAGGAAGTAAAAACTCAAGCGAATCTATCCAATTCGCTAACTCCGACCCTCGTCTAATAAAGATAATGATGAAATGGTTTAGAGAAATTTGTAAAGTCCCTGAAGAAAAAATGGGAATTCATATTTATATTCATAAGGTTTATAGAAATGAAAATTGTGAAAAATTTTGGTCGAAGATCATGGGTATACCTGCTTCAAGATTCGGAAAAACTACTTACAAACCAACTCCTCACAGAATTAAAAAAAATTTAGATTATAAAGGAGTGTGTCGAATTGATATAGGTAATGTAAATTTATTTCGACGAATTATGGGATGGCAACAAGGTATTTTCGAAATGTTTAATAAAGAATAATTTTGCCCCCGTAGCGTAATGGATAGCGTTATCGCCTTCGGAGCGATAGGTGAGGGTTCGAATCCTTCCGGGGGCACAAAAATATGAAAATTCAAAATTCAAAATTCAAAATTAAAAAATTCTTACCGACAGTTATTTTAGTTTTCTTCTTTTTGTCTTTAGCTGGACAAACTTTCGCTATTTGTGAAGGACCCATAGTTCCTTGTGGTGGCGAAGGAAATCCTTGTAAATTCTGTCATATTTTTGTTCTGATTAATAAAATAATCAGTTTCATCTTAACCTGTCTGGCGCCAATTGTTGCGGGATTGATGTTAGTTATTGGCGGTCTATATCTCCTAGCCGCCGGGCCAAGCCCTGAAAAAGTCAGTCAAGCAAAATCAATTATTACTGCCGCAGTAATAGGTATTGTAATTATTTTCGTTGCCTGGGTATTTTTAAATACTTTTTTGGATGCCATTGGAGTGGCCGAATGGACTGGATTGAAAACTTGGTGGGAAATTAAATGTCCTTAAATTAATGAGGCGTATGCCCCCATAGCTCAATTGGTAGAGCAGATCCCTCTTAAGGATAAGGTTTCCAGGTTCAAATCCTGGTGGGGGCACAATAAAAATTCAAAATTCAAAATTTAAAAAGCAAAATTATATGGTGGCTATGGTGTAGTGGTAACACTGCTCTCTGTGGAGGAGCCGTCGCCGGTTCAAATCCGACTAGCCACCCAATCTAACCAAAAACAGCTTCCGAAAGCTGTTTTTCAATCTATTGATTTACGAAATCAATAGATTATTTTTTCTCTTCTAACTCTATCTTGACATTCATTTCCTTCCCCTCTCTTAAAATTTTCAAAGAAACTTCATCGCCGATTTTATATCTCTGTAAAATATCAGCCAAGGGATTTTCTTCACTGATTTTTTCTCCATTCAATTCCAAAATTATGTCATATTCTTTTAAACTGGCTTTATCAGCGGCTGAGTTTTTGACTATTGCCTTTTCCCCCAAACTTTCTCTGACAATTAAAGCCCCGTAATCAACCGGAAGTTTATTTGCCTGGCTAATTTCTTTATTTAAGATGAAATACCTTATTCCCAAAAATGGCCTTTGAATTTTCCCATATTTTATCACTTCTTCCAAAGTTCTTCTGGCATAATTGATGGGAATGGCAAAGCCAATGTTTTGGGCCCCCATGACCATGGCCGTATTAATTCCAATAGCTTTCCCCTCCATCGAAACCAAAGGTCCTCCAGAATTCCCGAGATTAATTGCCGCATCAGTTTGAATTAATCCTCTTAAACTGGTTGCTTTAAAAGGAAGACCACCATAGGCAGTAATTTTTCTAGAAAGCCCCGAAACGATTCCAGCCGATAAAGTATCCTCAAACTCTCCCAAGGGGTTTCCAATTGCGACGACTGTTTCTCCTAACTCAATTTGGTTTGAATCGCCCAATTCCAAATAGGGAAGATTTCTCTCCTCGATTTTTAAAATAGCAATATCAATTAAGGAGTCTTTTTCCAAAATTTTTGCTGGATATTTATGTTTTAGGTCCAAAATGACGGTATAATCTGCCTCCGGATCTCCAACTACATGGTTACAGGTTATAATATAGCCATCGGAGGAAACAATAAAACCTGACCCTCCTCCAATTTTTGTTTTTTCTTTTTTACCACTTTCAATCTGAGGGATAATAAATCGATGTTCGCCGAAAGGGAAAAAATAAAATCCCTCAATTTTCGGGAGGTCTTTGGAAATAACAATAGTAATGACGGCCGGACAAACTTTTTTTGCTACTTCAACAATTGGTGACTTTTCCATAACCCTACGAATATACGAATTGACGAATCTATTTTAACATTGAACTATATTGTCAACAAGGGGGAAAATTGCTAAAATAAAACCCGAGCCCCTGTAGCTCAATGGATTAGAGCAGATTCCTCCTAAGGATAAGATACAGGTTCGACTCCTGTCAGGGGCATGGGCCCGTGGTATAGAGGTAACACGCGACTATGGCATAGTCGAGTCCGGGGTTCAATTCCCCGCGGGTCCATGCCGTGGTAGCTCAGGTAGTAGAGCGCGATTCTGAAAAAATTGAGGTCGCCAGTGCAAGTCTGGCCCACGGCACAAAGTTATACATACTATTAGTTCTTTCATAATTGAACTATTGGAGGTATAATAAAAGAGATAAAACAATAGTTCAATTTTATGCGGAATGATAAACACCTTGCTATAAAATTACGGAAACAAGGAAAAAGCTATAATAAAATTAGCAGAGAACTTGGAATACCAAAAAGCACATTATCGGAATGGTTTTCGGGTAAAAATTGGTCTCAAAACATAAAAGAAGAACTTGTTAGAAAAGCGTTATATATTGCAAAAAAACGACTTCGAGCAATTAATAAAGAACGAAGGGGAAAATGGGCGGAGTGGCATAGGCAGTGCCAGAAGCAGGCACAAAAAGAATTTCCTCGCCTCAAGAAAAATCCTTTATTTCTTGCGGGACTCATAATTTATTGGGGTGAAGGTGACAGTAAAATGGAAAATTCTATTGTAAGATTATCGAATATTAGCCCTGAAATGATTAAAATATTCTCTCTTTTTCTTAAAAATATTTGTCGCGTCCCTCAAGATAAAATAAAAGCAACTTTAATTCTATATCCAGATTTAAAGGAAAACCAATGCAAAGAATTTTGGATTAAAGCTTCGGGGATTTCTGAAAATCAATTTTATAAAACTCAATTTATTAAGGGAAGACATCCAACACGACGACTATCGTATGGAATTTGTAATGTTTATGTAGCAAGCCGGGAACTAAAGGAAAAAATTTTTACTTGGTTAAAGTTATATCAACAGGAATTAATGCGGGTGTCGTATAACGGTTATTATACTATCTTGCCAAGATAGAGAAGGGGGTTCGACTCCCCTCACCCGCTCAGCGAATCTGAGCGAGGCTCGCCCCAAAAAGGGCGGCCCGCTCAATCTTGACACCTCCTTGTGGATAAACTATTATGATAAAACCCCTAAAAAGGGGTTTTAAGATGAAAATTCTCTCTAAAAGCCCGAGATTTTGGGCATCAAATCTCTTAATTTTCCTCATATTTTCCGGAATTTTCTTTGAATCTTCGGTATTTTCTTTATCAGAAGCTCAAGAAATTGAGGCTAATTTGGGCCTGGCAGAAATTCCTGAATTAGCAATTTCCCAAGGAAACACCTTAGTTCCACTTTCCAACCCGGCTAATCCTCAGCCAGAAGTAATTAAAAGATTGCTAGTGATAGTAACCGGCTATTCAAGTACTGAAGACCAAACTGATTCAGAGCCGTTTATTACCGCTGCCGGAACAATAGTCCGAGAAGGGGTGGTGGCTAACAATGCATTACCTTTTGGCACAAAAATTAAATTGCCAGGACTTTACGGAGATAAAATCTTTGTCGTTGAAGATAGGATGAGTTGGGAAAAAGGAAAGTATCATATTGATATCTGGTTCCCCTCTTATTGGGAAGCTCTAAATTTCGGAGCCAAAAGAACCTACATTGAAATTTTAGAAGGATAATAACTAACCTTAAACCTTAAACTATAAACTAAAGATAAAAACCACCTGTTTGAGGTGGATTTTTATTTTTACCCAAGGAGAATTATTGAACTTCGGGAGTTAAGTGTTTGTCAATTTTTAACTGGCGATTTTCCAGAAATTTTTGCGGTCGAGGAGGAGAAGGAGAATAGGCGGCAAAATGAAAATATGAGATAAAATGAAAAGGAAAAATTCGCCTTGACGAAGAGAAATTCGAAATAGATCTACTAAATCGTATGTCTCTGCGGGTTCAAATATCCGAAAGTAAAGAAATTGATACCCAAAATAAAATATCCATATAATTAAGGGGGTAAGTATGCCCATCCACCAAGCCCATCTTCTTCCTTTTGCAATCCGAGAGCCAAGAAAGCAAATAAACCCTCCTAATAAAAAAATTGAAAGTGGTAGTAAAAGTGAAGAAGGTCCAATCCACCAAAATGCATAGAACATTAAAGTAATAAAAAGTCCTAATCCTATAAATATTATCCCAATCCCTATTGTCTTTATCCACCAGGCGGCAATTTTTGTTTTTATTGGCAGCGAAACTTTTTCCATATAAGCGGCGATTTTCCAGAAATTTTTGCGGTCGAGGAGAAAGAGAATTAATGGAGGGAAAGTAAGGATAAAGTCGAGGAGAAAGAGAATTAATGGAGGGAAAGTAAGGATAAAACTGGGAGGAATAAAAAGAAAAACAGGGAAAGTAACTAAAGAAAGAAAGGTAAAAAATTTATTAATCGCCAAACCCGGAAAGAAGAAAAAGAAGAATAGGTAAATTAAAATTATAGAGAGAATAGATACAGTAAACAACCAACCTAATTTTTTTCTCTTCAAAATCGAAAATCCAAGGCCAATTAATAAAAATCCGGCAAAAATTGTTGGGATGACATACAATGAAAATTGACGGAAGGGAACTAAAAGTTGTATTATTCCAATTCCGAAAACCCACCAGGCGGCAATTTTTGTTTTTATTGGAAGAGGGGGTTTTTGTATAGTTTGTTGAGTAGTTTGTTCCATAAAAAGAATTACTTATTTTTTCTTCTCAAAATTTTAATAAATTCTTCTACGGTAAGATCAAGGTCGTTAATAATTCCCCTTAATGTCTTTTTACCGATTTCTTTGCCCGAGTGAATAGGCACTGTTAT
>Ga0210050_1004178_pt1 | contig 12259 bp, 5 predicted proteins | sample CryGey132114_all_FD_185463 | JGI IMG/M metagenome (GOLD analysis project Ga0210050, IMG submission 185463) | Groundwater microbial communities from aquifer - Crystal Geyser CG22_combo_CG10-13_8/21/14_all (SPAdes) (version 2) | ecosystem: Environmental > Aquatic > Deep subsurface > Groundwater ...
AATTAAAATTAAAAATTTTGGCAAAGCCAAGGTTTTTCTCCCTCTGCCTTATTTATTGAGTTTAGAGAAAGAGAGCTGGAAAGTTTTTTGGGAAAGGGATTTAAAGGAATTATTCCAAGAGGTTTCCCCAATCCGAGATTATACCGGAAAAGAGTTAGAGCTCTGGTTTTTAGATTATAAATTGGATACGCCTAAATATAAAACTGATTTGGAGGCAAAGTTAAATGACGATTCTTATGAGGTCTCTCTACGAGTCAGAACAAAGTTAGTTAATCTAAAAACTAAAGAAATCAAAGAGCAAGAAGTTTTTTTAACTGATTTCCCCTTAATGACCGAGAGGGGAACTTTTATTGTTAATGGGGTAGAGCGAGTGGTAATTGCGCAGCTGATTCGTTCACCAGGAGTTTTATTTACCAGCCAGGCTGTATCGGGTAGGCAAAATTTTGGCGGGAAAATCATTCCCAATCGAGGGGCCTGGTTAGAATTTGAAACGGAACCCACCGGCTTTATTGGAGTAAAAGTTGATAGGAAAAGAAAGCTAGCAGTGACTTGTCTCTTGAGGGCTTTGGGAATTGATAAAGACCTTTCTATTCGAGAACTTTTCCAAGACGTAAATAAAGGAGAGGTAGATTATATTGAAGAGACTTTAAAGAGAGACACAACCCACAATCAGGCTGAAGCCCTGGTTGAGATTTATAGTCGGTTAAGACCGGGTGACATGGCCACTCCTGATACCGCTCGAGAGCTAATTTGGAATATGTTTTTCAATTTTGAGAGATACGACCTCTCGAAAGTTGGACGCTGGCGTACGTACCAACGTCTCTCAGAATTAAAAAAATCCGAAATCCGAAATCCGAAATCCGAAACAAATCCAAAATCCCTGCCTGACCGGCAGGCAGGCAAAATCCAAAATCCAAAACTTGAAGAGAAGATTAGCGTATCGGATAGGGTTTTGAAGTTAGAGGATGTTATTGCCACCATCCGAGAGATAATTCGCTTAAATAATGACCCGGAGGGGAAGCCGGACCAGATTGACCATTTAGGCAATAGAAGGGTAAGGACTTTGGCTGAGTTTTTACAAAATAGATTAAGGGTGGGGTTGATGAGAATGGAAAGAATAATTAAGGATAGAATGTCAACCTTAGACCTTTATACCTTAACTCCGGTTCAACTCATTAACCCTCGGCCGGTGATGGCAGTGGTAAAAGAATTTTTCACTTCCTCACAGATATCTCAATTTATGGATAATGAAAATCCTCTGGCCGAATTAGAACATAAAAGAAGGTTGTCGGCTACCGGTCCTGGCGGTTTAACCCGAGAGAGAGCTGGGTTTGAAGTCAGAGATGTCCAACCTTCCCACTACGGTCGAATTTGCCCAATCGAAACTCCTGAAGGACCCAATATCGGATTAGTTGGACATATGGCTTCCTATGCTCGAATTAATCCCTATGGTTTTTTAGAAACTCCCTATTTCAAAGTTGAAAAAGGAACGGTGACATCTGACATTCACTATCTCAATGCCTATGATGAAGAAAGGTATAATATCGCTTCGGGAACTGTTCAAATTGATGGGAAAGGAAATATTGTTCCTCAGTTGGTTGAAGCAAGGATTAAAGGCGAGCCAGGCGTATCGGATAGAGATAAAATTGATTATATCGATGTTTCTTCAGAACAGTCAATTTCAATTGCCACCTCTTTAATTCCCTTTTTACAAAATGACGACGCCAACCGAGCCCTAATGGGTTCAAATATGCAGCGTCAATCGATGCCTCTTTTAAAACCAGAACCGCCTCTGGTAATGACCGGGATAGAAGAAAGAGTGGCCAGGGACTCGGGACAGGAGGTGATAGCCGAAGAAGATGGCACAGTAATAGAAGTTGACGCAAACCACATTAAAGTCAGGGGCCGAAAGTCAAAAGTTGTAAATTATGACTTGAGGACTTTTATTAGGACTAATCAGTACACTTGTTTCCATCAAAAACCAATAGTTAAAAAATGGGAAAGTATTAAAAAGGGAGACATTTTGGCCGATGGCGGAGCGATCTCCCAGGGGTATTTGTCTTTGGGCAGCAATATCTTAGTTGCCTTTTTACCTTGGCGTGGCGGAAATTTTGAAGATGCCGTTTTGATTTCTGAAAGATTGGTTAAGGATGATACCTATACCTCAATTTATATTGATAGTTTTAGTTGCGATGTTAGGGAAACAAAATTGGGGCCAGAGGTTACCACCTGCGATATCCCCAATGTCTCAGAAGAAAAATTAAAAGATTTGGATGAGGAAGGAATTATTAGAATCGGGGCTGAGGTCGGACCGAATGATATTTTGGTTGGAAAAATCTCTCCGAAGGGAGAGACAGATTTAACTGCTGAAGAAAGATTATTAAGAGCAATTTTTGGGGAAAAGGCCAGAGATGTTAAAGACACTTCCCTTTTAATGGAACACGGGAAGCAAGGAAGGGTAGTAGGGGTGAAGGTTTTTTCCCGAGAATTGGGTCACAAATTGGAACCAGGAGTGATAAAAAAAATTAAGGTTGAAGTGGCAGAAATTAGACCCATTCAAGCCGGAGACAAACTTTCCGGCCGTCATGGAAACAAAGGAGTGATTTCAAAGGTCTTACCGGTAGAAGAGATGCCTTTTATGGAAGATGGGACTCCGGTGGATATGATTTTAAATCCCCTAAGCGTAGTTTCTCGAATGAATCTCGGCCAGATTTTAGAGACTCATCTGGGTTGGGCAGCCAAAAATCTTGGATATTATGCTGTTTCTCCGGCTCTCTCCGGCGCCAATGAGAAAGATATAAAAGAAGAATTAAAGAGGGCTCAACTAGTCGATGAACTTCATTCATCTTCACCCTTCGCTCGCGCTCGGGTTTCTGAGGATGGCAAGGTTGCTCTATTTGACGGCAGAACCGGTCTTCCTTTCCCGGAAAAGATTACCGTAGGTTGGATTTATATGATGAAATTAATCCATATGGTTAAAGATAAAATCCATATGCGTTCAATAGGTCCTTATTCTTTGATTACCCAACAGCCCTTGGGCGGAAAGGCCCAGTTTGGGGGCCAGAGATTTGGGGAAATGGAGGTTTGGGCTTTGGAAGGATACGGAGTAGCTCATATCTTGCAAGAAATGCTAACTATAAAATCTGATGATGTTTCGGGAAGGGCGGCAGCTTACGAAGCAATATTGAAAGGGGAGGAAATAAAAGAGTCAAATGTCCCGGCCTCCTTCAATCTTTTAGTTGCAGAATTAAAATCACTTGGGTTAAGCGTCGAGGTTAAGGAAAAACCAAAAGAAGAACGCTCGGCAGGCTGATTCGGGGATATTCTTCGGGCAGATTGCCTCGGGCGACACGCAGTCGGCTTTAGTAATAAAATAAAGTGATTTCTCGCCGTTGCTATTTCTCGCCGAGCCTCACTCGCCTAAAAGAAAATTCAAAATCCCTAAGGGGGCTCGGCTGCGAAGTGTCGTCCTCGGCAACTGCCCTCAGACTAAAATAAAAATTCGTATATTCGTATTAATTCGTAATTCGTAGGGCGATTATGCGCGTTGAAGATTTAGAATCAATAAGAATAAAATTGGCCTCGCCTGAGGATATTTTGGGTTGGAGTCATGGCGAAGTGACAGAGCCGGAAACCATTAATTATCGAACCCAGAGGGCGGAGAAGGATGGTCTTTTTTGTGAAAAAATTTTTGGACCGGAAAAGGATTATCAGTGCTATTGCGGGAAATATCGGGGAATAAAATATAAAGGGATAATTTGCGACAGGTGCGGAGTGGAAATAACCAAATCTCAGGTCAGGCGAGAAAGGATGGGCCATATTCTTCTTGCCAGTCCGGTTTCTCATATCTGGTTTTTAAGAGGAGTTCCCTCAAGAATGGGGATGATTTTGGATATTCCGATGCAGCAATTGGAAAAGGTGATTTATTTTGCTGTTTATATTATCACCAATGTTAATGAGCCGGCAAAGAAAAAGATCTTAGAAGAGATTGAGAAAGAATACAAAAGTAAAATAAAAAATAAAAAATTAAAAATTAAAAATACAAATAAAAAATTAAAAAAAGAATTGCAAGAACTAAAAGAGGCAAAAGATAGGGCGAGGGAAGAGGTATTGTCTTTGAAACCCTTAAAAATTCTCTCTGAGATTGAATATCATGACTTTTCTTTGAAATGCGGAGAAGTTTTTGAAGCCGGGACCGGAGCCGAAACTCTTAGAAAAATTTTTGAAAAGGTTGATTTAAAAAAAGAGATTTCAAATTTAAAAAAAGAATTAGAAGCGGTTGCTCCTTTGAATCGGAGGAGAATTTTAAGAAGATTAAGAATTTTTCAAGGAATGGAAATGGCTAAAATTCGGCCAGAATGGATGTTTTTAACAGTTTTGCCCGTTTTACCACCTGACCTGCGACCGATGGTCCAGTTAGACGGAGGAAGATATGCCTCTTCTGACTTAAATGACCTTTATCGAAGAGTAATTAACAGGAATAACCGATTAAAATATCTTTTGGAAATTAATGCCCCGGAAGTTATTGTCAGAAACGAAAAAAGAATGTTGCAAGAAGCCGTCGATGCCTTAATTGATAATGGGATGAGAAAGGGAACAATGGTTCAGGCCACTACCGGCGGAAGGCGGCTATTGAAATCCCTGGCTGATATACTCAAAGGAAAACAAGGAAGATTTCGCCAAAATCTTTTGGGAAAAAGGGTTGATTACTCTGGTAGGTCGGTGATTGTAGTTGGGCCCGAGTTAAAACTGAACCAATGCGGCCTCCCCAAGAAAATGGCTCTGGAACTCTTCAAACCCTTCGTCATCCAAAAAATTTTAGACAGGGAATTGGCCTATAACGTCAGGGGAGCGGCAAGATTAATTGATGAAGAAACTGACGAAGTCTGGGCTATGTTAGAAGAGGTAGTGAAAGATAAACTGGTTTTGCTAAATCGGGCTCCCACCTTACATAGATTAGGTATCCAGGCCTTCCAGCCAGTTTTAGTTGAAGGAGAAACCATTCGAATTCACCCCCTGGCCTGCAAGGCCTTTAATGCTGATTTTGATGGAGACCAAATGGCTGTTCACCTTCCACTATCTACTAAAGCTCAAAAAGAAGCTAAAGAGATTATGCTGTCTAGTCTCAATCTTTTAAAGCCAGCCACCGGGCTGCCAGTTTGCAGTCCGAGCCAGGACATTGTTTTGGGTTGTTATTGGTTGACTGGGATTAGAGAGGGGGAAATCGGCGAAGGGAAGGTATTCGGTTCACCAGAAGATGCCATTATGGCTTATGAATTAGGCGACATTGATTTAAGGGCCAAGGTTCGAGTGCGACTACCGCTAAAGCCCGTCATTAAGAATCAGCCAAAATCGGCTAAGAATCAACCAAAACCTGCTTTTTTTGAGACCTCGGTCGGTAGAATTTTATTTAATGAGGCCCTACCTGAAGACTTTCCTTTCCAAGATGACTGGTTTAATTCTAAAAAACTGGAAAAATTGGTCAGTAGAATTACCGTTAGATATCCGGCCGAGAAAGTGAAAGAGACCCTAGACAAAATTAAAGATTTAGGATTTGAGTATTCTACTCGTTCAGGTATTACCTGGGGGATGGATGACTTGATTGTTCCTCCAGAAAAACCGAAAATTTTAGAAGAAGCCGAGAAAGAATTAGAAGTAGTTAAATCACACTTTAAAAAAGGTTTACTTTCTAAAGAAGAAAAGACGGCCAAAATCATTGAAATTTGGACCAAGGCAAAATCAAAAATTGAAAAATTAGTACCCAAAACCTTACCAGTCTCGGGCCCAGTCTATTCCATTGTTGAGGCTGGAGCCAAGGGCTCTTGGTCTCAGCCGGTTCAAATGGCAGGAATGAAGGGTTTGGTTATTAATCCCATGGGTCAAATCATTGAGTTGCCGGTGAAAAGTTCTTACAAAGAAGGATTTGATGTTCTGGAATATTTCATTTCTACTCACGGAGCAAGAAAAGGAACAGCTGACACCGCCCTCCGGACTTCAGCAGCAGGTTATTTAACCAGGCGCTTGGTTGATGTTAGCCATGAGGTGGTGATAGGCGAGGAAGATTGCCGGGACAAAGAGGGAGTGGAAGTTTTCCGAGAAGATAGCGAGGAAATAGGCCAAAGTTTTATTTTTAAAATTGTCGGAAGGGTGGCTGTCGAGGATATTAAATCTGAAATCGGGGAAGCGAAGTCCGGGACTAAAAGAAAAAAAGTTATTGTAAAGAAAGGGGAAATTATTGACTGGGAAAGGGCAGAAACTATCGAAGAGGCAGGAATTAAGAAAGTTAGAGTTTACTCTCCTTTAAGTTGCCAGTCGGTTAGGGGAATTTGTCAGAAATGCTATGGGTGGGATTTGGGCAGGAATCAATTAATTAAACTCGGTGAGGCGGTGGGAGTTGTGGCTGCTCAGGCGATTGGCGAGCCGGGAACCCAATTAACATTAAAAACTTTTCACACCGGCGGAGTGGCTGGGGGAGAGGATATTACCTTCGGTCTGCCCCGAGTCCAGGAAATTCTTGAAGTTCGTCTTCCAAGAGGAAAAGCCGAGATGTCTCAAGTTGACGGCGAAGTTTTAGAAATAACGCCAGAAAAAATAATAAGGATAAAATCTAAATTCGGCAACCCAAAATCAAAAATTGTTGAATATAAAATTCCAGAAAGAGCGGCTGTTCGGGTAAGTCCGGGAGACAGGGTTGAGAAAGGCCAACCTCTTTGCGAGGGAAGTTTGGACCCAAAAGAGGTTTTGCAATTGGTCGGTAAGGCTTTCACCCAACGTTATATTGTTAAGGAAATTCAAAAAATTTACGCTTCTCAAGGAGTGGCAATTCATGATAAGCACGTCGAGGTAATTTGTCGGCAGATGTTTTCCCGAGTCAGAATTAAAGAGGCTGGCGACTCTCATTTTTCTATTGGTGAGATTGTTGAGCGAGCAAATTTTCTTGAAGAAAATGCTAAATTAAAAAAAGAAAAAAGAGAAGCAGCTAAAGGAGTGCAGGTCTTGCTTGGAATTTCGAGGGTGTCCTTAACTACTGATTCCTTTTTATCAGCCGCTTCTTTTCAGGAAACCTCTCGAGTTTTGATTAGGGCAGCAATTGTGGGAAAAGAAGATAAGCTCCGCGGTCTTAAAGAAAATGTAATTATTGGAAAGCTAATTCCAGCTGGAACGAATTTTAAGAAATAGTCAAAACTGTGTTAGAATAAAAGAGATATGAATAAAAAGAAGCGGAATAAAAAAATCTTCGAGAAAGGAAGAAGAAAACCTTTCCATTTTTTCCTACCAGAAGAAGGTAAAAGAAAGATTTGCGGAGTTTTAACGTTTATCTTAGCAATAATTGTTACCCTGAGCTTTTTTAATTTAGCTGGGTTCGCCGGGAAGCTAATTTTTTCCATTCTCACTTCTTTAATTGGAAGAGTCGTTTTTCTTTTACCATTAATCCTGGTTTTAGGGGGGTTAATTTTTTTTGTTACTCCATACAAGAAATTTTTGGGAGGAGTAATTATCTCCTCTCTCTTCCTAATTTTAGGAACATCTGGTATCCTCGAGAGTTTAGGGCCTGGTTTAAAACTGGGTGGTTTAACTGGATATATTGCCGGGCCCTTGTTAAAATTTTTTGGATTTTGGGTGACCCAAATCATCTTTGGAGGAGTCATTATAATTGGCGGACTGATTTTCTGGTATTTATTAAAACAGCCAGCCATTAGAGATAGATTTTCAAGCGAAACTTCTCTTGCCCCAACCGAAAAAGAAAAAACACCCACTTTTTTCCGAAAAATTTTTACCCCTAAATTCACAGTTAAAGAAGTCGAGCCATCGCCTACTGCTGTCATAGCTGGAAGAGAAACAAAGGGGATTCGAGAGCCCCTTCTGGGGCTGAAAACAAAACCAGTAGGAGGTGGGGTGGAGTATCAACCCCTCCCCGTGGATTTATTAGAAGCTGAAAGAGGAATGCCTTCAGCTGGCGATACCAGAATAAACTCAGCAATTATTAAAAAAACCTTAGAGAATTTTAATATCCCAGTCGAGATGTCAGAAATAAGCATTGGACCAACGGTTACTCAATATGCTTTGAAACCTGCCGATGGGATAAAACTTTCCAAAATTACCATCTTATCTAACGACCTGGCCCTGGCTTTAGCTAGTCATCCGATACGGATTGAGGCGCCGATTCCCGGTAAACATTTAGTCGGGATTGAGGTCCCGAACCGGATTAGAGCTCGAGTCAGATTAAAGGATTTGATTGCCAGCTCCCAATCTCAAAATGCCCCATCCAATTTAACTTTTGCCTTAGGAAAAGATGTGTCGGGGAATCCGATATATGCTGATTTAGCCAAAATGCCTCATCTTTTGGTTGCCGGTTCCACTGGCACGGGCAAAACTATATTTCTGAACAGTTTGATTCTCTCTCTTCTTTATCGAAATTCGCCAGAAATTTTAAGGTTTATCTTAATTGACCCAAAAAGGGTTGAATTCCCGGTCTATAACGACTTACCTCATCTCCTTTGTCCGGTCATCCTCGACCCTCAAAAAACGATTAATGCTTTAAAATGGTTAATTTTGGAAATGGAAAGAAGATTTGATTTATTATCTGAAGGGAGAGTCAGAGATATAGTAGGTTTCAATGAGATGGCTTTGAGAAATGAGGATGAAGTGATGCCTTACATTATTTTAATTATTGATGAGTTAGCTGATTTAATGGCTGCCCGAGGCCGGGAAGTGGAGGTAGGAATTGTCAGATTGGCCCAAATGGCTAGAGCGGTCGGTATCCACTTGGTGGTAGCTACCCAGAGGCCTTCGGTGGAGGTAATTACTGGTTTAATCAAGGCCAATATTACTTCCCGGGTGACCTTTCAGGTTGCCTCCCAGGTTGATTCAAGAACAGTTTTAGATATGGCTGGTGCCGAAAAACTTTTAGGGTCGGGTGACCTTCTTTTTGTCTCAGCTGAAATTTCTAAACCAAAAAGAATCCAGGGAGCCTATGTTTCAGAAAAGGAAGTGAGAAGAGTAGTAAACTACATTAAATCTAAAATTCCGGGCACCCGTCCATCTGGTGCCGAGCTCAAAATGGAGGAAGACGCCCTAAAAAACAGATTGGCTGAGGATTTGGAAAAAACATTAGAAGGGCCAGAGGCAGAATTTGAAGGGTTTTACGGCGGAGAGGACCCTTTATATGAAGAAGCTAAAAGAGTAGTAATTGAAGCCAGAAAAGCTTCGGCCTCCCTTTTGCAAAGAAGATTAAGAGTAGGATATGCCAGAGCGGCCAGGTTAATTGATATGTTGGAGGAGAGAGGGGTAGTGGGACCTGGCGAAGGAGCTAAGCCCCGTGAGATTATAATTCAAACTGCCCGAAATACAGAAGGAGCAAAAGAAAATAACGATGATTGGCAAAAACTCTAGAAAATTTCTAATTTCTAATTTCTAATGATATAATTGAAATATGGCAAAGAAAAAAGAAGAAAAAACTGAAGAAGGAAACCTACAGGAGGCAGTTGACGAAATTAAACAGCGATTTGGCGAAGGGGCAATAATGAAATTAAAAGATGTGAGAGCGGTTGATGTTGATGTAATTCCCACTGGTTCCATTTCTTTGGATATGGCTCTGGGAGTAGGAGGAGTACCAAGGGGAAGGGTGATTGAAATCTATGGCCCCGAAGGAGGAGGGAAAACCAGTTTGTCTTTACATATTTTAGCTGAAGCCCAAAAGCAAGGAGGGGTGGGAGCTTTTGTTGATGCTGAGCATGCCTTAGACCCCGACTGGGCAAAAAAAATTGGAGTAGATATAGAAAACCTCTTAATCTCTCAACCAGACTCGGGAGAACAGGCCTTGCAGATTATTGAGACCTTAGTTCGTTCAGGTGAGGTCGATGTCATTGTGGTTGATTCAGTGGCGGCTTTGGTCCCCCAAGCTGAAATTGCCGGTGAAATGGGCGAATTTCAAATTGGCCTCCAGGCCCGCTTAATGTCGCAAGCACTTCGGAAGCTTTCCGGAATTATATCTAAGACAAAAACCATTGTTATTTTTCTAAATCAAACAAGAATGAAAATTGGGGTGATGTGGGGAAATCCCGAGACAACGTCGGGAGGTTTGGCTCTAAAATTTTATGCCTCAGTTAGAATTGATTTAAGAAGAATCGCCCAGATAAAACACGGCGATGAAATTATTGGAAGCAGAATTAAGGCCAAGATAGTTAAAAATAAGGTTGCCGCCCCATTTAAAACTACTGAGTTTGATATTTATTATAATGAAGGAATTTCGAAATTTGCCGACCTTTTGAATACCGGATTGAAATTGGGGGTAATAAAAAAAGCCGGCAGTTGGCTTCAATTTGAGGAAACAAAACTGGGCCAAGGATTAGAAGCCAGCAAAACTTTTTTAAAAGAAAACCCGGAAATAGCAAAGAAAATAAAAGAAGAAATATCAAAACAACCCTAAATGCCTCGCTCTTTTGATTGCTCGGGCTAATTTTCTCTGATGTTTAGCGCAGACGCCGGTTCTTTTTCTGCCTCTAATTTTCCCTAAGGCCGAGATAAACCTCTCAAGAATCTCGGTGTCTCTAAAATCGATTTCTCTAATATTTTTTGTGCAAAAATAGCAAGCATTAGACATATTTTAATCACTCAAAAAGGGATTTGCGAAACATCGATATCTCCTCCTTCTTCAATAATTGGAATTTCTTCTTTGCTTTCCTCCTCGGTTGGACCGGCGGCTGGGGGTGGTGTCTCCGTAACCTTCCCAGCTGTTCTCGGCCCCAATTGAAGTCTTTCGGCGACAATCTCTGTCTTCCATCTTTGATTGTCAGAGGCATCTTTCCAACTTCTAGTCTGAAGTCTCCCCTCAATTAGGGCTAAAGAACCCTTCGTTAAATATTGAGAAGCTACTTCGGCTAATTTCCCAAAAAGGACAATATTGTGAAAATCTGCCTGTTGTCTCTTCTGCCCGGTTTTGTCGGTAAAAAACCTATCAGTGGCTAATCCAAAAGAGGCTACGCTTTGGCCAGAAGGCAAGGACCTCATCTGAGGGTCTTGGGTTAATCTACCAACTAAAATAACTTTATTTAAATTCATTTATCAAGTTTTTAATTTATTAAAAACGCAGATGAAGATGAAGGTTTATCCTTCATCGCCTTCGTCTAAAATTTCGTCGAGTTTTTTCTCAATTTCTTTCAATTCGACCTTTGGTTTTTTCTTCAAAGTTTTACGAGGCCCGCCTGCCTTCGAGTTGCCGAAGGCAAGTCTGGCAGGCAAAATCTGGGTAGGTTTGGGTTCGAATAGCTTTTCTGGTTTTGGTTTAACGAGAATCAAATAACGAAGAATCTGGCTTTCTAATTTTAATTTCTTTTCGAGGTTTTCCAATTTTTCTGGTTCGAAACGAAAACTTAAAGCGGTGAAATAGGCCTCACCTTTGTTTTTTATTGGCGAAGCCAATTTTTTTCTAACAAATGTATTGGCTAAACTCCCTCTTACTAAAAGCTCGCCTCCCACCTCCCGGATTAAAGAAATTATTTTTTCTTGAAGCAAATTTAATTCCTCTTTAGATAAATCCGTTGAACTTAGATAGATTAGTTCGTATAGTTTCATAAATCGATGCTAATATATTAATTGATACTAATTATACGAATATTCGTATCATTAGTATGCATTCGCATATTGGTATCGCGTTATATTCTGAATTCTATTACGTCGCCATCTTGGACGATATAATCATGCCCGACTATTTTCAGCATGCCTAACTCTCTGACTTTGAGCCAAGAGTTAGCTTCCAGCAATTTCTGCCAGGGCACAACTTCGGCTCGAATAAACCTCTCTTCAAAATCCGAGTGCACAACTCCGCCGGCAGATGGCACCTTGAGTCCCCGTTTTAAAGTCCAAGCTCGGGTTTCCTTACCACCGGCCACCGTGAAGAAGGTAATTAAATCAAGAATATTGTAGCAACCTAAAATTAACTGGTCAAGTTGGGATTTCAGGCCTAGTTCCAGAGCCTCGGCCTGGGAAAGCTCTGATAAGTCCACTTCGTCTTTTAAATTTATCTCCAAATGGGGAATATCTGACCTTAAACCTTTGTCGCCGTTAGTATTCAGGAGATATAAAATCGGTTTTTGGGTTAGGAACTGATATTCTTTGATTTCCAATTTTTCCTCGTCAGTTAGTTCCAATTCAGAAATCAATTTTCCCCGAGATATGAAATATTTAATTTTTTCAAATAATACAGATTTTTTTATCGCCATTTTATCCTTTGATTTCACCTCTTTCTCGATTTTTGAAA
>Ga0210050_1004185_pt1 | contig 12235 bp, 8 predicted proteins | sample CryGey132114_all_FD_185463 | JGI IMG/M metagenome (GOLD analysis project Ga0210050, IMG submission 185463) | Groundwater microbial communities from aquifer - Crystal Geyser CG22_combo_CG10-13_8/21/14_all (SPAdes) (version 2) | ecosystem: Environmental > Aquatic > Deep subsurface > Groundwater ...
TCTTAATATGTCCAAAGTAAAATCTTCTGATCTAATAAACTGTACGATTGTTATATAACAGGCTTCGACGGACCTGTAGCAACTTCTGGTGGTATTATACACTATCTTTATTTTTCAACAATATCACATGAAATACCTGTGGAAATCCGTTTCTATCTGATATTACCGGGCATATTCAATAGTGCGTGTTTCGCGGATGACATTTACCTTAATCTCACCCGGATATTTTAATTCGGCTTCCACGCGATCAGCAATGGTACGCGCCATTTTTTTGGCATCAAGATCGGAAATACTTTCGGGAGATACAAAAATACGAATTTCGCGTCCTGCCTGGATGGCATATGCCTTTTCAACACCATCAAATGAATTTGCTATGTTTTCAAGCTCGCCCAGGCGTTTTAGATAGTTTTCCACGGTGTCGCGGCGGGCTCCGGGCCTGCCGGCTGATATAGCATCAGCAACCTGTACGATAATGGATTCCAGTGTTTCATAAGGATATTCCTCATGATGCGATTGCATGGCCTGTATAATACGGTTATCGGCATTAAACTTTTGTAGAATGCGTCGCCCTATTTCCACATGCGTACCTTGTACTTCATGATCAACCGCCTTTCCTATATCGTGCAACAAAGCACCTTTTTTAGCAATAGCGACGTCTCCACCCAGTTCGGAAGCAAGCATACCGGACAGATGCGCCATTTCAACGGAATGCTGAAGAACGTTTTGTCCGTAGCTGGTACGGAACTTAAGTCGTCCCAAAAGCTGTAAAAGTCGTGCATCTAGGTCAAATATACCAATCTCATACGCCGCTTCTTCCCCCGCTTTTTTAATGAGTTTTTCCATGTCCGCTCGTGCTTTATCTACCACCTCTTCGATACGCGCCGGCTGAATGCGCCCGTCTGATATAAGTGTTTCCAGAGCCATTTTTGCTATATGTCGGCGTACCGGATCAAAGCCGGAAATGATAATAGCTCCCGGAGTATCGTCAACGATAATCTCAACACCGGCGGCGCGTTCAAGGGTACGGATATTACGACCTTCGCGCCCGATAATTTTCCCCTTAATGTCTTCGGACGGAATAGGTACGGTGAGCGTTGTAAATTCGGATGCCGCGGAAGAGCCAAGACGATGAATAATGGCGGCCAGAATATCCTTCGATTTACGTTCGAGTGCTTCATTACCGGAGCGTTCGAGTTTTTGCATACGAAGGAGAATATCCTCTTCATACTTTTTTTCGGTTGCCGCCAGTAATTCATCGCGCGCCGTTTCGGGGGAAAGTCCGGTAATGCGTTCCAGTTCAACGCGGCGTTTTTCCTCGATGGCGGTAATGCGCTCCTTCGCTTCCGTTATTTTTTCGGTTTTTTCCTTCAGTGATTGTGTTTCGCGCTCAATATCTTCATATTTTTTATCCATTACCTCCTCGCGCCTTTGAACGCGTTCTTCAAGGCGGCGGATTTTTTCCTCTTCTCGTTTTGATTCCGCGGTAGCGTCTTCTATGATTTTCACCGCTTTATTTTTTGCTTCCAGAAGTGCTTCTTTTGCCTCCGTCTTCGCATCAAGGAGCATTTGTCTGATCTTGAGTTCAATGGAATTACGTCTCTGTTGCATGAGAAGATGGCGAAGACCATAGCCAACTCCTCCTCCCAACAGAAGAGCTACTACCGCAATTCCTACGGTTACCGTGTTCATAATAGTGATTGTTTCGTTACAGCAAAAAGCAATGGTTACATACCATGCACGGAACATAAGAAATTACCCTCCATTGTTATGACAGGGAGTATGAGGCGTGAAAACGCCAAGTTGTTAGAGACAAAGCCAAAATAAGGAAAGTGCTGCTTTGAAAAAAACGAAAGGAATTGGTCATACTAGTTGTTTCTCGTGTTTCGGACACGGTCGGATGTGTCTGCTGTGTAAGAGAACGTAGTTATAGGTTTGTAATAAGCAACAGGCAAATAATACCAGAAAATAAGCGACAAGGGAAGTCTTGACAAAATTATTATAATAGTACTTAGTTATTTTTCTCCAACAAATTTTAGCCATTTTTGCCCGAAAAAAAACTCCGCGTGGGAGCGGAGTATTAGCACTTCATATAATTTTTACGACCTTTCCCCATCTTCGGGGCTACACACATACAACGAGTTTATATATAAAAAAGTTACAAACGCCTTTGCGTGCTATGCGTTATGCCGTAAAAGCGTTTGAGTACTGCGCATCATGTCTTTCATCATGAATATGCCCGCTATGCCAAAACCTACGATAAGCATTTGCACTGTTATTTCCGTGTTTATAAATGCCTGTCCGAAAAAGGAAATCATCATAAGGGGGGAGCGGGTAAGCGTATGCACGACCGCATTCCACAAAACTTGGTTTATAAATACGTGTTCGGCGATTTTTTGAAGAGCAAACGCGAGCACTCCCATTTCCACGACAAGCATGGGCAGTACGCGGCGTGCGAAAAATATCAAATGCACGCGGCGCATGAGGGAGTTTTTTGTGGCAGTAGATAGTTCCATATTTGTAATAAGCTTAAAAAAGCATGAATAGTGAATAAAAAGGTTCGACCGTTATTGTATGAATTGTTTTAACTGTTTCTTTGCACGAAACAAACGCATTTTTATGGTGGAAAGGGGAAGGCGTTCTTCCGAGGCGAGTATCTGGTAGGGTTTTCCCTCCAAATAGTGTCCTTCCACCAAGCGACGCATATCATCGGGTAACTGCTCTAATAATTCTTTTGTAAAAAGACGATTTTCGGCATTTCCGAGAGAGTGTTCTTTGCCGGGAAGATTATTATAAATTTCGGGATCGAGTGGCGCCTGGTTTTCTCGTATGCGTTTTAACTTGCGATAGCGCGATATGGCCGCATTAATAACAATACGATACGCCCAACTTTTAAAAGATGCGCCTTCCTGTTTTTTAAAACTACCGGCGTGCAGATATATTTTGGTAAACGCTTCTTGTACGATATCTTCCGCTTCCTCTTTTTGCCGCACAATGCTGTACGATGCTCGCATAAATGCTTCTTGGTATCGATCTATGATAATACTAAACATGTGCGGATTTGAAAGGGAGGCGGCAAGAATATCCTCATCGGCGTGATTAGTAAAAGATTGCGGGGGAGAGTTGTGAGAAAGATACGGCATAATCGGATGGTTTCTTATATCTGTTCTTACTATACTATAATACGCTTTTTGCCTCTATAAAGTTTCTTCAGGAAAATGAAAGGTTTGTGCACGGTAAGACCCCTCATTTTCAAAGTGAAGGGCCTTACCGGACAAACAGCGTACTATATGATCGGCGGATGTGTTTCGGAATTGTTCTTTATTTCCGTCGGTTCAGTTGTAGGTGAGGGGATTAGTTCAGGAACGGGTGTTTCTATGTTCGTAGGAGCGGAAACACTCTCTTTGCGGACAAAGAGAATAATAAGTCCGATGATAAGCACCCCTATGCCGATAAAAATAATAGCAACGGCACCCTTATTGTCTGCAAGTGCGGATATTACGCGGGCTACTTGAGAGGATGTACCTTCAGAATTTGAAGAAGCGCCATCAGATGTATCGCCGAGAGATGCAATAATGTCGGCCGTGGTTGTTCCGGAAACAGTTGTATCAGGTGCCGGAACAGTGTTGTTTATAGCAACATTGTGATTCTCTTCCGATCCATTTGCGGACCCTACGATACTGGTATCTGTAGGAACGCCGGATTGGATAAGGGTACGAAACGCGTCAATTTCGCGTAATTGATCACTCGTGAGAGGAAATGCTTTTGCGCAGTAAATTTCATTAATTTTCTTGCGTGTTGTTATGTACACATATCCGGTTCCGGCTGTATGGTTCCATGGGGCAAGAATATCTCCGAAATATTTTTCTTGGAATGTTGTTACGGCATCAAAATCGGTTTGGGTATATATACCGTCTACCGTAATATCCGTAAATCCCTCAAAATCACGTAGGAATACTTCTAACTTTCGTACTTCGGTAGGATTATTATTCGTTCCCAAACGAATAAATTCCTCCAAATACGAGCATTGTGCAATGTTCTCCACCGGGGTTGTTATGGGAGGAGCTATTGTTGTAGAAAGCGGCGTTAAGGAAAGCTGGATACCAATAGCTTCTTCATTGGTGCGATCAGAGAGAGGACGGAAGAAATATTCGGTTCCCGCCGTAAGACCGTATATCGTCATACTGTGTGACGTTGAAAGGGAAGTATCTTTGGGTGTTGTAAGAGGATAAAGTGTCTTGTCGGCCGTATTGTGAGATAACGTGTCGAATATAACACGGCTCGTTGCTTGCAGGTTTGTGTCCCATGTAACAACAGCGGTCCCCTCTGCATTAAGAGCAATAGCTTCATTGCTGATTTGAAGGGTGATAGATGATCCGCCCCCACCACTTACCGGACCGAGGGGGCCATTACCACCGCCGCCACCGCCACTACTTCCTCCTCCGCCACCGCTTCCACTACCACCGGAAACGGTTACTGTGCGAGTTACCTCATCAGCCGCAAGTCCCGCGGAATCCGTTACGTTGTAGGTTATTACATATGTTCCGGCAGACCCCGTGTTTACACTATCTCCGCCTATAACAATACTGGACGTTATGTCTCCATCTTCCGCATCTGATGCCGTTGCTCCCGGATCGGTAAATCCATCACCGACATTTGCGGTAATATCACCGCCTAAACGCGTAATAACCGGCTTCGAGTTTTCAGTATCTATCGTAGGATCATATGAGTCTGGATTATCCGGATCTCCGTCCGTATGACAGGCAGAATCGTTAATGTCGGAAAACGTATCACCATCGTTATCAGTATCATCAGAACACTGAGGTGGATCTTCTTCGCCTCCGCCTCCTCCATTATCATCTTTTTCTTCAACCGTTACCGTACGCGTTTTCTGATCAGCAGAAAGACCGTCCGAATCCATTACATCATAGGTGATGATATAGCTACCGACAGGCGTAGTAGATGAAACACTATCTCCGCCTATAACAATACTGGACGTTATGTCTCCATCTTCCGCATCTGACGCCGTTGCTCCCGGATCGGTAAAGGTATCGCCTTCGGTGATGATTATCGGATCATCTCCCAGTACGGTTATGAGAGGAGGATTGTTTTTTGGTGTGCAGGAATCTGAAAAGGTAATGGACTTGGAAGCAAGATCGCCCGTTACATAAGCATTATTTTTCAGATGAACATAATAACCTTCAATACCATGCGTTGATGTTTCATGTTCAAGGAATATGTGTCCGTCCGGTGCAAATACGAATGGGACGAATGAGTGATTACGAAGACGGATAGCGCTTTCGGCCGTCGGATCTTCGCGATAAGCATTGTTTAGGGAAATAACCAAAACCGCACTATCCTCATCTTCCGTTCCGGTAATGGAAGAATAACTTTCCGATATGAAACGACTTGAAGATATGCGGTCATCCGGATTATCTGTGATAATGACTTCGGAATTACCTTCGTAGGATGAATCAAGTGTTATAGAAGAGTTATCATCCATGGTAAGGTTTCCCTTTACCCACAAAGGACCTGTTAGGACAACGCTGTCGGTATCCTTCATGCGCATATCGCAATTTACAACAGCAGGACCGATATGTTGTCCGGGAGTAGGTCTAAATGGACAGGAAACGGGAGTAATATCCTCGCCAGCCGCCGCAACAGCTTTCCATGCGGAAATATCATCAGGAGAAATGGCGTAGTTGCGCTCTGCCAAAGGTGTTGGCGGAGAAACAAGAGGAATAATAGAGCCGCTAACGGGGCTATTTACATCTATGGAAGAAACAACATACGCATCTCCCAAGATAACCGTATTTATAATTGTATCTGCATATGCATCTCCTCCTATCGTTTTTTGGCCGTTGCCATTGGTGGATGAGAATATTTCCGTTGTGGAAAATGCTGATCCTTCCACAAAAATATTACGAATACCATATCCGTAAGCATTTCCTTCCACGGTGAGTGTGTGTTTTGTGTGGTCTCCGTTAATGGTTGACTTTCCCGCAACGGAAAGGTCACCGGTAACGATAGGATCGTTTTTAGAGATTGTTGTTCCATTGGAGAATACCGATCCAAAAACACGAGAATCCGATTCAAAGAATATGCCACCGGTATCGGCAAGTACGCTTGCGTCACCAAAAGAAACGGTACGAGAATCATTATCCGTACACTCCGTTGGAATAACGGTAACGATACGCGTTTTCTGATCAGCAGAAAGACCGTCCGAATCCATTACATCATAGGTGATGGTATAGCTACCGATAGGCGTAGTAGATGAAACACTATCTCCGCCTATAACAATACTGGACGTTATGTCTCCATCTTCCGCATCTGACGCCGTTGCTCCCGGATCGGTAAAGGTGTCGCCAACAAGATGAAGGAGGGGATTGTTTCCAATAACGGTAATAACAGGCTGTTCGTTCACAAGACACATAGGGTTAAAAGGCTTCACCACAACATCTTGGTCGTGAAACCTAAATAACATCGATGATCCTTTTGTGTTTCGTTCTGCAAAGAATATATCGAATTTCTTTGGTGTTGAAGAAAGCGTAGTGCTTGCAAAAATTGTATTTTCGCTATGTTCACCCGAATTATTCACCACAAGTTCGCCGTCTATATAAATCCACGAATCATCATCGGACGTTATACGAAACTCGTAGGAGCCGTCCACAGGCGCTGTTACGAGCGCTTGCCAGTGTACGCCAAAGTGAAATTCGTGATCTCCGGTAAATCCGGTATGACGCTCCTCTGTAAATGGATCAAATGGGAAATATTCATCTCCAAATTCAAGATCGGTATCAAGAGCGGAAAAACGGAAGTAAGGAGCATCGTACCAATCTGCTGTCCATGGAATCGTATCCGAAAGCGGGTCGCCGTACGCATCTACCGGATCAAGGTGGAGTGTTTCCATTGCCGGATGACTTGCCGGGTAATTAAAGTATTCACCGTACCATCCGGTGCTTTCGGAAATAAGAGAACAGGAAGGTCCTTCGGGAAAATCCCATTCGGTACGCTGATTTAGTACAACAAGCGTACGATGAGGTTGGTACTCGGTAAGGATGATATGGCCGTCTGCGTTTGTGTCGCGGTTTACATCGTCAGATTCATCCTCTGTGAAAAGTTCGCCCGAGAAAGGAAAGAAATCGTCGATGGATGAAATTGAAATGGTGTGTTGATCGTTATAACGTGGTTCATTCCAGCCATCGTTCGATAGAATTTCCTCACCATAAAAGTATCCACCAAAAGGAAGTTCGTCGTAAGTGATACATTCCGCATCGTGTGACGAGCTGATGAAAGTGGTATTTAGGGAAAGGGGTGTTTGAAAAACCGAATCGGGAAGTGTTCCTGTTGATTCTTTCACCGTACCATTACCGGCAAACGTAAGTCCGGGTATGGTAAATGAAGTTGCATACTCTGATCCGTCAATTATATCGCCATAAGCATCCAGAGTCATTTTGCAGATAGAAATGGATCCCTGTTCTTCTTCCGGTTCTTCTTCAATGCGGTCAAATGCGGCACAAATGGGGTGTACGCTGTTATACTCCTCCGCATCGGATGGATATATTGCATGAACAGCTGTTACAGAATTGACATCCGTCGGTATTACAAGGTGTGTTTCTACCATTTCCGAAACGGTTGCTTGCTCAACGCCATCGGGGATATCAGATACGGGGGAAGTGGAAGTTATGTCGGTGGTGTCGTTTTTAAGCGCGACAAGCCATGATTCGTCGGTTTGTGCGGTACTTGATCGGCCCTCATAGCCATCCCATGAATAAAGGGAAACGGCATATGTTCCCGCAGGAATGGAGGTGCTGACCGGACCAAGGTGCGCATCTTCCTCTGTTCCGTTAGAGACGATGTATTTTGATGTATCGAAAACAGTAATAATACGGCCATCTTCCGCGGCAAATCCGCACAATGGAGGTACGATAGAATCGTCACTTGCAAGAACATTCGTATTGGAAAGTGCGGAAATGCTGACAAAAAGAAGCATTACGGCAAAAAACACCAATCGTTTGGTATATGTCATGAATTACAAGATTAATAGTTGTCATTCCCCCAACAAAACAAGAAAAATACCCATCCAATGTGTTTGTTATTGGGGGAATAATGCTGATAAATTAAGGAAGTTAGATTTTTTTGAGAGAATTGTCCAAGAACAATCCTTTATAAGACAAATTTGATAATAAAAGACATTTCGCGATTATGTCCTTTATAAGCATACACAAAGAACGAGGAAAGAACGTATAAAGCTTTAAAATAAGTACAATAAAGAACAAAATAGTCAGTATAAAATAGCATTTTTATGGTAATAAGTCAATGTTGTGTGTTAAAGTAAAAAACCCTTTCTATAAGGTGCTTTTTGGAGAAATTCTTTATACAACACAAGCTACCTAAAAGGATTAACAAAAGCATAAAAAGTAGCGGAATGTTTTTCTTAACACGTCATATGGTGTAAATGATGTGTTTACTATGATAATTATCGCAAACGGTAAAACACGCCCTTGCCTGTTTTTCCCACTTGTTCAATACTGCCCTCCTTTTCCAAGCGCTCCAAATAGCGAAATGCTGTAGCATCCGATACGCGGAGCGCTTTCTGTACATCGCGATTGGTAATGCGCCCCTCTTTAAGTAAAAAATCCATGACTTTATTGAGTTTTTTTTGTTTTCGTGCCTGAATTTCGGCGCGCGCTTTTTCTAACAGTTCATATACGGCTTTTGAGGGTTCTTTTTTTGTAAGTTCCGGCACAGAGCTTACCGCATCCTGTTTTACGGGATATTCGGGAATATAGCGTGGTACAGATCCTTGTTCGTTTTCAACCTCTCTTGGCGTATTTCCCTTTTTTTCTGCCGGCTCCTTCGCTGTCGAGAGGGAAGATGTTGTTTCCTCTGGTAAAGCAAATGCTTCTTCAAAGGAAGGTGTAAGTATTTCTTCGGAAACCGCGTTTTTCGCAGTAATGGCAATAGGAATAAATTTCTGTTCATCCATATAATACAGTATATCAAAATTTTTTATGAAATAATGGACTTTATAGCAGGAGGTGTGGACATATTTAAATAAAAAACCCTAATATGTAGGGTTTGTGAATATGAAGAAGAATATTTAATATGCGGTAATATTCTTAACTAATCTTTTTCGTCGAACGGGTGTGTCTCCGAAAGGCGTCTTGATGCGTATTCTTTTACGGAAGGTTCAGTTTCGGTGTTTGCGACCAATTCTTGGCATATTTCCCGAAATACGGCGTCTTCCATACCCCTTCTATAAGCGAAAGAGTCTTCTACGCTCATTCCTTCTGTTGGGGGTATGCCGTCGGCATCAACACGAGCATAAAAATCCGCACCAGATATTATCTTGTTTTTATCAAAAAATACCGCATCTTCTTCGCAAAATCCCGAAGAGGGAGTCGGAGATTTTTTGGGTAAATCGGTAAGAGCCATATGTGATCCTCCTTATGATATTTCGTGCCTACCGTATCATATATTACAAAAATAAAAAATACCCATCTAAGTGGGATGCTTTTTTCAAAAAACCGTAAAATGGAACCAATAACTTTTCCCCAGTATTTTTTATATAGTGTGGTGTTATTCCAGCATTTACGCGAACCTTCTCTCCGTCGTTCGCGTCGGCCCGAGGCACTTCCTCTCGGCGTTTGGTGGTAACTTGAACGTCCGCTCACACTTCGCAAGCACCTCGCACTGGCCGCTCGCTTCGCTCACGATGCCTGCTCGGTGCTTGCTTCGTGTTCGCTCTGTGGCTTCGGCGATGTCAGTGGTAGTTCTTTGTGCTTGCCCCACCACCCTGTGCGTGCACAAGCTCGTCTGCTAACGCAGGCGGCTCCCTAGAAATCAACCAAGCCGAAGATCTTCGGGCAAAAACTGATCAATTTCGGTATCCGACCAAGTGTAGTGTTCTCCACCCGAAGCGCCAGCCGTATGCAAACGCTTTTGCGCTTCTGCATATTCTTTCGTTCCTGTTTGCGGGGCAAGATCAGAAATTACTTGATATTCAGCTTGAAGCGAATCGCGGCGAGCAATGACGTTATTTGGCGGTGTTTGTTCGTTCATTGTGTCCACTATTAGAGAACGGTACTTATCCCGCAGTTGCATATATTTCAGTGCCGAATTTTTATGTGCGAGCGCAATTTGTTCAAAATTGAAAGTGAGCTGAACAATTAAAAAAATTATTTCGCCTGCCGCAATACCTGAGCCCAGATAGGAGAAAACAAGATTTGATTGGTTTGCCACTTGAAGAAGAAGCATAATCAGTGCAAGTACCACGATGCCAATGTTCGCAATTTTCACTTTAAGGGCGTGGCTTCCCGCATTTTCAGCGGCCACCTCCTGAACTTTGTGAGTGAAAACGGTATTTGCGAACGATTGTCGAATATTTGCGAGATTTTTTGTATCCATAAATTTATCCGATTGGCACAAACACGTGTCCAACGGCCACGCATTGACCATTTTTAATTATGTAACACTCCACATAGTGCTCACCATGATAGAGAGTGCTCTCTTTTTTTGTTTCTGACCCATCATCATCAGTTATCTCGCCGCGCAGGGCACCCAAATCACGCGCATCATTACCAAAGTTTCTTACCTTCCACTTCACGCTATACGGATCGGGAACGTTGTGGGAAATTATCTTAAACAAAAGACTTGCGTTTTTTTGGATACGATAGCCTCGCCTTTGAAACTCACTCAAAAGCCAGTGATTCTGTCGCCATCCATTCTGGTTGATGTTTACGTCTACTGTCAATGAATAGGCCGGGTTGAGAACGGTGGCGATGCCGTATTTGCGATCAAGGTGTTCCTCTGTCGTTGCCGGAAAGAGTGCCTGTAATTTTGATACAATTTGGTGGAAGGTGGCGACGATACCCTTCTCCGTTTCGGCAATAGGAAAATCGTCGCCGAATATCTTTTGCCACTCTTCGGTTGCTTTATCCAGTTTCTGTTCGTTTTCGAGATCACAGGCCTTGGTTGCCCGACTTAGTGCAGTGTTCAAATGGCTTCGTAGGCTCTCATCCGAGACAGAGTTGTAAAAATATGAGAAGAAATCACGGATTGTCGGCGCATACTCGCCGCCACTGTTGGTGGAGAAGAAATCAAGAACTTTATTCTCGATTGCGTACGATTTCACTTGCGCCGTGCATAACTCCGACCATTTCTTAATCATTCGTATCAACGCCTTCGTCTTGCCCGTTTTTTCATCGGAGGTCTGTATCCTCTTAATTTCAGTACGCGGGTCGACGATTTCCCAACTTCCGCCGTTTTCTGAGTTTGGGATAGTGAATGTGCCGTCCGTGTTTTCCCATGCAGGTTGCACTTCGACGTTGTGTTGCGGATCCGCAAACTCCAATACAACAACCTTACCGAATGCCTTGATTGGTGTGTCGGGATACTTTTCTTCCAGTATCGTCTTGATGTCCTGAAGAAGTTGGGACTGGCAGTTTGAGTTGTTATCGTCGTATTGAGAAAATTTTTCCGGCGGCATAATGAAAATGACATCAATGTCTCGGGCGGGGCGAATGTGGGTTCGCTTACCATAGGAGCCGATGAGAAATCGTGTACCACCATCGTATTTGGTGTCAGGGTAGTAGTATGAGTGGAGCTTTCCGCACACGCCGTCATACTTCCGCTTCGCGTCCTCACGTTGGGCTTGCGTCAGTCTTATGTTTTCGTAAAACTTCTCAAATTGTTCTTGGATAGCCATAATTTGGTGCGATGGTTATGTGGATAAGTCGTACTTGTTTAGGTTATGTTTAGGTAGTATACTAAACTCATGAAGCAAGAGTCAAGCACCAAGACAGACAAACCAACCAAGCGAGAAGCGGAAGTGCTCCACTTTGTGAGAGAATACCGCCGCGAGAATGGTTACTCACCCTCAATGGTGGAGATAGCCGAGCATTTTAAGATATCTGTTCCAACGGTACACCAACACATATATTCACTTCGCAATAAAAATCTGCTTCTGGTAGACAAGGGTAAAAAACGCTCAATCGTTACTCCACAAGATTACAAATCACAGCTTGTGGATATTCCGCTTCTCGGCATTATATCTGCCGGTGGTCCGATTGAAGCGATAAGAGACGAGGAGATGATCGGCGTACCGCGTTCAATGCTCCCAACGCCATCCCAACACTATGCACTCAAGGTTTCCGGTGTGAGTATGATTGAGGAAGGAATTATGGATGGCGATATCGTTATTGTTCACGACCAGCAAACGGTGGATGATGGCGAG
>Ga0210050_1004192_pt1 | contig 12223 bp, 20 predicted proteins | sample CryGey132114_all_FD_185463 | JGI IMG/M metagenome (GOLD analysis project Ga0210050, IMG submission 185463) | Groundwater microbial communities from aquifer - Crystal Geyser CG22_combo_CG10-13_8/21/14_all (SPAdes) (version 2) | ecosystem: Environmental > Aquatic > Deep subsurface > Groundwater ...
TTGATAAACATTGTGGTTCAAACGCAGGATTCTCATAGATACAAAGATACAACATTCATCCCCGCATTCCGAGGGCTATACATATACTAAAGACGCCCTCTCCATGCGGGGTTTCCTGTTAAAAGAAAAAATTTTGTTCTTCCAAATTTTACAATTGCTAGCGGAGAACAAGCGCAAGCGTTACTTGAAGAATATGGGCTGAATGGAGAAATTAATGAACAAAATTTGTTGCTTGTATTTCAATTACCTAAACCGCTCGCTCAATTTTGGTGGAAGGGCGGCGCTGATTCATGGGGCAACCTTGCAGAAGATATAAATGACACAGCTATTGAGTGGGGACATTTTTATAGAGAACTTATGCCCGTAGTTTGGGAAACACAAGGTCGCCATGAAAATGAAAGTGGTTTATATTTTCAAAGAGTGAACGACATTGGCGAACATGATCCTAAAAAGTATTATTATATTTGGGAAATATCCGAATGGAAAAATTGAAATACAAGCAATAAAAACTAAAACTTACATAGAATTAGTACTGACCAGCTTACATTGTGCGAGCAGAAGTGTGGTGAGGGTATTCGGCGAGCTCACCATAAATAAAATTTAGCTGATTCTGTCTATTGGTTTATAATACTTACATGAGTCAATTTCAAAAAGATATCCACGAAAGCGTAAACGAGGTGAAAGGAAGAACCTTCGGCTACATTAGCGCGGCATTCGGACTTGTAGCTGGTCTCGCGTGGAACGATGCAATCAAGGAATTTATTGAGGTCATCTTTCCTCTCTCTAAGGACACCGTGGCGGTGAAGTTCCTTTATGCCGTCCTCGTCACTGTGGTCGTGGTCATTCTTATACGCTATCTAGAACACATAATTAACCGCCCACGGTCCTAGCTTAGCTCTAGACCCGTTTCAATGAAATACTTTCCAAGAGACCTATCCGAGAGAAATGAGGTTCAGAAATTAGATGTGGTAAAGTAAAAACAATATGTGGAAACAAATATTATCTTCACCGCAGATTCCCCTTCGCGTCGGTCTTGCGTTTACCTACCTTTATTCCGGACTCGGTCTCGTAACCAAACCGCAAAATTGGTACGGGTTCGCTCCGACTTGGTTTGTTGATTTGGTGGAGAATTTTATTTCAATAAATACATTTTTGCGTGTTCAGGGGGTCGCGGAGTTAATACTTGGCATATTGCTTCTGTCTTGGTTTTTGAAACCAAAATTTATTTTTATCGTAGCAGTTCTTGGAACATTGCAAATTCTTTCAATTATAATTTTCGCCGGAATTGACCTCATAACCTTTAGAGACATCGGACTTTTGGGAGCTTGGCTCACATTAATGAGTATCTATTCCACGCTTTACAAAAACACAAAAGAAAGTTAACATAATGCTCGCTTTATTGTTCTTTCCCAGTAATCAACAATCAACCTTCAAAAACAAGGAGAAACGGCTTTATGTAGCGGTTTTACAACACAACTTCTAAACAACCACACCAACTGGGTCTAAACGCCCAAACAAGGAGGACTCATGCGAAACCGTACCGTTCTTTTCGCCACAATCGTCATGTTCGCGATTTTCGCGCCGACGGGGGAGGCGGAAGCGCAGTTCACCCCCACTGGAGTCTGCGGGCCACAGCCCACAATGACTTTCAGCGGAACAGGGATTCCAAACAGCGCTGTGATGACCAACAGCAACGCTGCAGATCTCGGGGTTACTCTGGGACTCACAGCAACAGCGAGGTTTTCCAACCCGACCGTGACCAACATCGCCTGTTCGTTCTTTGCATCACCGGGTACTGATGTGAACCCACCGAGTCCCGCCGACCCTTACGCAAGGTGGAACTTCGGCTGGTTCATCGGTGGTGTGAATGCCACGATGTACAGGTACACCTTGTACTACGATTTCAACCCCGCGTTGAACAACGCGGACTATGGATTTCTCTTGATGGCGCAGGGGCAGGATTCCTGGAATCTCGGGATGAATTTCTTGTCGCCTCCGAGTGTTCTTCCCGGCGTCATCTTCCCTCCCACGTACGGGCCATTTGACCCGAACGCAGTCGGCAAGTACACATTCGCGCTACAGGCGCTGGATGACCAGGACAATATCGTGGCATCTTCCGTCATTGATGTTGCCACTTTCAGCGCGGTGCCGGAGCCAGCAACCATGGGGCTTCTCGCTACCGGTCTCATCGGACTCATGGGAGTCACTTGGTGGCGGAAGAGGAAGGTTGAAATTTCTTGATTGTTTTAGCGAACCGCCGTTGGGGACCCTTTGTCCCAACGGCGGTTTTTGTAATTTTGAACTAAACAAAATAAATGACAAAGTGTGCTAATATTTATATATGAAAAAAGTCCTAAATGCTTTCTTTGTGTTTTTGGGCGTGGTCTTCTTTCTCATTTTAATTACCGTTGGTTATATCTTTGTTACTGATACTTTTGGTATAAAATCCATTTTAACCAACAATTCTTCCTCCTCGCCACAAGATAGCGCGCAAGGTGATAAGAATCCCCTGCTTTCAGAAACTCAAGAGCAAGCTTTGGAAAAAATCGGAGTAGACCCCGCAAAGCTTCCATCAAAGATAACACCCGAAATGGTTGCTTGTTTTGAAGAAAAGCTCGGAAAAGAAAGAACAGATGAGATAGTGGGTGGGGATTCTCCAACCGCTACCGACTATATAAAGGCGCAAGATTGCATAAAATAGCCCCCGCTCTCCATTCTTTCGCACTTATCCCCACCCTATATTCTTGACTTCTTCTACAAATTTCTATAATATTTAAGTGTTAGCGCAAATACTTAAATATGCTTGAGGTATCACAAATTTCAAAGATGAAAAAAAGTTTGGGAGAAAACAACACATCTCTTCCCGACATTTTTAGCGTTCTTGGAGACAGGAATCGCTACAGAATAATGAAGTTGTTGGTGCAGGAAGGAAAAATGTGCGTTAGCGATCTCGCTTCCGTTTTGGGTGTTTCTGTTTCCGCGGTGTCACAACACTTGAGGATTCTGGAAATGTCCCGAATGGTTACTTGCGAGAGGATGGGTCAGATGATGTGCTATGAATTGAGGGTAGATGACCCAAAAATCAAAAAGATTATTAGTTTAATGTAATTATTATTATTATTTAATTTATAAACAAAATGCATAAAGTAACAATATATAGTACCCCATCTTGTCATTTTTGCCACGCGGCAAAAGATTTTTTTCAGAAAAATAGCGTGGAATTTACGGACCACAATGTCGCGGTAGACAGAACTCTGGCGGATGAGATGGTCGCCAAGTCCGGTCAGATGGGCGTACCCGTAATAGACATTGATGGAGAAATAGTGGTGGGTTTTGATGAGCCAAAGTTAAAAACTTTATTGGGGATTAATTAATACATGTTAGAACTTGTCATTCCAGCATTCATAGCGGGAATTTTAACTTTCCTTGCTCCTTGCACCCTTCCTTTGGTACCAGCTTATTTGAGTTTTATAGGCGGAACATCGGCAAAGGACGCGACAGAATTGGGTTCTCGCGAAATGCGCAAAAGAGTGTTAAGAAATGGCATTTTCTTTGTTCTTGGTTTCAGTATCGTATTTATTATTCTCGGTGTGTTCGCAAGCACTATAGGCAGCTTCGTAGGGGCCAGCCGTATTTGGGTATCTAGGATAGGAGGGGTTCTCATTATTTTGTTCGGGCTAATGATGCTCAATGCGTTAAAAATCCCTCATCTTAGTATGGAACACCGCCCCGCTTGGGCAAACAAAGTGAAGCCCGGATCATACGGCAAGTCTATGCTCATCGGGGTGATATTCGGCTCCGGATGGACACCCTGCATAGGACCGATCTTGGGCTCAATACTGGTTTTGGCGGGAACTGGCACCACCGCGCTTGAGGGAGCCATACTTCTAGCAGTATTTTCTTTCGGTCTTGCTATCCCCTTCCTGGCAGTCGCGGTTGGGATAGGCAAAGCGCAAGAAAAAATAGACAAATATGCTTCTTATTTCAAATGGGTTTCTAGAATAGGTGGCGTGTTTCTCATCGGGCTTGGAGTTTTGTTGTTCACCGACAACATGTCTCTCCTTATCTCATATGGATATAGAATTTTCGGATTTATTAATTATGAAAGATTGTTAAATTATCTATAAAATATGCATAACAAAGCGATCATTTCCAGTTTGGTAATAGCGGTACTCCTAATAGTTGCCATGGGATTCTTGTCAAGGGGGCAGGTGGGTAATCCTTCGCAAGCGCAATCAGGCAATCATGTTCTGGGCAACAGCGCTTCTGGCAATATACAACCCGCACCGGACTTTTCTCTTGAGAGTTTAAATGGAGAGGTGCTTTCGGTATCACAATACAAGGGCGACAAGCCGGTAATTTTGGATTTCTGGGCTACTTGGTGCCCTAATTGCCAAAGAGATATGCCTCGCCTCAATGGATTTTACGAAAAATACAAAGACCAAGTAGAGGTGATAGGCGTTAACCTGCAAGAGAGCAGGGGTTTGGTGGAAAACTTTGTAAGCAAGAGAGGAATAACATTCCCTATTGTGCTAGACCCAAGGAGTGATGCGGCGAGAAGTTATGGCGTCAGATACACCAATTTCCATGTACTAATTGATAAAGACGGCAATGTGGTCAGAACAATACCCGGGGATATCAGAGAATCGGATATTCTATCATTATTAAATTAAATTTTTATTACTCCATGGGAAAAACCATAAATCATAAACATCAGGTGGTATATACATGCGAAGAGTGTAAGATGAAATACCACGACGAAGAAACAGCTAAAAAATGTGAGAAATGGTGCAGAGAAAACAAAAGCTGTAACCTGGATATTATAAAACACGCAATAAAACAAAAATGACTAATTCATCAAAAATAATTTTAATAATAATACTTATCGCCATTGCGGGGATTTTTTGGTTTTTTACCAGAGGAAACGGCAACAGTTTGGCCGTTAGGTCTGGAGTAACCCAAACACCAAATTTATCGGAGAGAGACGAGTCCGGGGCTTTAAGAGAATTCAAATTCAAAAATAAAGGGCTAAATACCAATACGGCCAAAGCATCAATACCTCTAGACAAAGTTCTGGACGGGGGACCGGGAAAAGACGGCATACCGGCGCTGACCAATCCAAAGTTTGTAAGCATTAAAGAAGCTGAAAAAGATATAGAAGATGATATTAATGGTCTTGTGGTGTCGGTCGGCGACACGGTAAAGTTCTACCCCTATAGTATTCTCGTTTGGCACGAAATAGCTAACGATATTGTTGGTGGTAAACCGTTGATTGTAACATTCTGCCCTCTTTGCGGGTCTGCGATAGTTTTCAACGCAGAAATAAACGGCAAGACAGAACTATTTGGTGTTTCAGGTAAGTTGTTTGAGTCAAATCTCCTAATGTATGACTTCAGTACAGAATCTCTTTGGTCACAATCCATAGGAACTGCGGTTGTGGGTGACAGAACGGGAGAAAAGCTAACCCTTTATCCTTCTCAAGTTCTCCCCTTCAAAACAGTGAAGCGAAAGTGGCCTAATGCGCAGGTTCTAAGCGTTGATACCGGGTTTAGCAGAAATTATGATTTTTACCCGTACGGCGACTATGATTCTAACGATGATGTTTTCTTTCCAATATCGGTACGAGACAATCGCTTTCCGCCAAAGGATATTATGTTTGTGGTTAATATCTATGAACATTATGTAGCGTTTCCATTGAAGCAACTTGGCGACACTCCTCTTAAAGCTGATGTTGACGGCAAGAAGGTAACAGCCGTGACTGTGGATGGAGAAATAATAGTGAAAGACAATGAAGGAAATATCTTACCCGGATTCAATGAGATGTGGTTCTCATGGGCAACTCAACACCAGGAGGATGGAATAGTGGCTGGAAAATAAATTATAAAACACAATGAATAAACTTTTTAGAAAAAAACATATGACATATTACTCACCAAAAATTTAACGAGTGAGTAAGGGTCGATTAAAGATTAAAAAGTTTTTAGAGATGTTTTAGCTCTAAAAATAAAGGTTTTTTAGAGTGCCAAAAATAAACAGATGGTGTTAAATAATTTCCAAACCGATAGTGCACCAAAATAAAAATAGGTGTATAATTGTAGGATTGGGGGGTTAATTACAAGAGTGAGTTAATAAAATTAAAAATATGCTTGATTCATTTGCACAATATGGCGATACGGGGTTGTTTATTTTAAGATTGGCTATTGCTATTATATTTATCTATCACAGCTTTCCCAAGCTAAAAAACGCAAAGGGGATGTCTGCGATGGTGGGAATGCCTGCGGGTATGATAATGATTTTGGGAATTATTGAATTACTTTCCGGATTGGGTCTGCTCTTGGGCATATACATGGGTCTTTCCGCATTACTTCTATCTATAGTTATGATTGGAGCAATCGGAATGAAAACAATGAAGTGGAACACCCCCTTTTCGGCTATGGACAAAATGGGTTGGGAATTTGACCTTATATTACTCGCCGGAAGTTTGGCTATTCTTCTTGGGGGTGGGGGGTCAATCGGATTGTAGGTTCGCAATAGCGAAATAAAAGGTTTGTATTATGAATTACTAAAATTAATTAAATAAAAAAATGGATACAAAAGAACAAAAGTTTAAATGTGCTGGTTGCGGTTCAGAATCAACGGGAGTGGCTGGTACATGCTGTGGTAGTGAGAGAAGCGCGGTTTGTCATGCTTGTGACCATGTTCACAAATCAGACGGCTCATGTGATTGCGGATGCGATCACGCCCATCACCATCACCACCAATAGCTAATTAGTGCTTAAAATTAAAAGCTAATCAAAAATATATGCAAAAAAAATCAATGATGATGCCTATGCTTGTATTGCTGACCTTGGTTATCGTTTCTCTTGGCTTTACTTGGACGGGTATCCGTATGCATCAAAGGGTTAATAGCGGAGAAGATAGATTACACGCTTTGCAGGACTCGTATTTTACCCTATCAAAAGCAGAAAGGGACGGAGCGCCTACAGGGTCAGAACTAAACAAACAGTTGGTACAAATACAACAATATCCTTCCTCACTCCTCCAGCTTAAGCTTGTGGGGGTCGGAAAAATTCTTACTGGTATTTTTGGAATACTTCTAGGAATTCTTATGGTCTTGTTTATGATGCCAAAGAGACTTGCTGAATTTATGAAGGGTGGTCAAAACTAAATCATTCTTCTGGAGTAGAGCGAGACAAAAACACCACCTTGATAAAGAGTGCGCGTGTGTGGGGTGTGAGAGATTAAAAATAAACATTAGTTAACAGTTAAATCTTTTATCCATTATGGCTGGAATTCAAATAGCTGGCATTACTCTTGAGTTTATTGGAACGGTTTTGATTGCGCGCACGGCCATAAGAGTTCACGACAGAGTGCGCATTGAACACAATATTGACGAAAAGGTCATATCAGAAATGAAGAAAGAGAGAAACATCGGTGTTTTTGGAGTTGTCCTTATTGTTGTCGGTTATGTGTTGCATGTGGCGGGACTCGTTTTGTAAATTACGGGGTTTTTTGTCCTGAACATAATTCAAATAAAAATATGGTATATAACCATCCTGAACCAATCTTTGAGTACAACTATATTACTGACGGTATATATATTGGAACTAATATTTGTTGCAAAACTCACTTTGACGAAAGGTTGATAGCCGAAGGCATAACCGCAGATATTTCAATGGAAGAAAAACATTTAGACATGCCATATGGGGTGGATTTTTACACCTGGATTCCCGTAAAGGACGGCTCATCACCGACGTTTGACCAGTTTGATTTTGGCGTGGCAACAATTACCAAGTTGGTGGATATGGGCAAAAAAGTCTATATTCATTGCAAAAATGGACACGGACGAGCTCCGAGTATGGTGGCCGCCTATCTAATTTCAAAAGGCAAAAAACCAGACGAGGCGATAGATATTATAAAATCAAAAAGACCAACTATTCATCCGGAAATTGTTCAACTTCAAGGATTGGAAGATTTCTACTCAAAGATTTCCGACAAAAATCAAATCTAATAATTGAAATCGTACCTATGTGTGATTTGTTAAATTGTGTTTAATTTTTGGGTGGTTTTTGTGTTTGAAAAATCACAAAAGAAACAAAATAAACACAACAACGAGAATGATTCTATAAATACCGAACACGACAAAAGAGTGGTTTTTTATATATTTGAGAAAAAACTTAATACCCAATACCGCGGTTACAAAAGCGGTTAGCAGACCGATACCTAACGAAAAAAATTGACTGGAAGAAAATTGAGTATAATTATTTAAAATATCCAAAGATGTGGCTGCAAACATGGTTGGAACAGCGAGCAAAAACGAAAATTCAACGATCGCCTTGCGAGAGACGCCAACAATCATGCCCCCAATAATGGTTGCCGCGGAGCGAGAAACACCCGGAATAATGGCCACAGACTGCCATACTCCGATGATTACGGCCTTACCATAGCTGATATCTTTTATATCCTCTATTGATGCTTTTTCCTTAAAAAGCTTTTCAAAAAGAATAAGGACAATACCGCCAAGCGCCAAAGCCCAAAGGACCACGCTAATGTTGCCCAACAAAAATTCCCTTACAAACTTATAAAGCAAGAGTCCTATTATTCCGGTGGGGATAAAGGCCACAATTACCCTTTTTAGGGTTTCAAAATCAATAAATTTTCTCCAATAAAAAACAATTACCGCCAATATTGCACCGCTCTGAATGGCAATTTCAAATGTTTTTGTAAAATTAGTTTGACTTATTTTCAAAATTTCAGAAACCAGAACAAGGTGAGCCGTGGAGGAAATGGGTAGAAATTCCGTAAATCCCTCAACTATTCCCAAAACTATGGAATAAATGTATGAAGACATCAGATTATTCTAGCACAAAGCTTTTGCGGATTAGAAACTTCTTTATGCTAACTATAAATTTAAATTTATAACAAAAATGATGATAAGATAAATGGATGAAAAAAGCTCACGGCTTTTCGCTGGTAGAACTTCTTGTTGTAATATCCATTATAGGAATCCTGTCGGCTCTGGTTTTGCCCGTACTCAACAGGGCCCGAGAAAGGAGCTACTACAGTCGGGCTTTGGGGGAATTCAAAAGCTTGGTAACGGCGATTGAGCTTTACAAATTTGATAATTTGGACACTTATCCTCCTGACGCTTCCAGAGACCTGCCCCCCGGTTTGGGGCTATACTTGGCGGGAGAAAACATATCGGGCTGGCCCAAAGCACCTTGGCCTGGAAGTGTTTATGATTGGGACAACTGGGACGATCCCGACAATCCTGGAGAAAAAATATACCAAATTAGCATAAGATTTTGCCCAATTGGCGGACCCTTATCAGCTTGTGAATTTCCAAATGAAACTTGGGCGACAAATTTTGGTGTAAACAGTTCCGTTTATTATTGCATAGAGGGGGCTTGCCGAGCGCATGCGGGAGAACCTATTTCATACCCCGGATATTGTGTAAATTGCGAAACACAACCGTCAGCATAATAAATTTATGAAAAATTTAATCTTATAGCGAGATTGTTTCTTGTTCCGGCGGGAAAAAATCTCTAAGGGAATCTATCACATCTTCGTCCGTCACTTCAGAAAAGTTCTCATAATAGGAGCCGACGGAACCCGCATAGTTTTCATCAATTATAATTGCAAAAAATTCGTCCACTTCCCCCTTCATCTCCTGCGCCACATCAGCGGAAATTACAGGGACGGCAACAATGGTCTTCCACGGTATATCATTTTTAATCTCTTTTATGGCTAAAAATATAGAAAGTCCGGTTGCGACCCCGTCATCAACAATAATGGCGTTTTTGCCTTTCGCGGATACGCGAGTCCGTTCGCCGAGATAAGATTTTCGTCTTCTTCGTGCCTCGCTTTGTTGCTTGACCACCTCCTCATCAAACCAAGATTCGCTGACAGACGACGGCTCTTTAGCATTACAAAGCACCTCTCCCCCTTCCGTTACTGACGCCAGTGCGTATTCAGGATTATCCGGATGAGAAACTTTCCGTGTAATTATTAAATCAAGAGGAAGGTTAAGGGCGGTAGCGATTTCTTTTCCCACGATAGCCCCGCCTCTGGGAAGAGCATAGACAACTGACTTGGTACCGGTGTATGAAGTAAGTAGGGTGGCTAATGTTCTACCGGCCTCCGCGCGATCTGTAAATTTCTTTAAGATCATGGCTATGGTGCGCCAACTGCTCACGCAAATTGCCCGCTATTCCGTAGATTTGCAGATTCGGATAATCTGCGTGTGGCTCCTTCTGATTGTACCACCATTTTATTTTCTGCGCAGAAGCCGGTGTCAAACTGGTGGAAACAAGTGTCTAAGTGGAGTGTTTTTTGTTTAAAAATAAGGATAATATCGGACCTTAAAAAGTCGAGGTATTCAAAGCCGATCTCAAATAAAATATAGAAATACTAAACCTTTAGATATTTTCTAACCGCAAGATAGCTTGATAATGCTCCGATTGCCATTCCCGATAACATGATTATTAAAAATATTTGACCGAAATTATCAACATAATAATCAAACACATTGAGCCCGATGAAAAAATTTTGTGTTTGAGCGCCAAGCCACAGTGTAATTGGATAAAATATTAGAATTGTAAGGACACCGGAAACCGCCCCATAGATGGTACCCACGACCACAAACGGGCCTCTGACATATGATGAATTTGCGCCAACCAGTTGCATTACGGATATTTCTTCACGAGAAATATAAATGGACAATCTTATTGTGTTAAATGTTATGAGGATTGAGACAATAACCGAAACTATAACAATGATAAAACCAAGACTGTCGGCCGTGTTTATAATATTATTTAGTTTATCAATGGCTACTTTGTTCTGAAAATAATTGACTTTATCAATAATGGTTCCTCCATCTTTGGATAAAAGTGGCTCTGTTTGAAGAAATTGGGCAATTCCTTCGTATTGTGACGGTTCTTTTGCTTTTATATTCAATGAAGCCCCTAGGGGGTTTTCGCCCAACTCATCCAGGGCCTGAAGAGTAAGCTGGTCATTTTCGTGAAGAATTCTGAAATCTTGTAGCGCCTGCTCTCTTGATGTGTATATTATGCTTGCCACATCCGGTAACCCTTCAAGGGTTTTTTGTATTGATAGTATGTCATCTTCCACCGCCGTCGTAACAAAATAAACATTTACATCCACCTTGTCTTTTATGGTGTCCAGAGATTTGTTGAGAATAGCTGAAAGAAAAATGAGAGAAGAAATAACAGAGAGGGTGATGACCATTACCAATACCGAAGAAAGAGAAACAAATGTATTCCTGCTGAAATTAAAGAAACCGCTACGAAGTATTCTTTTTACATTTACCCAAATCATAATTTATATTATATATCTCCCCTCCTTATCATCTCTGGTAATTTTACCATTTTCTAGGGTTATAACCCTTCTGCTAAGAGAGTCAATGATGCCCTTGTTGTGGGTGGTCAAAATCACAGTAGTTCCCAAATCATTTATTTTTTTAAGAATTTGAACTATCTCAAAGGTATTTATCGGGTCTAGGTTGCCCGTGGGTTCATCAGCAACTATGATGTCCGGTTGATTGACTATAGCTCTGGCGATGGCCACCCGTTGTTTTTCACCACCGGAAAGCTCGTGAGGAAAATTCCAAATTTTATTTTCCAGGTCAACAAGCTCTAGCACATGCGGAACATCCGATTCTATTTCTTCATCCGTCCTTCCCGCCGCCTCCATACTAAACGCTATGTTCTCATAAACATTTTTACCATTAAGCAGGCGAAAATCCTGGAACACCGTTCCTATTTTACGCCTATAAAACGGCACTTCATCGCCCCTTAGACTGTTTATGTCTGTGGATCCCAGAAAAACCTTACCCTCACTGGGTTTTTCTTCCGCCAAAAGCAGTCTTACCAAAGTAGTTTTACCCGCACCGGAGTGTCCCACAATTGAAACAAATTCTTTTGGTTCTATGGTAAATGTGACTTTATCCAGAGCTACAGAATTGTCTGTATATATTTTAGAAACTTTATCAAAATAAATCATTGTAAATTACAACTGTGTAATTGTAATATTTTTTACCACTTATAACAAGTCGTGTCTTATAGACCCAAGCCTTTCTCTGCTTCAATAAATTCATCAATTCCTCCCTCTAATACAGTGTCTATATTTGACATTTCCACGCCCGTACGGTGGTCCTTAACCATCTTATACGGATGCATCACATACGACCTTATCTGATTTCCCC
>Ga0210050_1004193_pt1 | contig 12220 bp, 11 predicted proteins | sample CryGey132114_all_FD_185463 | JGI IMG/M metagenome (GOLD analysis project Ga0210050, IMG submission 185463) | Groundwater microbial communities from aquifer - Crystal Geyser CG22_combo_CG10-13_8/21/14_all (SPAdes) (version 2) | ecosystem: Environmental > Aquatic > Deep subsurface > Groundwater ...
CAGATTTGCTGGGAATATCACAATGGCAGCTTCTTGATTATGTCGGGAAGACAACAATGACAGATGCAACACCCCAAAGTCTTGATGTAAAGAAAAGGCTTTCATTTGCAAGAGAGCTTTTCAGGGGAAAAAAATGAGAAGCATTGTATTTGATTCAGGGCCTATAATAAGCCTTGCCATGAATAATCTTCTCTGGATACTTGAGCCCCTGAAAAAGAAATTCAAAGGAGAATTTTTTATTCCAACTTATGTAAAACAAGAGGTTGTTGAAAGGCCTTTACAGACAAAAATATTCAAGTTTGAGGCATTGCAGGTTGAGGAATTAATAAGAAAAGGAGTTTTCAAGGTTGTATACAATAATGAAATCAACAGCCTTGCCGACCATCTTTTGCAGCTTTCAAATAATGCATTTGAAGCGTATGGAACTCCTGTAAATATAATCCAAGCGGGAGAAGTGCAGGCGATTGCAGCAGCAGTTTTCTTTGATTCAAATGCGGTTGCAATAGATGAAAGAATAACAAGATTAATGCTCGAAAATCCACTAGCTCTTGAAAATATGATGGCAAACAGACTGCATACAAGACTGAAAACAAACCAGAAAAATATTTCTTCATTCATAATGCACAGCAAAGGCATCAAGATAATAAGGTCTGTAGAGCTTGTTACAATGGCATATGAAATGGGAATTCTTGATAAATATATCCCTGAAGGCGAAGAGGGAAGAAAAACACTTCTTGATGCACTTCTATGGGGAGTTAAGCTGAAAGGATGCTCTGTTTCAAACAGTGAGATAGAAAGAATCATGAAGCTGGAGAAGGTTTAGTAAATTGCATATTTCTTCTTTAAACTTCTTAAATCACCTTAAATGAACAAGCTTTTTAAAGATGTAATCTATAAATTTCTTAGCACAGAAGATGTCAAGGACCACCTTTATGCTGGGGGATAAAAATGAATCCGGAAAGAGAGATACTGAATCTTTGGCTTAACAAAAATGGCTTCTTTACGACTGACAGCATTCCTCTTGCAAACAACAAGATAATAGATGTTCTTGCAATAAAATCAGATTCAGGAAAAATAGATAAAATTATTCATATAGAAACTGCCTGTTCAATCAGCACCTTAGATAATATCCCTATAAAAGTTTATTCTGATAAGTTCAATGACAAAAATGTTGTCAAAAAAGTAAAATCAACAATAAAAAATATGCTTGGAACAGAGCAGGAATACGAAAAAATTCTCATTATCGGAAACACAAGCAGACCACAGGATTTTGAAAAACTGGAAGGAATAAAAATTGTAAAATTTGAGGACATACTTCTTGATGTTATGCAGGATATGAACAAACAGAATTACAGGAACGAAGTTGTGAGAACTTTGCAGCTTGTAAAGTATCTTATGCTTTCAAAATCTGACAAAGTTGCTGAGATGATTAATTCCTCAAATTCAAATAAAATATTTACTCATCAGGATAAGGAAGATTTCATAAAAATAATACTTGAGCAGGATGAATTCAAGCAGATTCTTGGAAAAGAAAGCCTTGAAGATGCTTTGCTGAATGTTTTGTCAGGCTCCGGATTGCTGAGGCCTGAAAAACTTGCACATGCATTGGAATCTGACTTGTTTACAACAAGGTCAAAGAAAAAGTTTGAGAGATTAATTATTGCAAAGCAGAAGCCCAAGGCTGTCAGGGAAAAACCTGAAGTCAAATCAAAGGAGAAGAGCTTAAGCTTGTTTTTTGAGAATTGATTTCAAATTATTTATATTTATTTTTAGAATTATTTTTTTCTTTTTGGCCTGTTTTTTGTTTTCTTTGCTGTTTTTCCTGATTTCTTTTTGCTTTTCTTTGATGACTTTTTTGATTTTCCAGTTTTTTTGCTCAGAACAATCTTCTTTAACTGCCCTGCTTCACTTTTGAATTCAGAATCTTCTTCTTTGAGTTCCTTTATTGATTCTATCTCCTTTTCTTCCTTTTCGAGTTTCTTTGCTTCTTCAAGGGCCTTTTCCTTTTTGCTTTTCCAGAACATGGTAAAATTCAAGATTAGCTATTATATTAATTTTTTGCCTAATCACTCTGCACTCCAAATATATTCCTGCAAAAGTTTAAAAACAATCATGGCTTATATCAAAGCATGATAAAAGGGCAGGTAATCGGCGGGGAAATAGGGAAGATTGTTGTAAGACAAAAATCAGATACTGAAATAGAGCTCGGCGAGCTTCTTATTGCAGATACAGAAAATGGAAGCAAAATACTGTTCCAGTGCTATGATCTTCTTTACGGAAGCCAGCTTTCTCAGCAGACACTTGAGCTTGTTTCAGGAATGAAGCTTGAAGAAGATACTGACTTAGATTTCATGGAGCCGCAGCTAAGGAACTATTCTCTTGCATATCTTAAGCCTCTTCTTTTAATCAAAGAAAACAAGGCATCATTATGCAAATCACTTCCAAAGTTTTTCTCTGAAATAAAAGAGCTAAAGAAAGAAGATCTCAAATTCATCACAAAGCCTGAAAATGCAATCTATCTTGGCAAGATGAGAAGCGGCTCAAAAAGGTTAGATATGGATGTAATGCTAAAAGGTGATGATATTTTTTCCCATCATGTTTTGATTTCAGGAACAACAGGAAGGGGAAAAAGTGTCTTGGTTTCAAACATAATCTGGAATTCCCTTTCGCAGGATTACTGCGGAATGCTCGTGCTTGATCCGCATGATGAATATTACGGAAGAAACAAACTTGGAATGAAAGACCATCCAAACAAGAGCAAAGTTGTTTATTACACTTCAAAGAATCCTCCTGCTGGAGCTAAAACACTCAAGATAAATCTCAAATCAATAAAACCTTCACATTTTTCAGGAGTTCTAGAATTGTCAGATCCGCAGGTTCATGCATTGTATACTTACTACAAGCAATATGGCGAGAAATGGGTTGAAAGTATAATCCTTGACAAGCCAATTGATGTTCCTGGATTCCATGAAGGGACAATTGCAGTTGCAAGAAGAAAATTAATCACAACTCTTGATGTTAGATTAAAAGAGGGAAGATTGGTCTGCGAGGGAATATTTGATTATCAGGCAGGAGAAAGCACAATTGGCGATATAACAAGGGAACTTCAAAATGGAAAAGTTGTGATAGTTGACACTTCAAATTTTTCAGGAAGTGTCGAGCTTTTGATTGGCTCAATGATAGCAAGCGAGGCTTTCAAGAAATACAAACATTACAACATGGAAGGAACATTGAAGGGAAAACCTGTCATCTCAATTGTTCTTGAAGAAGCTCCAAGAGTTCTTGGGAAGGAGATTCTTGAAAGAGGGCAGAATATATTCTCAACAATTGCAAGGGAAGGAAGAAAGTTCAAAGTTGGTCTTCTTGCAATAACACAGCTTCCTTCATTAATCCCAAGGGATATTCTTGCAAACATGAATACAAAGATAATTCTTGGAATAGAAATGGCGCAGGAGAGGCAGGCAATAATTGAGAGCGCAAGCCAGGATTTAAGCGATGACAATAGAAACATTGCATCTTTGGATAAAGGAGAAGCCATTGTTACAAGCACATTTTCAAGATTTGCAACACCGATTGCAATACCCTTTTTTGATGAAGAAGTTAAAGAATATCTTGCAAAGAATCCTGCAAAGAAAGTCAAGAAAGATTTTGCAGGAATCAATTTTAATTAAATTGAATTATGGCAGTTATACAATGGTAATCATACAAACAAAATGAAATTTGCACATATGGCTGACTGCCATGTCGGAAGCTGGAGAGACCCGAAGCTGAGCTGGGTCAGCACTGAAGCATTCTGCAGAGCAATTGATTTTTCAATTGAAAAAAATGTTGACTTTGTTCTAATAGCAGGAGACTTGTTTAACAATTCTGTTCCTGGAATAGACAAAATAAAAATTGTTGCAAAGAAATTTAGGGAATTAAGGGACAAGGGAATTCCTGTTTATGTTATTGCAGGAAGCCATGATTTTTCTCCGACAGGAAAAACAATGCTGGATGTTCTTGAAAGTGCAGATTTGATGACTAATGTAACAAAAGGAGAAGTTGCTGGCGAAAAACTGAAGCTTAAATTCACAATTGACAAAAAAACAGGTGCAAAAATAACCGGAATTCTTGGAAGAAGAAATATGCTGGAAAGAAGCTATTATGAAAGTCTTGACAGGGAAAGCCTTGAGAAAGAAGACGGCTTCAAGATTTTTATGTTTCACATGGGAATAAATGAATTCAAGCCGAAGAATCTTCAGGAAGTTGACTGCTCATCAATCAATATTTTGCCCAAAGGGTTTGACTATTATGCAGGCGGACATGTTCACACGGTAATGAATCAGGATGTAAAAGGTTATGGAAAGATAGTTTATCCTGGGCCATTATTCCCTAATAGTTTTCATGAGCTTGAAGAATTAAATCATGGGGGATTCTTTATTTATGAAGACGGCAAAACTGAATTCATACCAATGAAAATATTTGATACAATTCACATTTCAATTGACTGTTCAGGGAAAATCCCAGATAAAATCCAGCAGGAAGCTGTTGACAAAATAAATGAGGCAGAAATCCAGCACAAGATTGTTACACTAAGATTATCGGGAAAAATATCCCATGGAAAAGTTTCTGATATCGACTTAAGGGGAATTGTAAACCTTCTCTATGAAAAGAAAGCATACTTTGTCATGAGAAATACAAGCAAGCTTGAGGCAGAGGGATTTGAAGAGATAAAAATTCAGCATTCTTCTGTTGAAGAAATAGAGGAAGGCCTTGTCAAGGAGCATCTTGGGCAGGTGAAGATAGAAAATGTTGATATTAATGCAGAGAAAAAACTCATTGCAGGCATGATGGACATGCTTTCTGCAGAAAAGAATGAAGGCGAAAGGGTTATGGATTTTGAGAAGAGAATAAGAGAAGGAGTGGACAGACTAATTGGTGAATAATAACTCTAAACAGCTTCAAATCCTTCTAAATAATTTCGAGTAATTCTAAATTATATATGAAAATTAATTTTTTTGTTTTATAGACGGTGTGTTTTTGGAAATAGCTTCAACTCAAATTGAAGGTTAAGGCAGATATATATATATACCAACATATTATTACATTAAGTGATGTACTATGATAACTAAAAAAAATGAAAATCAAAATTCGGGGAAATCTTTTTTAGGAATTATTACAATGACAGCAATGCTCGCAGTATTATTGCTCGCAGCATGCCAGACACAGCCGCAGAATAATACAAATTCGGGAGCACAGGGCGGAAATTTAAATTTACAATCAAATGCCCCTGCAACACAGGGCCTAAAAGTATTCAATAATGCCGATGAGCTGAAAAATTTTCTAGCCATGAATTCTATTTCAGCAAATGGCAATCTGGATTCAGGAAGAGGGGCTCTTACAATGGGTGCTGCACCTGAAACAATGATGAAAACATCTGCAGTTTCTGATTTAACGAATTCAATTTCTTCTTCAGATGGAGCATCAGCTTCAGACTTCTCAACAACAAATATTCAGGTTGAAGGTGTTGATGAAGCCGACTTTGTGAAAAATGATGCACAGTATATTTACATGATTGCAGACAACAAGCTAATAGTTGTTGATGCATACAATGCAGAAACTGCAAGTATAATCTCAACAACACAAATAAATTCAGAAGATGAAAATGACGGTGATTATTATAACCAACCAATTGGAAAAGACATAATAATAAACGGCGACAAGCTTGTGCTTTTTGTGCAGGGAAATGAAAAGGCGTTCTATTTTCAGGAATATGATATAACACCAATGCCTACATATAAACAAGCCACCTATGTTAAAATTTATGACATCAGCGATAAAACAAATCCTCAGCTTCTGAAAAGCTATACACTCCCAGGTTCATATTACCAGTCAAGAATGATTGGTAATTATGTATATGCAATTTCGCAGGAAGGTGTCTATAATAACGTTTATGTAGATGAACCTGTTGTTATGCAGACAGATGCAAAAGGAGTTTCTTCTCAAGCAATAATACCAAAAATTTATTATTTTGACAATCCAGAGCAGAATTACCAGTTCAATACAATAACATCTATTGACCTTTCAGATAATTCTGTGCAGGACAGCAAGACATTCATGCTTGGCTATTCAAATACATTGATGGTTTCGCAGAATAATATCTTTATTGCATACCAGAAGCAGCAGTACTGGCCAATGCCTTTTATGAGAATATGGGGAGGAAGCAGTTATGATGCTGAAAGATTTACAAATGCAATTCTTCCTTTGCTTCCTGACGATGCTGCATCAGATAATCTAAAATCAGATATCCAGTCAATAATGAAAAAAGGTTTGAAAGAAGAAGACCAATGGAAACAAGTTTCAGACAGGCTTGCCCAGTTTTATACAAAACTCGACAATGACGAAACTCTGAAGAACCAGTATGAATCCACGTTTCAGAGAATAAGCGATGCTGTTGAAGAATATGACAACAAAAAAGCTCTTGAAAACAGCAAGACAATAATTCAAAAAATTGCAATAGATAAAGGAAGCATTGAATACAAAGCAAAAGGGGAAGTTTATGGAACACTCCTTAACCAGTTTTCACTTGATGAATACAATGGCGACCTTAGGGTTGCTACAACAGTAAATATCTGGTCAGGAAAAAGTGCAACTTACAACAATGTGTATGTGCTCGATGACAGCATGACTCAGGTTGGAAAGCTTGAAAATCTTGCTGAGGGAGAAAGAATTTATTCAACAAGATTTATTGGAGACAAGCTTTACATGGTTACCTTCAAGCAGGTAGATCCATTGTTTGCAATAGATCTTTCAGAGCCGGCAAATCCAAAAGTGCTTGGCTATCTGAAGATTCCAGGATTCAGTGATTATCTGCATCCTTATGATGCAACGCACATAATAGGAGTAGGAAAAGAAACAGCTGAAAACGATTTTGGCGGAATAACAACCAAAGGGCTGAAAATTGCACTGTTTGATGTAAGTGATTTCAGCAATCCAAAGCTTGTTGACTCTGTTGTTATAGGCGATCAGGGAACTGACAGTCCAGCTTTGTATGATCACCATGCATTTTTGTTCAGCTTAAGCAAGAATCTGCTTGTGCTGCCAGTTACAGAAGTAATTAACAGGGAAAAAGTAAATCAGTATCTCTACAGCAACACAATATGGCATGGAGCTTATGTGTTCCATGTTGATGAGACTGGTTTCAGCCAAATTGGAAAGGTTCAGCATTCATCAACAAAATCAGACTATTTTGACTGGTGGAACCAGGCAAGCGTGCTGAGAAGCTTGTATATGGATAACAATCTATACACAATCAGCAACAAGTACATAAAAATAAATGACCTTGAGAATGATCTGAAGGAACTCAATACAATTGTGCTCCCCTATAAAGAAAACAGGCCTTATTATTACTGGGGCAGAACGTACTGATTGTTTTGATTTTTAATTTATTTTTTATTTTCTTTGAATTTTTATGGTTTCTTAAAGGATAAGATTAAGGGCTCTTTCTTAGCATTGTTCTTGGGAATGGTATTGCATCCTTGATGTTGTCTAAGTGGCAGAGCCATGCAACAACTCTTTCAACACCCATCCCATAGCCTGCATGCTTTACGCTTCCATATTTTCTCAAATCAAAGTACCATGAATAATTTTCAGGATTTTCACCGTCCCTTTCAAGCTGTTTTTTCATTGCATCAATATCAATACCCCTTTGGCTTCCTCCTACAATTTCACCGTAGCCTTCAGGCGCTATAACATCAACACACAATGCAGTTTTTTCATCTTTCGGGTCAGCAGGTTTGTAGAAAGCCATTATTTCTTTTGGATAATTTGTTACAATAACCGGTTTGTCAAAATGCTTGACAAGTGAATCTTCTTCAAGTGTTCTTAAATCCTTCCCCCATTCAACTTCCATATTTTCCTTTTCTTTCAGAAGCTTCAAAACTTCTGTGTAAGTCATTCTTGGAAATGGGGGGACAATTTTTTTTAGCTTTTCAATATCCTGCTCTAATATTTCCAGCTCTGCAGGATTTTTCTCAACAACTTCCTTGACAATGTAAGCAATGCATCCTTCTATTGAATCAAGAAGTTCTGGCAGTCCAATCCATGCCTGCTCCATTTCAGCCATCCAAAACTCGCTCAGATGCCTTGATGTCTTGCTTTTTTCAGCTCTGAAGCATGGCGAGATTGTGAATAATTTTTCATAGCCGAAGATTGCCGCTTCTCCATAAAGCTGCCAGCTCTGTGTCAGGAATGTTGTGTCTTTGTAGTATTTTACTTTGAACAATGTTGCACCGCCTTCAGACTGGTTTGGCTGGAGTATCGGCGCTGAAAATTCAAGAAAGCCGTTTTGCAGATAAAAATTTCTGAATGCCTGCACAATTGTGTTCCTGACTTTAAGCATCGCAACCATTTTTCTGCTTCTTATCCATAAATGCCTGTTGTCAAGAAGGAATTCAGGAGACTGGTCTTTCTGGATTGGATACGGCTCGGCAAGCTGATAAACTTTAAAAGAATCAACATGTATTTCATATCCTGAAGGAGCTCTTTTCTCCTCCTTTATTTCCCCTGATAATTCAAGAGATGTTTCTATGAGAATGCTGTCAACCTGCTTCCATTCATCATCTGAAAATTTTGACCTGTCAAAGACACACTGGATTATATTTGTGCCGTCCCTCATTACAATGAATGCAAACTTGTTGCTTTTTCTTTCCCTGTAAACCCACCCTTTTATTGAAACATTTCCGTTTCCCTGCTTCATTGCTTGTTGTATTGATAAAAATTCAGTTTCCATGTTTACCACTTTAATTGTCTAAAGTATTTGTTTAGAGTTATGATATAAAAAGATTGCCTAATATTTTCTTATTTACACCCTAATAACCACTAGTTTATAATATGACTATTTTGATTTTATACTAAACTCTAACTTTGCTAAACCCTAAATTTTTATGAATTATAATTTTTCTATTCCTTGCTTATGTACGCTTTTTACAGCTCTTCCAGATGGATCAGACATTTTTGAAAATTGTTTGCTCCATTCAAATGCTATTGGTGTTGAACAGGCAATTGTTTTTCCAACCGGAACGGTTTGAGGTGCAGTTTTACAATGGAATAATTCATCAAAAATTGTTCTATAGTAATATTCCTCTTTTGACGATGGTGGATTTATCTCAAATTTATCTTTGGCACTTAATAACATTTCATCAGATACACTTTCTTGTGCATGTTTTTTTAAAAAATCAATCCAACCATATCCTACACCATCTGAAAATTGCTCTTTTTGTCTAAACAATATATCTTTTGGAAGATATCCAGCAAATGCTTTTCTTAATATTTTTTTCTCAATTTCTTTACTTGGGCACATTTTATATTTTGGATTAATGTTCATTACATAATCTAAAAATTCTTTATCTAAAAATGGAACTCTTGCTTCAAGCCCCCACGCTGCTGTTGACTTGTTTGCCCTTAAACAATCATATTTACTTAACATTGAAAGTTTTCTTACTAATTCTTCATGCAACTCTTTAGGGTTTGGTGCCATATGAAAATACAAATATCCCCCAAATATTTCATCACTTCCCTCTCCAGAAAGTACCATTTTTATTCCCATTGATTTTATTTTTCTTGACATTAAAAACATGGGAGTTGCAGCACGAATTGTTGTTACATCATAAGTTTCTAAATGGTAAATTACTTCTTTTATTGCATCAAAACCTTCTTGTATTGTAAAAATAATTTCATGATGTGCAGTTCCTAAGTATTTAGCAACCTTCTTTGCTTTTTTTAAATCAGGAGAATCTGCAAGTCCGACAGCAAAAGAATGCAGTCTTGGCCACCAGGCTTCTTCTTTGCTATTTGTTTCGACTCTTTTTTTTCTAAATCTTGATGCAATTGCAGCAATAATTGAAGAGTCCAATCCTCCGGATATCAAAACACCATATGGGACATCAGACATTAATTGTTTTTTTACAGCATCTTCTAATTTATTTTTTAGTTCATGCAATGACAATTTTTTACCAGGAATTATTTTTGCCCATTTTGGATCATACCATTTTTTGAATTCTTTTTTGCTTCCAACATAATAATGCCCTGGTGGAAATTCTTCTATTTTTTCACAAAATCCGTCTAATGATTTCATTTCAGATGCAAACATTATTGCACCAAATTTATCCCATCCAACGTAAAGTGGGCAAATTCCCATATGGTCTCTTGCCACAAAAAAATCATTTTTCTTTTTATCATACAAAACAAAAGCAAAAATTCCATTTAACATATCTAAAAATTTAGGGCCATATTCACCATAAAGATACAATATTACTTCACAGTCGGATTTTGTTTGCCAAAGATGCTTTTTCTTAAGTTTAGAATGCAATTTTAGGTGGTTGTATATTTCACCATTTACACCTAAAACACTTCCAGTTGTTTTATCATAAAGTGGCTGGGCGCCATGTTCAACATCTACAATTGATAATCTTTCATGCGCAATTATTGCATTGCTATCTGAATAAATCCCACTCCAATCAGGGCCTCTATGCCTTATTCTTGATGCCATCTCAAGAGCCATGCCCCTATATTTTTTTGATTCATTTTTAACTTGAAATATTCCAATAACGCCGCACATTTTCTCATCCTCCAATTTTTATTTTAATAATGTTATTTTGATAATGAACCACGATAATTTTTTTATCAATAAAATTTGATAAAAAATTAATTATAGAATTCTTGCTCACAATTATCATCAAATTCAGATTTTGGTCCTGAAAATTTTTCCATTAATGCACCTATTTCCAAGCCTGACAGGGATTCATCTTTATACATCTCTTTAATTGAAAATTTTAAACTATCAGATTCTTTTGCCACTAAAATAAATTTTTTTCCATGTTTTTTTTGATTTATTGAAATTGCCATGATCTTCAGATATTTAACCCCATATAAATACTTATTCCAAAAATTATGGAATATTTTACAAAAATAACCAATAAATATATAAATATTGGAATATTTTTCCACTTATGGAAGATATACTCGATGGAAAGGATAAAAAAATTTTGACACTTCTAATTCAAAATAGCAAGCTTACAACTCAACAAATATCAAGAAAAATTGCTGTTCCTGTGACAACTGTGCATAATAGAATAAAAAAACTTGAAAAACTCGGTGTAATCAAAAATTATACTTTAACCATTGATCTTGCAAGAATAGGAAAACCTATCTCTGCATATGTTTTTGCAACAGTTGTTTATTCAAGAGAAAGCCATAAAAAATTTTCACAAGAAGACATTGCAAAAAAAATTAGAAGCATAGAAGGTGTTGATGGAGTTTCTATTGTTACAGGCGGAACTGACATTATTTTAAGAGTAAATCTTGGGAGTATTTCTGCTTTGAATGATTTTGTCACCAAAAAACTTAGAAACATTGAAGGAATAGATAAAACTGAGACTGTTGTAATTATGGATGAATTTTAATGGGGAGTTTTTTATTGTTTATTTATTATTTGTTTGATTTTTTTATTGTGTTAAATCATCAACAATCGGCCTTACTGCATGTATATAATCATCAAGTTTCATCATTATTGAAACAGTCTGCTTTCCTGCATTAAATACAATCTCTTGATTATCGAATAATTTTTTATCCAGATAAACAGGGATATCAAATAAATTTCCAAATGGAGGAACACCGCCTGGTAAAGTTTCTGTTACCTCTTCAACTTCATGTCTATCTGCAAGCGATAGACTATCACTTTTTATTATGTGTTTAACTTTTTTAAATTCAACTTTAGAATTTCCAGGAACTACACACATCAAAAATTTTCCTTCTGATCTAAAAACAAGAGCTTTTGCAGCTTGCTCTAAAGAAGTGCCTCTCACCTTTGCTGCGATTTCAGAAGTTGGTGTTGGCTCATGTTCCATAACTTTATATTTAATATTTTTAGAATCCAAAAATTCCTTTATTTTTTCAGTTACATCCATTTTTTAATAAATCCCCAATCACTAAATATTTTTTATGTTATTTGCAATTTACGGATTTTGTTTATGGTGTTAATCTGCCGGGGTCTCTTGGCAATAATATTGCTTCTCTTATATTATCAAGATGAAGCATCTGCTCAACTATTCTGCCAAGCCCGAGTCCAACACCGCCGTGTGGGATTGCACCATACCTGAAAATATCCCTGTAAAAATCAAGCTTCTTGAGATCAATTCCTTTTTCAGCGCACTGCTTTTCAAGAATTTCAATTCTGTGCTCT
>Ga0210050_1004203_pt1 | contig 12191 bp, 14 predicted proteins | sample CryGey132114_all_FD_185463 | JGI IMG/M metagenome (GOLD analysis project Ga0210050, IMG submission 185463) | Groundwater microbial communities from aquifer - Crystal Geyser CG22_combo_CG10-13_8/21/14_all (SPAdes) (version 2) | ecosystem: Environmental > Aquatic > Deep subsurface > Groundwater ...
GTTGACACCAATCTTTGATCCAGAAAAAGTATTCAAAAATTATACCAAGAACTGAAAATAACAAACTATTAAATATAATTAATTTTTGCAGGTCTTTTCTTTTAAGGAAAATCAACAACCAGGGTATAAAAAATGAACTGGAGCCAAATAAATAAGTAAACTTTAAAGGAAGCATAATTGTAATAATACAATAATTTTGTCAAAGATTTAAACAGTTGAGTACTGATCAATCAACAACAACGCTAGAAAAAATACCATGAGTTTAATTATAATTGTGTTATGCATACTAACACGATTACTTTAGGTAATAAGAAAATTACAGGAATAATCTCGAGCAAAATATTAATCAAATCAACTCAAGATGCGCTTGATTTGATGGCAAATACTTCAACAGACTATATTATTCTTTATGAACATAATTTTGAAAAAGAATTTTTTGATTTATCAACCTACATCGCCGGTGAGATACTGCAAAAGTTCACAAACTATCACATTAAACTAGCAATTATTGGAGATTTTCCTAAATACAAAAGTAAAAGTTTAAAAGATTTTATTTATGAAAGTAACAAAAACCGCGAGTATTTGTTTGTGAGTTCTATTGAGGAAGTGAAGAGAATATGGGGGGGTGGGTAGAAAATAGTTTTGTATAATATTTGGATATGAACGTACAACAAGTTTATGCTCACTATAAAATTCCTCTAAACCTTCAACAACACATGCTTCGGGTTGCTGCGCTATCTCAAGTTTTGATTGAAAACTGGAAAAATGAAAAATTCGATAAAGAATCAATTGCCTTAGCTTGTCTTTTCCATGATATGGCCAATATCATTAAATATGATTTTAGTAAAACTGATTTGTTTAAAGAAGAAAAAAATGAAGTGGAATATTGGAAAATGATTCAAGAAGAGACAATTAAAAAATATGGTAACAACATTCATAAAGCAACAATAAAAATCTGCCATGAAATCAATCTTCCAGATAAAGTGATACAACTTGTTGAGAACCTTGAATGGAACAATGCTATGAAAGCAGTGGAACAAAAAGATTTTGAGTCAGCCATTTGTATCTACAGTGATATGAGAATTGGACCATTTGGAATTTTGTTACTACAAGACAGACTAATCAACTTAAGAACCCGTGACAAATCTTATGATTTTATATCAACGAGCGAAGCAGCTAAGCAACTGGAAAAAATACTACAAAATAATATCTCAATTCGTGTAAACTCCATTAACAATTCGGATCTTAATTGTAAATTTAATAATTTATCGCAAATTCTTGTTTGAGAATAAGCGTTGACCTCGTAGGTCGACACGATACTTACTTTAGTTGCTTCACCAGATTAGTGAAGACTTGGGGATATTCAACTGCCAGTTGAGAAAGAATTTTTCGGTCGATTTCGATTTTATTGATTTTGAGTGCATTAATAAATTTATTGTATTTGTATCCCAATGCTTTAACAGCCGCGTTAAGACGAATAATCCAAAGTGTTCGAAAATCACGCTTACGGTTTTTGCGTCCGGTGAATGCATGTTCTCCAGCATGAAGCACTGCTTCTTTAGCTTTTTTGATGGATTTATGACGAGTTTGCCAAAAACCTTTGGCCATTTTCAAAACTTTCTTATGTTTTCGTCTTGTTGTCATCCCACCCTTAACTCTTACCATGTTTTAATTTTAAATTTTTAAATGATTTTATTCTTAAATCGTAAATCTTAAATCATAAATCTTATCTCTCTTACGCTTTTCCTAACATCTTCATAATCTTAATGCGATTTTTTCCTTTAACCAACTTCATTCTTTTTAATTGTCGGATATGCGATTTATTTTTTTTACTACGTAAATGACGTAACATTTGTGAACGGTGTAAAACTTTACCGTTTTTTGTTAGTTTAAAACGTTTTAATGCTGACTTTCTGGTTTTTATTTTGTTTTTCATATTTTTAGTTTGGTTTGTTGGTAACGGGATTGCTTCGTCATCCAGCTGAGCTGCATTCCTCGCAATGACATATTTCTATTATCTGATTTTAACTAGTTTTAACTAATTTCAACTGATTTAATTGGTTCAACCGGTTTAATCGTCCCCTTTTTCTTTGCAACTACGGCGCGAATCACTCTACCTTCAACTCTTGGTTCCTTAACAATATTTATATCACCTAACTGTCCAAGAACACGGGCGACTAGAACTAATGCCATAGGTTTTTTTCCCATTTCCCGACCACGTAACATTAAATTCACTCTTAATTGATTTCCCTCATGTAAAAATTCTTTTCCCTTATTAATTAATCTTTCCAAATCTGCTTTTCCAATGAAAAGTGAAATCTGGATATCCTTTGTGACACTTTTTTTAATTCCTTTTCGTGCTGCTTTTTCTTTCTTTGCTTCCTGATACAGAAACTTACTAAAATCAATTAATTTAGCCACTGGTGGCTTTGCCGTTGCCGCAATTAAAACCAAATCCATCTGTTTATCATATCCCAGTTGTAATGCTTCCTGTCGACTCATAACACCCACTTGCTTATTCTGTGCGTCAATTACTCGAAGTTCAGACGCTTCTATCCGCTGGTTAAGCTGATAAAATTTTCGATGAACAGGCGGTCTTCTATATACGTTTCTCAATTTGCTGGTTTAGTTCATGTATAAACTCATAAAGGGTTTTTTCTCCAATGTTTTTTCCGTTTAGACTACGTACAGAAATAAATAATTGTTTGTTTGCAGGCAAATTAGAATTCGCCCCTACGTTTGTATTGGGAAGGTCACGCCCTGCCCCTACAGATTTATTTTTTGTATTTGAACCTTGATCATTGATCATTGAACGTTTCTTTTCCTTCTCCCCTATTATAATCATATAAGGAATTTTTTGCAAGGTCGAGTTACGAATCTTCTTTCCAATTGTCTGATTTTCTAAATCAGAAATCGCACGAATGTTACTTGATTTTAAGATTTCTGTAATCAATTTTGCATATTCATGCTGTTGATCAGAAATTGGTAAAACTGCAACTTGCACTGGAGCAAGCCAAGGTGGAAAGGCTCCGGCATAGTGTTCAATTAAAAATGCCATGGTGCGTTCAAAACAACCCAGCGATGCACGGTGAATGACAATCGGTTCTTTTTCCTTTCCATCTTCGTCCACGAAGCGCATACTGAAACGTTTTGGCATAACAAAGTCATATTGCACTGTGAAGGCGGTTTCTTCCTTCCCATGAATGTTTTTTATCTGGACATCAATCTTTGGTCCATAAAAGGCTGCTTCATTTTTCGCTTCATAATATGGAGCCTTTGTTTCAATTAAAACATCGCGTAGTTCTTGTTCTGCCAGATCCCAAGACGCGTCGTCTTTATAATATTTTTTTGATTCATTTCTATCTCCAAGAGACAAACGATAACGATAGTCCACTCCCTTTTTTAATCCAAGTGCATTATTGACAAAATCAATTAAATCCAAGACATTTTTAATTTCTGACTTTGCCTGGTTTTTCATGCAAACAATGTGGGCATCTGCCAACATGAACATCCGAACACGAATTAGTCCGGTGAGTTCTCCGCTTTTTTCATAGCGAAACTGCGGAGAGATTTCTGCCAGTCTGATTGGCAACTCTTTATAACTATGGGGACTGGATTTATATAGCATAAAATGATGCGGACAGGTCATAGGTCGAAGAATCAACTTTTCATCATCTACCTTCATTTCCGGATACATGGTTTCTTTATAATAGGGATAATGTCCAGACATCCGGTACAAATCCACTTTTGCCAATGGTGGAGTGATGACGTGTTGATAGTCACGCCTGATCTCTTCATCAACGATAAATCTTTCAAGCACACGACGAATGGTTGCGCCTTTGGCTGTCAACATTGGCAATCCTTTACCGATCAAATCAGAAAAAACAAACAGGCCCAAATCTTGTCCAAGTTTGCGATGATCGCGTTTTTTTGCTTCCAGCAGCTTTAATAAGTGTTTTTCCAGTTCTTCTTTGGATGGCCAGACCGTGCCGTAAATCCGTGTCAGCATTTTGTTTTTTTCGTCACCATGCCAGTATGCACCAGCGACGGATAATAGTTTGAATGCTTTGATTTCACTGGTATAGTTTGCATGAGGACCTGAGCACAAATCCAAATCAACAACGCCATCATCATGATCAACCATTTTATAAATTGAAATATGTTCTCCTCTTTGCACGATTTGTTCCACCCATTCAAGCTTGTAAGGGTTATTTGCAAAATTTTTTTTTGCTTCATCGGGAGTAATAAAATCCTGGACCAATTTTAAATTTTTGTTTATTAACCTTTTCATTTCTGCTTCAATCTTAGGAAAATGATCTTCACTTATATGGTCCTCAACATCAAAATCAAAATAAAACCCTTCATCAGTGGCCGGACCCATTGCTTTTTTTAATTGTGGATACAGGTTCTGCATCGCAGTATGAAGAACATGTTCAGCTGTATGGCGAAGCTTATGCAGTTCTAATTCTTTTTTTGAAAGTTTTAATAATTTCTCATCAAGTACTTTTGACATTTTCTAATTATAGATAATTTTTAATAAAAGTCCAATAAAAAGATCTCCTTTCGGAGGGTGTTTGCGACGTAAAAAACTATCCCCCTTAACAGGAGTTAGTAGTTGTAACGATTTGGTGAGAATTTCTTACAGTCATAAAAGTATTCTAACCTATTATTATCTCTAAGTCAAAACTAAAAACGAAAACAGTCTTATAAAGACAGTCCTGTAAAGACTGTCTTTATTACTAAAGAAGACTTATGTTATAATAATTATCGTTTCTTAAAATTGGAAGGACGATTAGCTCAGTTGGCTAGAGCGTCACATTGACACCCGCCTGCCATGACTGCTTAGCTCAGTTGGCTAGAGCGTCACATTGACATTGTGAAGGTCACAGGTTCAAGTCCTGTAGCAGTCACATCAGGCATGTCGGGCAGGTTGTGAAGGTCACAGGTTCAAGTCCTGTAGCAGTCACATCAGGCATGTCGGGCAGGTTGTGAAGGTCACAGGTTCAAGTCCTGTATCGTCCACAAGACGACAGGTTCCCCGCCTCAGTCGGCGGGATTAACTGACAGTAAGACTCGCTAACGCTCGTCAACTGTCAATTGAACAAGTCCTGTAGGGTCTACGTCGAACATCTTGAGTATAAAATAATAATCTCACTAAGATTGTTGAAACTAATGTAGATTACTGATATATTAATTATTAAAATGTTTCAAAACTTGTTTAATTTATTTAATAAAGACAAAAGATCGACATATAAAGTATTCGTAATTATTAATATTATCATTCGTCTATTAGTTGGACCTTTAATTTTGATATCAGTCTGGTATGCATCAATAATTTCTTTCTTTTTTGATTGGATTGACGGTGAGTTGTTTAAGAGAGCTGGGATTAAACGAACAATATATAGCTATTCTGACAAAATATTGGATTATTATTGGTATTTGGCTGTAATTTATTACATATATTTAGCTAGCGTTCCAAATAAAGAAATCTATTTATTATTGTTTATTTATCGATCAGTTGGTCAGTTTTGGTTTTTTTTCAGTAAGAACGAAAAGATATTAATATTCTTTCCCAATATCTTTGAAATTCTTTTTTATTTTTACTTATTCTCAACAAAATTTGTAATTTTAAGACCAGTTGTTAATTCATCACAAATATATTTGTTGATTGCCTTATTAACCCCAATAAAATTAGTTCGGGAGTATTTTCTACATATTGAAAACGCGAATTTAAGTTGGTTTTTTACCGGAAAAACAACATATTGGATCGATGATAAATTCTCCAAACGATTTTAATTATGGACATTGCTTTTCATGCAGTAAGTGGTATTGTTGCTTCGCGCGTGTTAGGCGTTGATAATATTTACCCTGCTATATTAGTCTCTGTATTACCAGATGTCTTGGGTGGAATTCCATATCAGTTTCATAAAATTGAATATATATATAAGAATAAAAAAGAAAACTTCATAAATGATTTTATTAAATTATCAAAAAAAGGCGAATATATAAAAAATATTGACAAAATTTCATATTTATGGACTCACTCGTTATTATTGCTTTTTTTAATAATTCCGCTATGTTTGTTATTATTTAATCAATATACAATTATTGTTGTATTCTCTTTTGTTATTCATATAATTATTGATCTATTTACACATGATAAACATAACTCTCATCAACCCTTTTATCCAATTTCAAACTTTTTCGTTAATGGTAGAAATTGGTTAAAAGACAGAAGGATATTTGGTTTTTTTTGGATATTTTTGCTTGTAATTGTCTTACTCCAATGGTTAAGATAAAAATTTGATATAATCTAAAAGGTAAAATATTATTGGGGCTATAGCTCAATTGGTTAGAGCGCTTCCCTGTCACGGAAGAGGTTGGGGGTTCGAGTCCCCTTGGCCTCGCATTTACATCAAGGGGACGAGAAGTTTATGGTGAGCGGAGCCAAGTCAAACTTGGCGAAGTCGAACCAAGTCCCCTTGGCCTCGCATTTACATCAAGGGGACGAGAAGTTTATGGTGAGCGGAGCCAAGTCAAACTTGGCGAAGTCGAACCAAGTCCCCTTGGCCTCGCCCAAAATATCTTTATATCAGTTCTCCAATTAATTTATCGTATTTTAGTTGAAGTGTTTTTACTAACTTAATTTGTCCTAATAGGTTTTTATTTGTTTTTACCATCATCGGTACTTGATTCTCTAGTAAACCGGTTTGATATCCATCATTTACATCACCAATCATTAACGCGCTGGATTTCCAACCTACTAAAGTTTGTAAAAACTTCTGATATTTTTTGTTTCCAAGAGCGATTAAACTTTGCGATCGTTTGTTTTTTTCTTGTGGTGTTGGTTCAGTCATTTGCTTTGCCATAAAATCCGCTGCCGTATGACTCCGTTTGGAAAACTTGAAAACATGAAACTTGCTGATTGGAAGTTCCTCTAATAATTTATAGGTTTTATCAAAGTCACTATCGGTTTCATCCAAAAATCCCACGATAATATCAGTTGCAATTAATGCTCTTGGATTGATTGAATTTAATTCATAAATTTTATTTCTTATATCTTTAATCGAATAGTCCCGTTTCATAAATTTAAGTATCCTATTGCACCCGGATTGAAGCGGAATATGAAAAAAATTTACAAAACGTGGATTATTGGCAATTGTTTTATAATAATTTAATAATTCAGTATTAATACTCCAGGGATGGATTGAACCAAAGCTGATACGTGAAATATTTGTTGTATTTAGTGTCGTCTGAATTAGTCCGATGAGGGTTTCTCCGGTATCGTTTCCAAATGCTTCAGTATTGATTGCAGTTAGAACTACTTCTTTAATATAAGGATTCAAATTTAAAATTTGAAATTTTAAATTTTTAATTAAAGTAGATTTGGGTTTACCACGAAGATAAGGAACAATACAATAACTACAAAATCTAGGACAACCGTCTTGGATTTTTAATAAATATCGGCCGGATTGGAGAAATTTGTCATTAGATCCCTTCAGAGTCAAACTCGGTTCGGGATGACAAAGCTTATTTATTGTCTCACAAAGTTTTTCTTTATCTGAATTTGGAATTACTAAATCAATTGGTAGTTTATTATTAATTTTATTTTGTTGCCAAAACGTTGCTGCGCAACCGGTTAAGATAATCTTACAATTAGGTAGTTTCTTTTTTATTTGATAGATGAATTGCCTCACTCCCCGTTCAGCTTTGGCAGTGACAGCACAAGTATTAATAATGTATATATTAGGGTTAGCATTATCATAAACATAACCTAAGGCTAACAACTCCTGGTCAAAACGCTGTTTTTCGGCATGGTTAACGCGGCAGCCAAAGCTAAAACTGGCAAATGTGTATTGCATATATATATTGACTTGACAGACTTATAATAGTCTGCTATACTACATATTAGATCCTAAGGTTTTTAAACGTTTGTTCTAAAAGCTTTAGGATTTTTTTTTGGGTCTGTTTCTTTTTGTTAATAAAAAAGAAATGCAAACCCATATTCTCCGAAGCGAATTTTCGTCCGCGAAGATGTAAACCTCGGGACGAACATGAGCGTAGGAGGATTTCCGTAAATTAATTTATATTTATGAAAAACTTATTATTTATAATAGTTTCTCTTTTCTTCCTTTTATCCTATAATCCTGTACTCGCACAAAAAAATGCCGGTAACTCAGCGGAAATTAATTATACCTCAACACTGCTCGTTAAAAAAGAAGATAAGGTCAACTACTCACTAAAGAAAAAAACAATTCATGATTTATTGGAAAAATATGATTCTCCGATGATTGATCATGTAGACGATTTTATTAAAGTATGTCAGAAATATGATTTAGATTGTTATTTGCTTCCAGCAATTTCTTGTTTAGAGTCAACTTGTGGTAAGTTTGTTTTACCTGATTCATACAATCCTTTTGGTTGGGGTGGAGGAAAGATAATCTGTAATAATTGGGCTGATTGTGTTGAGCGAGTTGCAAAAGGATTGCGCGAACAGTATATTGATAAAGGGGCTCAAACCTTGGAAAACATTGGGAGAATATATTCTGAAAGTAAAACTTGGGCATCACGTGTTCAATATTTTGTTAATCAGATGCAAAATTTAGAAGAAAAAAACCAATTGTATTTCTCCAATAATCAGGTAGAATTGTAATATGTTTACGCATAAAATATCCAAACTTCCAAAAAACACTGTTGCAATTGATATTAAAATCCCAAAAGAAGAAATCATCAAAGCATCAGAAAAAGCATTCATTAAACTTCAAGGTGAATTGGCAGTTGAAGGTTTTCGCAAAGGAAAGGTTCCAAAAGATCTTGCAAAAAAACATATTGCAAAAGAATCAATTTATGAAGAAATGCTCAAGAACCTTCTCCCAGACATTTATAATCAAATATTAAAGAAAGAAAATCTCAAGCCAATTACTAATCCAAAAATTAGCTTAAACAAGACAAAGGAAAACGAAGATTGGGAACTGAAGATTGAGTTAGCAGAAAAACCAATTTTAAAACTTTCAGACTATCGAAAAATTGTGGCTGATGTGAAGGCGGGAGAAAAAAAGAATGAAATTTGGACACCGGGGAAAGATAAGGCTAAGGTTGAAGAAAACGCAGAAGTTAAAAGTCAACGCTTACTTAATCTTGTTCTTGCTGGTATTTTTGACGCTACACAGTTTGAGATTTCGGATTTAATAGTTGATGAGGAAATTGAGCGTCGATTAGTTAAATTGGTTGATGATGTTCAAAAACTTGGGTTGACTATGGAAGCTTATTTAAAGTCTAAAAATCTAACCCAAGGAAAGTTAAAAGAACAGTATCGAAAAGAAGTGGATAGTATTTATAAGGCAGACTTTGTTTTGAATGAAATTGCAGATTTGGAGAAGATTCAGGTTGAAGAAAAAGATTTGCAGGCACTTTTTGCCAATATTAAAGATGAAAAAGAAAAACAAGCTGCACAAAATAATGCTTATTTTTATGCCGGATTAATGCGGAAGCAGAAAACACTTGATTTTTTGATTGGCCTGTAGTATAATTTGGCCATGCAAACTAAAGTCGTGACAAAAACTAATAAACGTACTACAAATATAAACTCCGTTGAGTCTCTCAAAGATTTGGGTAAAAATATGGCTGGAAACGCAGTTGACTCTATTAAGAATTTAGGAACTGGAATGTTTGATCAACTTATGGGTAATTTTGATGATGATAAAAATCAGAATAATTTTAATGAATCCCTATATAACAAACCTAAGGCTAAAGAATCCCGTGCCTTTCCTCAACGTAAAGAGTTTACACTTTTTAACTATCAGGAATATTATGAAAGTCAGATTGTGCGTAATCAAATAAAAGAGCTAAGTGAATTAATTAGAAAAGAAATTGCAATGTTGAAAAAGTCTAATGACGCATTGTTAAATGAAGTTTCTGATATTGAAAATATTGCCATTGGACAGATGGTTGACAAACCAGGAATTTATCATGTCCGTTTTTTGGAAATTGTGTTGTCTATCCTTCGTTCATTTCGGGCCAAGGTTGGCGAATCTCGTACTTGGATGCAAGCTTTGATGTCAAAAAAGAAAAAACGTGGGTCTTTATTTTCTTCTCGTTCAAAGAAAAAAGGAACACAATACTCCATGTCACAAGAACTCGCAACTGCGAGGTCAGTGCAATAAAGAAGATCAAAGTTTAAATATCAAAGATCAAAAATGAAGATATTATTAAATATTTTAAACTTTTAACTTTACTTTGATTTTTGCAGTTTGACATTTGAACTACTTTTACTCCAGCATTCTCAAAAAGTGGTTGACTCCGTTTGCCCAGGAGCCAGTTGAAGGTGGAGTATATTTTTCCATGATGGCTGATGTAGTTAACAATCCTTTATCAATATATTCTTTCTTTATTCCTTTTGAAACTGTATCAATTGCTTCCTCGTACGAACTAAATCTTGTTACTAAAGTGCCATATATTCCCCATCCCCAACAGTTGTATGAGTTTTCCGGAGTATATTTGCAAAGATTTGATTCTTGCATAGCAATGGCTGGTAAAAGCCGATAGTCAAACTGATATTCATCGCTAACTTTAACAATATATTCTGCGTGATCATATAACGGTGAGTTATATTTTCTAAAAAAAGCTTTAAGATTGGAAGACCTGGCATCGTTTGTTTCGATAGCAGTTTGTATTTCTGAAATCTCCTTTTTTTTAGCTGATTGACTAAACTGATTTTGCAGTTGAGTGATATCAACGATTTCATCAAGAATTCGTTGTTGCCGAACAAGCCGCTCTTTTTTCAAAAGTAGTTTTTTCCCAATAACAAAATTTAAAGTTAAAAGTAGGAAAAAAATAATCGAATAGATAAATATTTTTTTGGTTAGTTTTATCATATTTGCCAAAACTTGAATAACCTGACAGGTTCTTATCAAATAGACTATCTTCAAACCTGTCAGGTTATTAGATAGTAATATGTTGGAAATGGTTTATGATCGCGTTTTTTTATCAGGTATTTTTTCCAAAACTTGATTTCAAATCCATGTGATATTACGATAGTTTTTGGTCTTATTTCATGATTGAACTTATTTTCCAATTTATCAATTAGCTCCGGCATTAAAAAAAGATAGATTGCATCAGCTTTTGACAAATCATAGTCAAAGATGTTTTTTGAGATAAACTTAATATTTAGAAGTTTTTGACGTTTTGCGAGAAAAGTTGCCCACGAGTTTAAAACCGGATTAACATCAATTCCAATTCCTTGTACTTTATAATTTTTTACTGCGGTACGTAGCACTCTGCCATCGCCACTACCCAGTTCAATCATTAATTGTTTGGGTTTCAAACCTGCAAGTTTTAATAGTTCTTCAATTTCTTTTTGATTGCTTGGAACATAAGGCGCTCCCTTCAATTGTGAATAGAGCATGGAGACGGCATATATAGCAATAGATGCAGAAAAAACCAGCTCGAAAAGAATTAGAATGATTTGCATAATTATTCGAAATAGGATCATTATCTTATGATAGCAGAGAAAATTGGGGGATGTGGGGGAACTTAAAACGATAACTTGATCAATCTCTTAAAAGTTTTGTTTTGGGATCGATAACAATTTCCGTATATAAACCATCGAGTGATTTTTCAAAAGCAGTTGTTGCTAGAACCTCATCTTTTAATATTAAATCACGCATAAGAAGGTCTTTAACATGTTTTGTACCTATATTTCTCGCTCTTCTTAAATTTGTTTCACCATATAACCTTAAAGATTCAAGAAATCCAAAACCCTTTCTATAATATAACTTTTTATCAATTCCCTCATATGGTGTTAACTGCCTGATTGTTTCAACTGTTCGACAACGATAAGTATGTTCAGAAGAAGTAGTTTCCAAACCGTTTTCTTCTGGCAAAATAAAACCTGATCTGTAAAGTGTTTTCATTGGTTTATCTGCTTCGTTTGCTTTTTCTACAAGCCCTAAATGTTTGTGTGCTGCTAAAGCTGTTTGTCGGATTAAAGCTGGTTCAAAACTCCTTCCATCTCCAAGAAAATACAAGATATAAAGAGTTTGTTGAAGTTCAGATAGGTTTAAGCTTGAAAAAGGTGATTTCTCTGAAAAAGATGGATGTAGTGATGTTAAGTATTTTAAGATATCGTCTGGAGATAATGCTTTTAATGAATCTGCTAAAAGATTTTCTGATAGATCGGGTTCTAAACTAAG
>Ga0210050_1004205_pt1 | contig 12188 bp, 16 predicted proteins | sample CryGey132114_all_FD_185463 | JGI IMG/M metagenome (GOLD analysis project Ga0210050, IMG submission 185463) | Groundwater microbial communities from aquifer - Crystal Geyser CG22_combo_CG10-13_8/21/14_all (SPAdes) (version 2) | ecosystem: Environmental > Aquatic > Deep subsurface > Groundwater ...
AGCAACCGCTTAAAACAAGAATAATCTGGACAGCGGTAGTACTCCTAATATTTTTCATAATGGGAAATATACAGGTTATCGGATTAGATGCAGGAACTGCTGGAAGGCTTGCACAGCTTGAAGTTATTCTTGCATCACAAATCGGAACCTTGATAACAGTAGGTATCGGACCAATAGTGCTTGCATCAATTATTCTGCAATTGCTTATAGGTGCAGGACTCATAAAACTTGATCTTTCAAATCCTGCTGAAAAAGCACAATTTTCAGGAACACAAAAACTTTTTGCAATTATCCTCAGTTTTTTTGAAGCAGGAGTTTACTCGGTAACAGGATTGCTTACACCGGCACCCGGAATGCTTCCATTAGTTATTCTGCAGGTTGCAATTGGATCAGTTCTTCTTCTTTACTTGGATGAAGTTGTATCCAAATGGGGTATTGGTTCAGGAATAGGTTTATTCATTGCAGGAGGAGTTTCAGGACAAATATTCTGGAGAATATTTAATCCGCTTGATCTTGCAGGAAACTTCATGATTTCAGAAGGAAGCGGACTTGCATTCGCATTTTTCAGAGAAATTGGAACAAACATACTTAATGCATTTATTGTAAACATGTTGCCAATAGTATTCACACTCATAATTTTCGCAGGAGTTGTTTATGCTGAAGGAATACACGTAAATATACCAATTACAATGGGCAGAAGAGGCACAGGCGGAAGATACCCGGTGAAATTCCTTTATGTTTCAAACATGCCTGTAATACTTGCGGTTGCACTTTTTGCGAATATTAGTATTTGGGCAAGCCTAGTGAAAAACGTTCCAATTTTGGGCGGAATAATGAATGCAATTGCAACAATTGTAATCCCGCCATACAATCTTATTCCTAATTTGCTTCTTGAAGGTATTTCTCCGACTCTTTTGGATCAAATTGTACAAAGTATAACAACTCTGCAATTCATAGGGCTTGGAGGAAACATTATACACGCAATAATATATCTTGTGCTATTAACAGTTTCCTGTGTTATTTTCGGCAGACTCTGGATAGAAATAGGCGGACAAGGACCTGATAAGGTTGCTGAACAATTGCAGGGCGCGGGAATGTACATACCTGGATTTAGAAGAGATCCAAGAGTAATAAAACAGGTACTTGAAAGGTATATCCCCACAATAACAATTCTGGGATCAGCGTTTGTTGGAATGCTTGCTGCAATATCTGATCTTACAGGAGCAGTAGGCGGAGGAATAGGAATACTTCTTACAGTGGGTATTGTTTACAGGATTTATGAAGAACTTGCAAAACAGCAGCTTATGGATATGCATCCTATGTTAGGGAGGATTCTTGGCTAGTTGATGCTTATAAACTATTCGGTGGGAAATTATTTCCTAGAACCCGATTTTTAGAGGTTGTTTTTATGATAGTAAACCCAATGATTGACATTCTCGCGATTTCCGCAATACTCTCAATAGGGAGCACTGTACTTAGGTCAAAGTTTATTGATCAGGGAAAGATGAAAGAGCAGCAGAAAGAAATCAAGGAAAAACAGGCAAAAATGAAAGACCTTATTGGAAAGCAAGATCAGAAATCCAAAAACGAACTTGAGGCACTTGAAAAAGAAGTTCTTGAAGCAATGAATACAATGCTTTCAAGCAGTACAAAAGTAATGATGTTCTCAATGGTACTTTTCCTTCCGGCATTTTTCCTAATGGGGCTTTTCTACGAAAAAGCAATAATTGATCTTCCAATTGCATTGCCATGGTTCAACAGCGCTTGGAACATTTGGGATTTAGGCACATACGCAAACTTTGGCATTCAGATTTACCAGCAGACTAACTGGTTCGGATGGTACTTTGCATCATATTTGCTTACAACAATAGTAATCACAATAGGTCAGAAAGTTTACAAAACAATAAATGGCGGAATGTAATATGGTTGACAGAGGAACAAGAGTAAAGAAAAAAACATTTAAGAAAACCCCAAGCGGAAAAAATGTAAAACATTATAGCAGGTTCAAAAGGACAGCCGCAACCTGTGCTATTGAGGGAGTTAAACTTTCAGGAACAGGAAATCAGATAAAAAGCGCATCAAGAAAAAAAGCAAAAACAACAAGAAGGCCATCAGTCAAATTTGGCGGAGTACTTTCATCAAAAGCAAGGAAGGAAGTTTGGGAAAATTATGCACTTGTAAAAAGCGGGAAAAAGGAACTTGCACAAGTAACTGAAAAAGTGAAAAGGTATGTTGCACCACAAATAGAGAAGGTGAATAAATGAAGCTTGATAAAGGAACGGTTTGTATTAAAACAGCAGGAAAAGAAGCAGGAGAAAAAGCAGTTGTGCTCGAAAGACCTGATGAAACATTTGCCGTAATAATCGGACCAAGAATCAAGAAAAGAAAATGTAACATTTCCCATTTAATACCAACAGGGGAAACAATAGAAGTTACAAAAAACATTACACAAAAGGATTTAGCTGAAAAATTGAAGTGATTGTATGGCAGAAGAAAATAAAAAACACAGAGCACCTGTAAAACAGGAAGAAGAAGCAAAGCCGGGTCAGAGACTTATTGTTAGGGTTGCAAATGTTGACCTTGATGGAAGAAAAAACATTCCGAGGGCACTTTTGAAAATCAAGGGAGTAGGAATCAGAACTGCAAAAAATATTGCAATTACATTTGAAAAAAATACAGGCCTTCCATTCGACATGAATATTGGAACGCTTGATGAAACACAAAGCAAAAAGCTTGAAGAAATTGTGGTTAACCCCGGAAAACAAGGCATACCAAAATGGAGCCTTAACAGGAGAAATGATTTTAACACAGGCGAAACAACACACGTGGTCACAGGAGATCTTGACTTTGCAAAAAGGAAGGACATCCAAAGGCTTGGTGAACTCAAATCATATAAGGGATTGAGACACGCATGGCACTTGCCAGTAAGGGGACAGAAAACAAAATCAACCCACAGAAACAAAGGAAAGACTGTGGGCGTCACAAAGAAGGACGTAAAAAAATAAATGAGGTAGATTATTATGGGTGACCCGGCAAAAAGAAGAAAAAAATACCAGACTCCAAGAAAGAAATGGGATAAAACACTGCTCGAAACAGAAAAAGCACTTGTTACCCTATACGGGCTGAAAAACAAGAAAGAACTTAGGACTGTCGGAACCTGGATAAAGAACAAAAGGCACATTGCAAGAAAATTGCTTGCGCTTCCAATTGAACTCAGAAGGCAGAGGGAAAGTGAACTTCTTGGCGGACTCAAAAAATACGGTCTTGTATCAGAAAAAGCAACAGTTGATGATGTGCTCGGCCTTAAGGTTGAAGAAGCACTTGAAAAAAGGCTTCAGACAACCGTATTTAGAAAAGGCCTTGCAAATACAATTAATCAGGCAAGGCAGTTTGTTGTCCACGGACACATAGCAATTAACAAAAATAAAGTTGATGCACCCGGTTATATGGTTTTGGTTGATGAAGCATCAAGCATAAGCTGGTACAAGAAACCAATCAAAACTGAACAGGATTCACCGAAAAACCTGAAAAAGGCGTTTGAGGAATCTGCAGGTGTACAGGAAGCAAAAGAAAACCCTGAAGTTGGAACAGCAGAAACTGAGGAAAAAACGGAGGCTGAGGCATAATGGTAAAAACAGGAATAATAAGCATTTATGCATCACATAACAACACCATTATTCTGCTTACTGATATAACAGGGGCTGAAACAATTGCAAAATGCTCCGGCGGAATGGTTGTAAAGAGCCAGCACAAAGAAGGTTCTCCTTACGCTGCAATGAAAGTTGCAGAAATAGTTGCGGAAAAAGTAAAGGAAAAAGGAATCGATGAAGTAATTATCAAGGTTCGCGGTCAGGGCGGAATAAAGCCAAAGTCACCTGGACAGGGAGCAGAAGCTGCAATAATTTCACTTACAAGAAACAATGTGAGAATAAAACTTATTGAAAATGTCACACCGACACCACATGACGGTTGCAGAAGAAAGAAAAGGCACAGGAGTAAGAGGGATTAAAATGGATGTTAAGGTTCTTGAAGAAAACGAAACCACAGTAAAACTGATACTAAAAAATACAACCCACGCGATGGTTAATGCAGTAAGAAGAAGCATTATGTCAGGAATACCTGTAGCCGCAATTGAAGATGTTCATATTTACGAAAGCACAGGAGTAATGTTTGATGAAATGCTCGCAGCAAGACTCGGACTAACTCCATTGAAAATGGATACAAAAGGATACAAACTTGGCGACAAAGTAAAACTTGTTCTTGAGAAAGAAGGACCATGCACTGTTTACAGCAAGGACATAAAAAGCACCGACCCGAAAATAGAGGTTGCCAAACCAAATATTATTATTACAAAACTCGGTGAAAACCAGAAACTCAAAATCGAAATGGATGCAGTTGTCGGAACAGGAAAACAGCACAGCAAATGGCAACCTGCACTTGCATCTTACATTGAAATGCCTACAATAAAAGGAGAAAAGGGAAAATCGTACAAGGCGGATGTTATAGAAACAATCCTTGATGAAAGCCAAAGGGATCTTCCAGTAAGCAAAGGGCAAATAATAGAATATGACCCTACAACATTCGTTTTTACGGTTGAAAGCCACGGCAATCTGACTCCAAAAGAGCTTTTTGCACAGGCAATCGAAAGTATTAAGGTAAAGTCTGAGGACTTTAGGAAGGAGTTAAAGAATTTAAGTTAATCGCAACTAAAGGCATTAGAGCAGGGGTACCCAAGTGGTCAAAGGGGCAGGACTTAAGAAACTCAACCTTTTTTTCGAAAGCTTGGATTTGAGTTATCCTGTGTGCTTAGTGCCTTCGGGGGTTCGAATCCTCCCTCCTGCAATTAAAAAATTAAGAGTGGATATGAAATGAAAAGAACCGGACCAACAAAACAAGAAACAAGAGAAATCATAGTCGGACTTGAAAAAACAGGCAAAAGCACAAGTAAACAAATCTGGAAAGATCTTGCTGAAAAACTCAATAGAGCTACAAGGCAGAGAAGCAAAGTGAATGTATTCCAACTTAACAAATTAGCAAAGAAAAACAAAGGAAAAATCCTTGTAGTTCCTGGAAAAGTTCTTGGAACAGGTTCAATTGATGAAGTAATAGAGGTTGCATGTTTAAGTTGTTCAGATTCAGCAAGGGAAAAAATAGAGTCAATGGAAGGAAAAGTAATTGAACTCAGCTCACTTGTGAATTCAAAAACAGAAGCAAAAAAAATGGTGATTATACAATGACTGTGATTGATGCAAATAATGCAATTGTCGGAAGACTTGCGGCTAAAATTGCTCCAAGACTTATGAAAAGAGAAAAAATAGAAATAATTAATGCAGACAAAGCAGTGTTTACAGGAAGAAAAGAACAGATATTTGCAAAGTATGTGCAGAGAACAAGCATAACTGCTAAAGGAAATCCTGAAAAAGGACCAAAATTCTCAAGAATGCCTGATCAGATATTCAAAAGAGCAGTAAGGGGAATGCTTACATGGAAAAGTGCACCAGGAAAGGCAGCTTATAAAAATCTCAGAGTTCATATTGGTGTTCCAGAAGAACTTGCAACAGCAAAAGCTGAAATTGTTAAGGAAGCTGAAAATAATAGCCTGAAAAAAGTTTTGACAGTTGGAGAACTTAGTAAAAGTTTAGGTGCGAAGTGGTAGACATGACAGATAAGAAAAAAAGAAAAGGAATTTTTGCAAAAGCAAAAAAGAAAAGAGCAGTTGCAAGAGCAGTTGTTACTAAAGGAACAGGGAAAGTAAGGATTAACGGCAGCGCAATTGAAACAATGCCACAAGAATACCTAAGGGATCTTGTCAGAGAACCACTCATCCTTGCAGGACCTATTGCAGAAGAAGTCAATATTGATGTGACAGTTAAAGGCGGTGGATTTATGGGTCAAACCATAAGCGCTAGGTCAGCAATTGCAAAGTCATTGCTTGAATACAAAAAGGATGATAAATTAAGGAAGAAATTCCTTGCTTATGATAGGATATTACTTGTTGATGATCCAAGAAGAGTAGAACCTAAGAAACAACTTGGACCGAAAGCAAGAAAGAAGAAACAATCGAGTAAGAGGTGAATGGAAGATGATTATACCTGTAAGATGCTTCAGTTGCGGAACCGTGATTGCGGACAAATACGAGGAGTACGTTGAAAGAGTGAAAAAAGGGGAAGCCCCTGAAAAAGTCATGAACGACCTCGGCATCAAAAGATACTGTTGCAGAAGAATGGTCTTCTCCCATGTTGACTTTATAGAAGAGTTAATGAAATACAAAACGTGAATGCCATGACTGTGAAAAAAGAAGAAATAAAAGAAATAACTGAAACTGCTGAAAAGAAAGAAATGGAGGCAGAAAAAAAAATAGTTGAAAAAAAGGCTGTTGAAACAAAAGAAAAAGAGCCTAAAAAAACAGAAGACATTCAACTCGTTAAAGAAGAGCCTAAAAAAGAAAGAAAAGAAAAAAGCCCTTCAGACGATGATACCGGCGGAAAACAGACTTTGCTTGTTGAAACTGAAAAATATCTTAATACAGGAGCACACATCGGCACAAAATTCAAATCAGGAGACATGAAAAAATATATTTACAAAGTAAGAAAAGACGGACTCAATGTACTTGATGTTCAGACACTTGATGACAGACTCAAAATGGCTGCAAAGTTCATTGCACAAATCCCAAAAGAAAAAGTGGTTGTTGTTTCAAGAAAAGTTTACGGGCAGACACCAGCTGCAGTTTTCTCCGATATAATCGGTGCAAAAATCCTTACAGGCCGCTTTGTACCTGGAACATTTACAAATCCACAAGGAAGCAGATTTGTAGAACCAGGAGTTGTTTTAGTTACAGAACCTGAATCAGATACACAAGCAATTGATGAGGCAACAAGAGTAAGAGTACCTGTTGTTGCACTTGTATCCACAAACAACAGCCTCAAGAACATTGATATTGCAGTTCCAATAAACAACAAAGGCAGAAAAAGTCTCGCGCTTGGATTCTGGATTCTTGCAAAAGAAATACTAAAGGAAAGGGGAGAAATAAAAACCGATTCAGAGCTCTCCAAAACACCTGAAGATTTTGAGTACAAAATGAAAGAAGGCGACGAGGAAAAAAGCGGGGAAAAGAAAAGCCGCTGGGATAGAAAAAAACCTGCATTTGTCAGAAGAAAAAGGTTCTAAACCCAATACACCCAAGGATTCTTCCCACCCAAAAAGAAAAAAAAGAAAAAGGGGAAAAAGAGAAGCCTAATGCAGCTTAACCCCACACCAATCAAAATTAAGGTACTTAAGCCAAATAATTTGATTGAATTGCATGAAAAAGCATATTTTTAGGCTCAATTGAGCACAATAAAGGGGTTTTTTGATAACTTAAAACCCGCATAGTAATTTGGTAACTGTAAACAGTAAATTTATATAGTTGCTATTGCATAATATATTATCGCATTAGCCATAGAGTGAAGGGGTTAAATTTGACAGAACATAGCGTGAATTCATTACTTGAAAAACTTGGTCTTACAGAATACGAAGCAAAGACGCTTTCAGTATTATTTACATTAAAAGAAGCTGAAGCCCCGGAAATATCAAGAAAAGCGCAAGTACCAAAAACAAGGGTTTATGATGTACTTGACAGACTTACTAAAAAGAATCTTGTAATTGAAATTCACGGAAGGCCAAAAAAATACATGGTAATTGACCCTGAAAAAGTTTTTGGAACACTAATTAATGAAAAAAAATCAGAATTGCAAATACTCGAAGAAGAAGCTAATTCTCTAAAAGAAACAATAACCGCAGAACACGGAAACGGCAAATATGAAAAAGTAATGAAAGTAAAGGACAAAAGCGATTTCATGAAAATTCTTGGACAAGAAATTGATACTGCAGAAAAATCAGTAATAGCATTCACAGGAATAGGAAAAGAGCACACTTTACTCAAAGAACCAATGAGAAATGCAAAACAAAGAGATGTGGAAATTAAACTTATCAGCAAAATAGTTGACGCGAATGAAAAAGTCGTGAAAGAGTATTCAAAAGCAGGGGTTAATTTCAGGGACTTTGACCATGCAATGAACGCATTTGTAATTGACAATAAAAAAGTAATTCTTGCACTAAGCGATTTTGCGGATGAGAAACCAGAGTATCACTTCACAATCTGGCCAAACAACCCTGACATGGCAAATGCGATAACCAAATACTTTGACCACTCATGGTCACAGGGAAAAGAAATATAATTGAGAAAAAATTAAATGTGATTTTATATGCCTGAGCGAAGACCAACACAACCAAAAAAAGCACAAATAATTGAGATTTCAAAACCAAAAATATCAAGAAAAGAAAGGATTCAGGCATTTCTTAACAAAATAAGAAACAAGCTTAAAGGACAAAAAGCAGAAGTAATTGATTTGAAAAAACCATTAAGAGAAGATGGCAGAGTGCCTAAAAGAAAAGAAGCATGAAATATAAAATAAATTTGCTAAAAGAGGATAATATGAATTTTAAAATACACAAAATTATTCTTGCAACGATTTTCTTTTTTGTCCTCATTCAAACAGCATTTGCAGCTCAAGTAACTATTGAAGAATTTTCTGATTTTCAGGGGCCATTTAGTGGAAGATTTTACTCACAAACTTTACCGCTCATTGAGAACGAATATGGGAATAATGTTGAACTTGAATACAAACATTTTGTACTTCAGTTTCATCAATATGCCCAAAAGGCAGCAGAAGCATCCGAATGTGCAAGAGACCAAGGCAAATTCAGGGAATACCACAACATTTTGTTTGAAAACCAAAATGCTTTGAACAGCGAAGATCTCCAAGAATACGCGATTAAACTTGACCTCAACAAGGAAGAGTTCAATGAATGCCTTTTAAGCGGAGAAAAAGAAGACAGAGTTGCTTCCGATTTTGAAGAGGGCCAGGAAAGAGGAGTAAGCGGAACACCGACTTTTTTTATCAACAGTAAAAAAATAGTTGGAGACCAACCATTTTCAGTTTTTAAAGAAATTATCGATCAAGAACTAGGCATTTCAGAACCACCTGAAAACGAACCAAGGGATATGCAAAGAGAACCGATTATTGGAACAAAAAATTACGATGTTTTAATTACAACATATTTTGGGTTTCAGGATCCTTTTTCAGCAAGATTTTACAACAACGCATTTGGACAAATAAGCGCTGAATTTGACGAAGTTTCTTTTGCGTTCACAAATTTTCCACTTAGTTCTATGCACAATAATGCTACAAATTCAGCTATTGCAGGAGAATGTGCACAAAGCCAAGGAAAATTCAAAAAATATGCAGCTATACTTTTTTCAAACACTAATAATTTAGACGAAAGTTCCTTGGAGGATTATGCAGAAAAAGCTGAGCTTAATATGAGTGATTTCAGAAGTTGCATGAACAAGCAAACATTCTTGCCTGAAGTGCTTGATGATACTGAAAAAGCAAAAAATTCAAATATAACAGGGACTCCTACATTTTTTATCAAAGGCCCTTATGGCATGGAAAAGATTGTTGGTGCACAGCAATATGAAACTTTTAAAAAAGCAATTATAAAAGTCCTTGGCAGAGACAATGAAACTGAAGAAGATCCTGAACCGGTTGAATACTGCGGAGATGGAGTGTGCAGCCAGAATGAGAGTGAAAAAACCTGCCAAATAGATTGTGGAATAGAGGACATTAAAATCTGCAAACAAGGAGAAACCGTAAAATACACCTGTATTGACGGAACTGAAACCCAATGGTGCACATGCCTAAATAACGAATGGAAATGTATTGAAGAACCTCAAAATAATTGTCAGACACAGGAAGAAAATGAACCTGAACCAGTATGCAGTGGATGCATTGAAAATGACATTTGTTACCCTCAAGGATCAAGAGTACAGCTGAATAAGGAAAATGTGTATTGTGATTTTAATCAAAAATTTTTTAACCAAAAAGAAACCGGAACATCATGCCAGAACAATTTTGAATGTTTCAGCAACAGCTGCAATAATGGAACTTGTGTTGATATTGCCGGAGAAATTAAAGAAACAAAAGGTATTGTTCAGCAAATTCTGGATTGGTTATCTGGGCTTTTTGGATAAACCCTAAACAATTTTAATTATTAAACTTTTCAACCATTACTAATTCTTATGAATATTGAAGAAGACGCATATAGGTACGCAGTAAAGAATGCTTTTGAACATAAAGGACAGGCACAAATAGGTGCGCTGATTGGAAAACTGAAAGCATTGCATTCTGATAAAGATGTTTCGGAAATAATGCCGATTGTTACAGAAACAGTAAAGAAAGTCAATTCAATGAGTGCTGCTGAAATCGAAGAAGCGTTTAAGGATTTTGAAGGAGGCTATGAATTAAAGCCAAAGCAGGGCAGAGAGGGTCTTGCTCCATTGGATTGGGCTGAAAAAGGCGGAAAAGTTGTTACAAGGTTTGCGCCAAACCCTAACGGACCGGCACATTTGGGGCACGCTAGGGCATTTTATTTGAGTTATGCTTATGCAAAAATGTATAATGGCAAATTTATTCTAAGGTTTGAGGACACTGATCCGAAAGTGAAAAAGCCTATTGAAAATGCAGAAGCGCTTTTTTTATCAGATTTGGGCTGGTTTGGAATAAAACCGGATGAAATTTATTTTGCTTCAGACAGGATGGAAATTTACTATGAGTATATGAGGAAGCTTATTGAATTGGACAAAGCCTATGTTTGCTTTTGTGAATCTGAGAAATGGAGAAGTCTTACACAAGAAAAGAAAGCATGCCCTCATAGGAACATTTCTAAAGAAAAGCAGCTTGCGGAATTTGAAAAAATGATTTCAAACGAAACAAAGGAAGGCGAGGCTGTCCTTAGAATCAAAACTGATTTAGATAATCCTGATCCGTCTATAAGGGATTGGTGGGTTGCAAGAATAGTTGATTCGCCAAAGCATCCGCGGATAAAAAAAGAATATCATGTGTGGCCAAGTTACATGTTCCAAAGCGCGGTTGATGATTATTTAATGGGAGTAACTTTTATTTTAAGAGGGCAAGAGCATTCCCAGAATCAAACAAAGCAGGAATATTTGTGCAAATATTTCGGTTGGGGTTACCCACACGCAGTTCATTTTGGACGCATGTCGGCAGAAGGAATGATTTTAAGTACATCAAAAATCAGGGCTGGAATTGAATCAGGAGAATATTCAGGATGGGACGATATCAGGATTGGAACAATTCAGGCAATAAGACGCAGAGGATTTGATCCAAGAGCAATTGAAAAAATAATTGAAGATTCTGGTTTAACAACAAGCGATGCGAAATTTTCAATGCAAAAATTAAGCGCTTACAACAAGGAATTTATCCAGGATAAGGCAAGAAGGGAAACATTTATTGATGATCCAATAAAACTTACTGTGCCTTCGCACGAGGAACTTGAATTTGAAAAAGAGGGCAAAAAATTTGTATTCAAAAGAGGCTTGCATGAATTTTATGTTTCCAAAAAAGAAATGATTATTTCAAAAGGACATGTTGTAAGGCTTAGGAATGCATACAACATCAAAATTAATTTGGTGGATGAATTTTCATGTGAAGGAAGCTTTGCTGGAACTGATGCAAAAGGCAAATTAATTGTCCCATGGATTCAGGAAATGGCTGACCTTGAACTGCACTTCCCTGACGGCACCAAAAAGGCAGGTGCAATTGAAAAACAGGAACTTGAAAAAGGCCAATATTTGTACTTTGACAAAATCGGCTTTTTTATAGTAGATTCGGTTTCAGGCAAAAGGCCAATAGCATGGTTTACGCATGAATAACACCAGGAATAGGCAGTTTATTATGATTACCGGGATTACCGGTAATATTCACGCACTTATAAGCGATGCAATCAGAAAACACGGGTCGGAAGTTCTTGACCGAATTTACTTCAAAAACTGCAATGAAACAATAAAAAAAATAATCCAAATAGTGGCGGATTATATGCAGGAAAGCATCTGAAAACCCCCAAAACTAACCTTTTTAAAGCCTTCCAGGGGAGTTTAATTATAATATATAGTACATTTCGTACTGTTTTTTTGCCAATGACAATGATTCCCCAAAGGGGATAAGGAGGTGCGATTCAAATGGCAGAATATGTTAAGTTCTCTGTACCTGAGGAGCTCAAAGCTAAACAGACTCTGGTTCTGGAGAAGATAAAAAAATCAGGAAAAATTAAAATAGGTAGCAACGAGG
>Ga0210050_1004215_pt1 | contig 12169 bp, 15 predicted proteins | sample CryGey132114_all_FD_185463 | JGI IMG/M metagenome (GOLD analysis project Ga0210050, IMG submission 185463) | Groundwater microbial communities from aquifer - Crystal Geyser CG22_combo_CG10-13_8/21/14_all (SPAdes) (version 2) | ecosystem: Environmental > Aquatic > Deep subsurface > Groundwater ...
CGTGGACCGAAGGTGACCGAGTCATCACCACCAAAGCTCTGGGCATGGGTCGAGATTGGACTCGGGAACAGCAGAGGACCAGGCGGTGGGGTATTCCTGGGACCGTTCTTCGGGAATTTCTGGGTGGCGATGGACCCTGCTACACGGTTCTGCATGACGACACCCAGACCGAAGGGTGGTACTATTTCTGGGAGCTTGAACCCGAGCTTGGCTCCCGACTTGTAGCGGCGGGCTATTTCATGCCGGGGGACGTGGTGCAAACCATCCGGGTTCAGGACCCCCTCATCTACACCCAGGAGTGCGAACGAAACCGGATCTTCGGGGCTGAGGGTGTCGTTGTGGAGACCCGCAACGTGCATTCGCCTCAAGCCGTTTTCGTTCGGGTTGAAGATGTTGTGGGAGTCTACGAGCGAAGGGAGCTTCGCCGCATCTCTCCGTCTTTCAACCCGCTCTGGTAGGGCCGTGAACCTCATCTTCCTCGACATCGACGGGGTGCTGAACAACCTCGACCCGGAGAACGTCCGGCACCTGAACGACCTCTGCGTCCAGGCCGATGCCCGCATCGTGGTGTCCTCAAGCTGGCGGAACCACGGAAGGGCTCGCCTGGCCCGTTGGTTGGGGGCACATGGGCTCCAACGCCCCTACCACCGGGTCATGGCCACCCTCCCGCTGTTCCTGCCGGGGGACTGGATCGAGTGGGGCGAGGCCGAACGGTCGGACATCTACCGAGGGCTGGAGATCGAAGCCTGGATGCTTCAGAACCTCGACGAGGAGGCCCTGGGCTCGACCCGCATCGTCATCCTCGACGATGACGGGGATATGGGACGGCTGGGCCACCTGTGGGTCCGGACCACGCTGTTCGAGGGGCCGGAGACGCTCGACCCGGTGAAGTACCGTTACACCGGCCCGTACAACGGGCTTCAAGCCGAGCACGTCGAAGACGCCCTCCGCATCTTCGAGCTTCAGGAGCCGACGGCCGGGAAGCTCATCCTCGACCACCCCAACCTGCACTGGACGAGGGACGCTCGGACCGCCCTGTACGGGTAAGGTCGGGGAGAATGGAGCGGGCAAACCGTGACAAAAATGTCCCGATTTGACCAAGGTTATCCGCCTTAGCGCCCCTTTGTCCACATATGTCACTCCGAATTATCGGGGGAGGGGGTTCATTTCTCTCGCCGCTGGGGTAAGCTGGTTCGAGTGACCGCCTCGTGGAGGACAAACGTGGACATCCAACTTCAACCCACCCAGCCAATTCAAGCTGTCGTGCCGACGAAGGCGACACGACAGAAGACCACCCTGACCGAAGCCCAGAAGGCTCTGAGGCCCCGTTCGATCCCGGGGGAATCGTTCGCCCGGACCAAGGCAGAGATCCTCGCCGAAGCGGAGAACGGCATCTCCAGAACCTTCGATGAGGAGCGGGAGGCCATCCTGAAGGAGTTCGGCTCCGTGATGGACTGGCACATGAAGCACCGCCTGTCGAGGAAGGCTCGAAAGGAGGTGCGGGATCTCCGTAAGTCGCTTGAAACTGTGGATCTGCGTCGGGAGACGATCCGGCTCGACTGCCGTTTCATGGTCCGCTGGCGGGAGCTTGAGAGCTTCTCCAAGAAGGGCCTCCGCAACCTCAAGCTCTTGGCCAAAGCGGCTGGTAGCCGGGTCGTCTGCATGAACCCGCCCAACAACCGCTTCACCAAGAAGGAGGCCGTGGACAACCTGCTCCTGAGCTTCCGCTTGAACGGGGCGTGGCCCTCTCGGTACGTGTTCGTCACCCACAAAGAGTGGGGTGACGACATCCTGTTCCCGCAGGAGAGTGGCCAGCGTTGCACCGCCTTCTGGTGTGGTCGGAACAATCTGGAGGTCGAGGCCCTGATCGCCTACAACGCCACCGATCAGCAGGCCCGTGCCATCTACCTCATCGAGAACGGTGGGAAGAGCAACACCGCCAAAGACGGGTTCATCAGCGGTCGGAGCATCTCCCCCCTCCACATGGTGGCGAAGGAAACGATCCCTCGGTTGCTCTGCCACATCAACGACGAGGACCGGCGGACCGTGGTGCAGTCGCTCCGACGGGAGGTTCGGGGTGGTAAGCTGGCTCCCATGAAGGAAGACCCCGTGCCTCCTTTCATGCGGCAGGATGCTGCGTGGGCCTTCGGGTACGCCTACATGATGGGCAACGAGACCATGCGGGTCTATGAGGGGAGCCTCCCCCTCCGTGACCTGAACGTGCTGAACATCTCTGAGGTTGCTGACCACCCCGAAGCGGGACCCGATGCGCTGACCCACACCACGGCCCTTCTGCTGGCGTTCTATGCCTCGTTCTACGAGGGGATCTTCAACGGGAACACTGCCGGGCTGCTGCCGGGCATCAAGAGCGGACTCACCCCGGCGGAGTTGGGGCAGGTGCTCAAGGGTGTCTGCACCCCCGAAAACGTGCTCTCCGGCGGAGACGAGCACCACACTCTGCTGTCATGGGTCCACAAGATGGTCGAGGAGACGCAGCCGTCGGTGAAGGGTCGGCTGACCCTTCTACCCCCCGCCTACCTCGTCGAGCGTCACTTCCTGCTGCCCCTGCACCTGTTGGCCCGGATCAACGGGATCTCGTCCGTTGTGGAGGGGATCGGGAGAATGGTGGGGTCCATGAAGCCGTCGATGAACGGAACGGACGCCATCGGAGCCATCCTCTCGTCCCCTGTGAACGAGCGCAGCCTGTCCACGCTCGTGGGCCTCATGGCTCGTCGGATGAACACGGGCGGTGGGCTGGCCCTGAAAACTCCGGATGGGGGCTTCCTGCACTCCTCCCTCTACCGGGGGGCGGCATGAGCAACCGACTGCTCGCTGCGCTGGACCTTCTTCTGGAAGAACAGGCCGTGTTCCTCCAGCGAGGGGACATCCAGAACAGCCTCTACCTGAATCAGGGGATGATCGCCGCCATCCGGACCGGGGCCTCGGCGGGGCACAAGCCCCACCCGGCCCCATCAACCCACCCGGCCCCCTCGACCACATCTGGTGACACCCACGAAGGGTCATTTGACCCGACCAAGGGGATCTACCTCACTGGTGAAGCCCTCGTCCGGTCTCCCCACACCCTCCTGCTGGGGGTTGCGGAGCACCAAGGGGTACTGACCGAGATGGAGTCGATCCTCCACAAGGGAGGAGGGCCAGCCCCCTACGAGGACAAGATGTCCGCCGTCACCCTCTTGACCAAGACGGACGAGGGCCTCTACCACATCCCGTGGACCGTGATGTCGAAGCTGTCGAAAGCCGAGGTTGGTACGGTCGCTCGGGCGCTCGGGGTGGACTGGGGTGCGATTTCGGGGGACGCACCCTCGAACCGTGGCCGGAACAAGGTGCTCCTGTGGAAGTTCATCCATGAGGCAGCGGCATGAGCACCGCCCTGTCAGCCGTGACCATGACCTTCTGGGTCAGTGAGGACATCTACTCCAGTCTCCAAATCTGGATGGACGCCCGGAACATTACCCCGATCCTCGAAGCCCATCATGATGGGCGAGTTATTTTGACGGTGCATCTCTCCGCCGGGCAGAAGATCGAGAAGCAGCTTGAAACTAATCTCGGGGTGGTAGAGCACCGGACGGAGTATATGACCATCAAAGAGGTGGCCAAACACTTCGACTGCTCCGAACGAACCATCCGGCGTCACATCAAGAACAACGGGATGCCGTGCATCAAACTGGGGCCAAGAGGTGACCTCCGGTTTCGGCTCCCAGACATCCTTGACTGGGCTGCCAGCACTGTCGTTTGAAAGGTGTGTTCTTCGATCCATTCGGTCTCGACATCACCGTAGCAGCATGACCCTGTACGGGTAAGGTCGGGGATGAGAAGCGTGACTTCATCTTCGACATGGAGACGGGGGACCCGGACGACTTCCTGACCCTCGCCCTGCTCGCCGGACACCCGGACATCAACTCAAGGCCGTCACCGTCACGCCCGGGACGCCCCATCAGTCGGCATCGTCCGCTGGGGGCTGAAACAGTTCGGGCTCGACATCCCCGTCGGCGCCTACGACCTCGGACACAAGAAGGCCCGGGGGACCTCCGAAGAACGGTACGTCACCTGCGTGTCCCAGTGGCACTACGACACCTTCGGAGCAATCGAACCTTCGAGCGAGGCCGAACCCGGCTGGCAAGTTCTCAGCAAGAACCTCCACGCCAACACCACGCTCGTAACCGGGGCTCCCCTGAAGAACCTCGGCAAACTCCTCGACCGCATGGCCCTCATGCTGTTCGACCAGCACCCGAACCTCGGGCGCCTGTTCATCCAAGGCGGGTTCGCTGGCGACGACGTGGTCCCAGCAGAGAACGTGCTCACGAAGTTCAGAGGGAAGACCACCTGCCCGACGTACAACCTCAACGGCGATCCGAGGAGTGCCGAGGCCGTGCTCAAGAGCCGGTTCTTCCATCGGCCGACGCCGGGCAACGAGTACATCTTCGATCACGACATCCGGCTGGTGTCGAAGAACGTCTGCCACGGGGTTGTCTACGACCTCGACCTCCACGAGCGGCTCAAAGCCGTCCCTGATCCGCATCCAGGGCTCGCTCTGGTCATCCAGGCCATGACCGGCTACCTCGACCGCAGGCCGAGCGGCAAAGCGTTCCACGACCCCCTGGCGGCCATGTGCGCCCTCGACCGGGACATCGGAACATGGGCCGAGGTGGAGCCCTACCGGGAGAGAGGTGCGGCGGGGCCGCAGTGGGGATGCCGGGCTCAAGAAGGATCCGGCATCCGCATCATCACCCGGTACGACCAGGAACGGTTCATCTCTGCGATGACCGAATAGGTTCCTTTCTCATCCCCGTTTTAGTCCGGGGGCCTCTCGGGTAGATGTATCATGGCCGGACGACGAAAAAGCCGCCCCACGGCAGAAGTAGTGAACTTCCGTGCCTATCAGGTCGAGGCCAATGACCTCCTCCTCTCGGAGGTCCTAAACACCAATTCGTTAGGGCTGTTTGGACCGACGGGGTGCGGCAAAACGCTGGTCATCCAAACCCTTCTCGCTCAGATGGTTCGGATGCCCGAGTTCAAATCGGCTCTGATCGCCACACCTCAGATCCAGATCCGAGACGGGTTTTCGACGGGTGGGCGGAGCGTGGTTTTCCCGTTCATCGAGCATGATGCCCCTGCCATCCAGAGAGCCCGGATTGTCGAGGTCCCCCACATCTACGATCTGACCGGACGGAAGTACGATGCCGACTTCCGTGGCCTTTTTCGGGGGAAAAGCAGGCTGATCCGAACGGTCTGTTTCCAAACGCTCATCCGTCGTGCAGGGATGAGTCCTGGTACAACGTGTCTTCTCCCCAAGTCGCTGAGGGGGCACATCCTTGTGGTGGATGAAGCCCACTGGTTGAATCCGGTGGAGTCGAGCAAGCTCGACAAGGTGGTCACCCTCTGGAGGAAACGGGGCGGGCTCGTCATCCACTCCACGGCTACGCCCTTCGACCTCCCACTTCCCGAGGACGCTCAGTTCTACTGCCGAACCTTGGCCGAACACATCTTGGGGGGGATCTACGCACCTGGGGACGTGCGCATCGACTTCCATCAGGTCAAAAGCCTCACAGCCCACAAGCTGAGCCAGCTTCGGGGCGAGACCATGTCGGATTCGGACCTCGACGCCATCTGCCAAGAGTTGGTCACGACCCGAGAGAAAAAGGGCCTACCCAAGACGGTGATGAACCTTCCCGCAGGTGGGTCTGAGCGCTTCGCCAAGGCCCTTGAGGCGGCCTTGGCGGCTAAGGGTGTCCGGGTGCTGAATGCCGTCTCGTCGTCGCCGAAGGTCCGTGACAGGCTTCTCAATGCTCTCAAGGGGGAGAGGACCCTCCAGACGTACAAGGAGTCTCAGTACGACGTGATCCTCTCGTGCATGAGATTCAACGAGGGCACCGACTGGCCGTTCTGTTCCTTGTTCATCAACGTCGGGTTGCCTTCGGACTTCGGGCTCATCATCCAACGGTTGGGCCGTACCCTTCGGTACAAGGGGGACATCCAAGGCTACCCAGCGAGATGGCGCAACCAGGCAGAGATGCTCTTTGTCATCCCGTCGGCTGGGCACAAGCTCTGGGAGGAGTTCTACCAGCACGGCAAAGACCACGTCTTCATGCTCGCCGGGTTGATGGCGGATCTCCAGGTGAGCGATTACCTCACCGAGTTGCGGAAACGGCTCGGTGATAAGGGTCGGACGAGGAAGGGTCGAGGTCCCGAGTACTACGCCAAGCTGGAGAAGCTGGCGTCCATGATTGGTCTCACGCAGGAAAAGACCCGTGAGGCGTATGCTTCGCTTCAGGAGGCTGTCCTGGTGCTTCGGAAGGAGCGGGGGGTTCGGAAGCTCTCGGCAAACGACGTGACCTGGGCGGACTTCGAGCCGGTGCTCAAGAGGCTTGGGTCCTACTCCCAGGAAGAACTCGACCAGCGAAAAGAGGCCCTGCTCGTCCGGCACTCGAAGCTCAAGGGGGACAAGGAGTTGATGCCTTTCCTGGCGAGCCTGGACGCCGCCACGACGAGGAAGCTCGGGGGTGGGAAAGGTTCGACGAACCGCATCATCAAAAGATCCCTTCAGGATGCGTTTGACGAGGCAACGTGCGACTTCCAGGGGCTCATCGACGCCGCTGTGAAGTCGGAGCGGGTGGTCGGCAGAATCACGGGTGAGACGAGCAAACAGGTGGGCGAGCGGCTTGTGGGCCGCCTACGGGTGCCCACGTTCACCAAGGAGCAAGCTCTGGAGGCCCTCAAGTCCTATTGCATGGCAGAGGGCAAATCCCCACCGCCGGATGAGGACGCTTCTCCGTGGTTCGGGTTTCCGGCTGGGACGTTCCCGTGGTCGTCCGTGCCGGACGATCTGTTTCGGTAGGTGGTCGTGATGGTTGCTGCGGCAAAACGGGAGGGGTGCGGGAGGTCGTCTTGTGCCACTTGGCACAACAAGCCGTGCTTGGTCTGTACGCACCCGGATCTGGTGAAGGAGTGGGACCTCAAGAGAAACGAAAGGGGTCCTTCGACGGTTTCGGGGGGGTCCGATTACAAGGCGCACTGGGTCTGCGCCAAAGGGCATCGTTGGCAAGTTCGGGTTGCCAACCGTGCTTTGAGGGGAGATCAGTGCAATGCTTGTCTGGGTAGACGGTCGACAGTCGAGAACAACCTCACTACCACAAACCCCGAGTTGGTGAAGGAGTGGGACCACGAGCGAAATGATAAGGATCCCACTGAGCTAGTAGCTGGATCTTTGTACAAGGCGCACTGGGTCTGTGAAAATGGACACCAATGGCAATCCTTGGTCCATCTCCGTGCTCTGCACGGGTTTGGCTGTAAAAGGTGTTCCGGTAAAGAGGCAACCCCCGAGAACAACTTCACGGTCACACACCCCGAGTTGGTGAAGGAGTGGGATTACGAACGGAACGATAGGAATCCTTCCGAGATCTTGAAGGGGTCAAGTTACAGGGCATACTGGGTCTGTTCAAAAGGCCATCGTTGGCGAACAACAGTCACTAATCGAACGTCTCGGGGAGACGGTTGCAAAGCCTGCCTGGGCAGGAAAGCGACCCCTGAAAGCAATTTCGCTACCACCTATCCCGATTTGCTGAAAGAGTGGGACTACGAAAGGAACGAGAAAGACCCGTCGAACCTAGTGGCCAGGTCAGGCTATAAAGCCTACTGGGTCTGTCACGCTGGGCACCGATGGAGGACTACGATCTATGATCGTACTTCGGGCAGCTATAGCTGCCCGGCCTGTGGTTATGGGCAAAAGTTCCTGTTCATTATCCCAGGTCTCCTCTACACCTTGGGAATCCCCGACACTGTCCCACCAGAGGCCGAGGTCATTGCCGAGGCACGGCACCAAGGGGTTCCCGATCACTACATGAATCCACTCCTCGACGCCATCCGTCTCCTCAAGACAGGCACGTTCACTCCAGAGGACTTCCGCCGGTACACCGATGGTGAGCCCTCCCCGCTGGCCGAGTTCCTGACCGGCAGCGAAGCCCATCGGCGAGCCGTCAAAGAAGGCTGGGTCTCGGTCTCTCGGTGACGCACGGTAGTGGGCCGATTGATGTGGACTTAGGCATGACGTTCGACAATCGAATCCAACAACAACTGCCACCGGGCCTGCGAGCCCATAGCTCAACGGAGGGCGGCAATCATTCCGCCAAGGTCTGGGACCAAGCAGGTCGGACCATCTGGAGAGGTGAAATCCACAACCTGCATCAGGACGGGGGTGGTTTCAAGTGTGTCTCGACGTGGATGCACCGAGAGCGGTCTCACGTCATCTGGACGACAGGGGTCACGGACGATAACCCTGATACGAGGGGGAGGCCATGACCTGGTTGGAGGCCAGGTTGCTCGACCACCTGCGGGATGACGGTTACCAGATCATCGCCGAAGCAAAACGCCAGGGCTTCCCTCAGCCCATGATCGACAACGTGCTCGACGCCATCCAGCTTCACCGGCGGGGCACGTTCACCGACGATGACTTCCGAGCCTACATCGAGGGTGAGGGTAAATCCCCGCTGACTGAGTGGTTCAACGGGGACGAGAAACAGGAAAGCCATCCGGGAGGGTTGGCTCAGCCGGAGAGAGGGTAGATGTTGGACATGGACAAGACTGTTCCCTTTGAAGTTTTGTGGGGTATCCTCTCCGAGGATCAAAAATCCCGACTGGGGGCTAACCCATCAGAACAAGACGTGGTGGCCTTCATCGAGACCCCTCCATCCGAGACACAACAGGCTTTTCGAGAAGCCGCAGTGGCACACCTGATCAAGTCCAAGCAGTTGCAAACCGATTTTTTTCGGGCTTCCTGAGAAAATCGACTTGGGATGAGCGTCGGACACGACGAAAGAAAATGACCTCCCGAACCCCCAACGACTTCTCAGAGTCCCCGACCAAGGACCGGACCCGGCAGGAGACCTTGGCAGCGGTCACGGCGCTTGACCGTCACGGGGAACCTTTGGTCCCACGCCTGTATGACCACGAGACCAGGAAGCTCCGCTGCGACTGGATGGGACACCCGACCCGTTTTTACTTCCTGCCTCGGACGGGTAGGCTCGGCATGAGCACCCTTTCGGTCACCATCGATCCCGCCTTGTTCACGGAGCCCGTGAACATCACCATCACCGACGGACACCTCGACATCCAGAGGGTCGGCGAACGGCCGACCGGAACGGGTGTCCCCGGCGTCGTTTCGCAGGAGGTTCAGGAGCCCCCGAACGCCGAAGAACTTCGACGGATGATCCTTGACCACCTCGAAGCCGGTGACCTGCCCTACCAGGAACTTCAGGTGCGTCTTCTGAAGATCCCCGAACCTCGTATCCGGGCAGCGCTCGCCACGATGAAAGGCCGCTGCAAGAAGGTCCGCCGAAACGGGTGGGACATGTGGACGATCAACCCGTAAAGCATGATCCTCGAAGCGATCAGCCCGGCCCCTCACGCCATCATCACAGGCCCCAAGCAGGCCATCCGAGAGGACCACCTTCGGTTCGTCCAAGGAACCACCCTCTGGGCTCAGAAGACCAAGGTGCTCAACCGGGACTGGGCCGAGTTGACCTTCCGTGAAGACCCTACCCTCCAGATGCTTCTGGACCGGAACGCTCTGAAGGCAGGGAAAGGCAGGTATATCGGGGTTAATGCCGACCCGGCCATCATCCTGGCCAACCAGCGGCGGTTCAAGAAGGAGACGGATGCAGGGCTCTGCCAATGGGTAACCGGCAAGATGGAGCCGCTCCTCTGGGACCCCGATGTGTTGCAAAACGTCGGGATCCTCATCTTCGATGCCTACGAGACCGTCGCCAACTCCCAGATCGACAGGACGCTGCTCCCTGTTTTGGACTTCGCCATCCGGCAGAAAGACCGACTGGGCCAGTTCGTGCTTTCCTGCACGTTCTCCCTTCGAGGGACAAGGGCCACCAGATCGAAGTCCGGCATCCAGTTCGTTCTCGATCTGCTCTCAGACCACTTCGGCGTGAGCCTGAATCAGGACAAACACACGGTCACGTACCGTTCGACACGGAGATCCCAGAACATGCTGATGTTCCGGGTAGCGCTTTGAAGAGGTGGGTTTTACCTCCGCCCTTCTCCGAGTAAGGGAGACATGAGCACCGCCATCTACCGGATGCCCGAGTTCGCCGACATCAACCTGGCCCAACCCGGATACCTGGTCCGGGTCTCCAAGTTTCCTGATGGGGAGCTTGGGATCGAGGTTCCTGCCGACGACAAGAGCGATGACGCCCTCCTGTTCGGGGCCTGCCACAACGCCGAAGCCTCGGAGGCCATGCTCGCCACCGCCTACGAGCTTGCACAGCGGCACGACAGCGTCTTCGTGGTCATCGCCTACTTCCGCAACGCCCGGAGCGAGCGACGTACCAGCCGGGAGACCGTCGTCATGGCCAAGCTCCAGGCCCGCCTGTGGTCCGGGCTCGGCTCGAAGGCCCACATCCACATGGTCGAGCCGCACAGCGACCTCATCGAGAACTACTTCACCGGCGTCGCCGTCACCCAGGACTCCTGACTCGACTTCATGGTCACCCGTGCCTGTGCGAACGGAGCGCCGACGTGCTCGCCACCGTGGACGAGGGGCGGGCCGCCGTGACCCGCAAGATGGCCGACGCCAGGGGCAAGGGCTTCGCCTTCATCGCCAAGCAGCGGCTCTCGGGCACCGAGACCCAGGTACGGGCCGTCCATGGGGACGTGGACGGCAAGACCGTGCTCATCGTGGACGACATGATCGCCACCGGCGGCTCCCTCGTGAAGGCCGCCCAGGCGTACAAGGAGCGTGGGGCCAAGGCCATCTACGCCGTGGCCACTCACGGCGTCTTCTGCGACCCGGCCCCGACCGTGCTCCACGAAGCACCCATCGAGCGCATCTGGGTCTCCGACACCCACCCGGGGGCACGCTCGAATGACCGGGTCAAGGTCATGCCCATCCTGGCCGAGTTCATCAGCCGTCTCCGGTCCGACATGGCCATCGACTGGACCCGCTACGGCCCTATGGTCATCGACACCGTGCGGGCTTGGCGGCGCTACTACGACAGGTTCGGCCCACACGCCACCGGACCGAGAAGAAGGAGCCCGAGCCCACCGGGTAGGCTCGGGCTCCCCGAAACAGGTCAAGCGAGAGGCTGGAGAGCCTCCACGGGAACCGTGACGAGGATGCCCTCGCCCGTGTCGGGGAACTCGACCGCCCCACCGACCCCGTAGGCCGGGTCCAGCAGGGCCGGGTCGTCCCACACGCCGACCATCAGGACCGGCCACCCGGGGCTCGACGTGGCCACCTGGGGCGGGTCCACGTCCGGCTGCATCAGCAAGAACGACGCCTGCCCGCCCGTCACGATGGCCTCGCCACACCCGTACGGGTTGTCGATGGCCTCCTGCTCGTTCGGCCCGAGCGCCGCTCGGACCGTCTTGCCCTCGTGGACCTCCCAGCCGGAGACCACCACCGTCAACGACCCCGGGGCCACCGACGGATCTGCCACCACCTGGTACGTGACCCCGGGCTCCTCCGACGGACCCCCCATCCAACGGGATGCCCATCTGCCCGTAGACCACCGACTTCAGGTGCTCGAACGCATCGACCACCTGCTGCTGCTCGTGAGTGAGGCTATCTCACCCCTCCTACATGCTGCTGGGATTGCAGACCAGGCCCACCTCGCCCGCCACCCCCGGAATGAGGGGTACATGCCAGCCGGACCCAAGCCTGTATCAGGAACCCTGCTATAGGGTCTTCATCGGGAAGCCTCCACGGCCCGAAAAATCGACCCTTGACGGGGTGACCGAAGGTCGCTAAGGGGGAGAAAAATGACCCACTGGGGCGTTTAGCCACGCCTTGCACCGGGTTGAGAGAACGAGGACGGTCGGGAAGCGTCGGGGAATGATGGCCAAGCACGACACCAGCCGGGTGCCGGTCCTTGCACGACGCAAGACGGACACCAGCGAGATCCACGGGACGCCCGGGTTCTGCTTCAAGTGCAACCAGCCTGCTCTGGTTGAAGAAGGGCTCGACCTCGAACCAATGTTCTCAACCCAGTAGAGGAATTTCCCAGGATTGCGTGCTTCTCCCCCGTGCGGGATAAAGCACAATCCTACATGGAGGAGTAGATGAACGAAGCCCTGCCCCATCCCCAAGCGCTCCTGGCCGCCCTCATCGACAACGACCCCGACTTCGTGGAGACCCTCGCCGACG
>Ga0210050_1004224_pt1 | contig 12151 bp, 14 predicted proteins | sample CryGey132114_all_FD_185463 | JGI IMG/M metagenome (GOLD analysis project Ga0210050, IMG submission 185463) | Groundwater microbial communities from aquifer - Crystal Geyser CG22_combo_CG10-13_8/21/14_all (SPAdes) (version 2) | ecosystem: Environmental > Aquatic > Deep subsurface > Groundwater ...
GGAACCATTCGGATTTCCCTTCTCAATATTGCCGTGCTCGTCACAGTACGAGAATGCGATTTGCTTGTTCTTCTGAAGTTCCTGAACCAAATCCCTATCCCGTGTTGTGAAGCGACCTTCACCATGAGCGATGGGGATATGCATAGTTCCCTGCCAGTTGGACACGGCACAGCGATCGGGAGGACAGGATGGGGTGATCCAGATCCATGTATTGATAAATTGTCTGGTGGTATTGCGGGCGATAGCGAACTGCAGGTGGTGTCCAAGAGGAATAAGTCCGCTCTCGACGAGAATTTGCGCGCCGTTACAGATACCAATAATGGGTTTCCCCTGTTGAGACTCCTCTCTTAAAAATTCCAGAAGCGGGTCATGCGCAGCCGCCATGCCGGCTCGACCACGATCTTCGTAACTGAATCCGCCGGGGAGAATGTAGCCGTCAACGGAATTCAATCGTTCTCTCTCCTCATTCCATCGAAACACAAACGCATCCATCCCGCTCTGTGTGCATGCACGGACGGTTTCCTGTTCACAATTCATCCCCGGAAAACTCACGACGGCAATTTTGGACATTGAAGAGTGAGAAAGAGTAAGATGCCTGCATATGGTTGCAGTGTCGCATAGTATCACACAGGCCGATGAAGACACACGCATAGCCGAACTTAAGCAACTTGTGCAGGAGTTTTGTGACGAGCGGGACTGGAGTCAGTTTCATAGTCCGAAAGAATTGGCCATTGGCATTGTGCTCGAAGCTTCTGAACTGCTGGAACATTTTCGTTTTCTTTCTGATGCACAAATGCAGGCGTTGCTGGCAAGCCCGGTGAAAAAGCAGGAGGTGGAGGAAGAATTGGCAGATGTGTTCTGTTTTCTTCTGCGTTTTTCACAAATGTATGACATCGACCTTTCCGAAGCCCTGCGAAAGAAGATGCGAAAGAACGCAGAGAAATATCCTGTGGAGAAGGCCAAAGGGAAGAATAAGAAATATACGGAGTACTAGACCGTCATCACTTCTTTCTCCTTGCGTCCTCGCACGTCATCAATATGCTTATTGGCGTCATCGACGGCTTCCTGCAGGCTTTCTTCGAGAGTGTAGCGCAGATCTTCTTCTTTCTCTTCCTTTATGCTGTCATGGGCAATTTGACGAGCTTTCCGAATAGATATGCGAGCGTCTTCAGCAAGTGCATCGACGATTTTCGTAAGCTGTCCCCTTCTCTCTTCCGTCATAGGCGGTAAATGAATGCGGATGAGAACACCATCATTCACTGGCGTGGTGCCTAGATCGATTTTCTGCAGGGCTTTTTCTATGTTTCCCAGAATGGATTTGTCCCATGGCTGAATGGTGAGAGAGCGGGCATCTTGAACGGAGATGCTTGCAATGGTGCGCAGTTCCTGTTTCTGGCCGTACGCTTCGATGTTCACATGTTCAACAAGTGAAGCGTTTGCTCGTCCAGTGTGAAGCTTGCTGTATTCCTGCTGAAGATATTGCAGTACTTTCTCTACTTCTTGCGCAAATGTGGCGATACGAGCATCCATAGTTGCACAAGCATACTAGAGTCTCATATCTCATGTCTAATGTCTGTCATTCATGTACCAACGTTCCCACGTCCTTTCCCTGTACTGCCCTGACGATTGCATCGTCTCCGTCTACGTTGACGACACGAATGGGGAGTTTTTGGTCTTGGCAGAGACTGAATGCCGCTTGATCCATAATATTAAGGTGTTGTTCTAACGCTTCCTGGTATGTCAGGTTGGTGAGAAGTGTCGCATCGTTGTGTTCGTTGGGATCCTTGTCGTAAATGCCATCCACGTTTGTGGCCTTGATAAGCACATCGCAGTTGAGTTCCGCTGCGCGGAGTGCAGCGGCGGAGTCGGTGGTGAAGAAGGGGTTTCCCGTTCCTCCTGCGCAGATGACAATGCGCCCCTTTTCCAAGTGTCGCATGGCACGACGGCGAATGAACGGCTCTGCCACTTGTGGTATCTGAATAGCTGAAAGAACACGCGTGTCTGCTCCCAAACCCTCCAGCGCCGCCTGAAGCGCTACACCATTGAGGATGGTAGCGAGCATACCCATGTAGTCGCTGGCACTGCGTTCGATACCGCTTTCTTTCTGGTCGCGGTACCGCCAGAAATTGCCGCCTCCGGATACAATGACAACCTGCACTCCGGTATCGGCGATGCGTTTCACTTTTTCTGCGATGGCGTGCAGGCGGCTTTGATTGAGTCCTTGTCCTTTTCCTTCTTTGGAAAAGGTTTCCCCTGAGAGTTTGAGCATGATGCGTTTGTAAGCCATCGTGAGCAGCATAGCTCTCCATGAAACAAATGCCAATGTGCGCTACAATAGACTTGTGCCCCCGTAGCTCAGCCCGGATAGAGCAGCGGGTTTCTAACCCGTTGGTCGTAGGTTCAAATCCTGCCGGGGGTACCACGTAAAATCGCGCGCAGCGAAGCGAGCAGCAGATTTTACGTGCCACGTGGCCGCGTGGCGGCTTTACGTGGCTGCGCGCGATCACGTGGCACTGCCATAGCGTGGGTGAACCAAGGTTCCCCCACGGACCCCCTCCTTCAAAGTATCGCTTAGCGATGGGACCCACAAGACCCATCGCACGCGATTATTTTTGAAAATCCTCTGCACGCAATGCGAATCGTTGTCGAAGTTTTTCCTTCGCCTTTTTTGGTAACTGAAGTTCTTGAAGAAATATATCGGTTTCTTTTGCATTCATATCAGCAAAATATTTATCGCCAAAATCTCCGAGTCCTGGCACGATAAATCCTTTATCATCGAGTTTCTCATCGAGTACACCGAGGAGGATACGAATTGCAGCAGAGTGGTTTTGTACAGCAGCGATGCCTTCTGGGGCGGCAATGAGTGAGACAACAACAGTGCGATCCGATGGAATATCCTTTTCTTCGATCCGTTTTACGGAATCGAGTACGGTATTGCCCGTTGCGAGCATGGGGTCTGCAATAATTACTGTGTCCTGTGGAAGAATGTCTCCTTCTTCGTAGTCGACGATTGTTTGGAGCGTCTCTTCATTGCGTCGTGCGCTGATGTGGTAGAAGCGGTCAATCCCCTGTTTCCTGAAACTTTCTGCGAATGCGAGCCCTGCGCGCCATGGCATAAGAAGAACAATCTTCTTTTTAGGAATGCCCGAAAGCTCTTCCATCGTTTTTTGTGCCAGAGTATCCGTAATCACTTGTGCCGCAGAGCGAAAAGGCTGTCCATGCGTCTGCTCTTTACATGGCAGATCGGGATACCCATAACGCAAAAGAGCGCACGCTTGTTGAAGAGAAGGTGTTCTACTGAGAATAGAACAGTGTTCCACAGGAGGCATACCATGATTCTATATCAGAGATGACTCATTCTCCACCAACGCCAGATAGAGACAAGTCCGGCGATAACGAGTATTCCTCCCAAGAATGCTGCTTGTGAAGGAGCTTTTGATGAAGGGCTGCCATGAAGTGTTGGTGTCGTTGGCTCTTTCTGCATTTGGCTTCCTGGTGTTTTCACTTGTACTTCCACTTCTGTCTCTGTCTCTGTCTCTGTCTCTGTCTCTTCTTCCTCTGCTAGTCCCAGTACTTCTTCCGGTCCCAGTACCTCCTCTTTTGCTTCCAGCATTTCCTCTTCCTTGAGACAGAGTGCACTGCACCCATCCTCAGATGTCGTATTGCCGTCATCACACAGTTCATTTGTATCTATTACTCCGTCTCCACAGCGAGGAACCGTGCAATTCGTCCGACAGGCATTCGGTCGTGTGTCGGAGTTTTGCGTTCCTATATCACATGCTTCTCCTGCTTCCAAAATGCCATTGCCGCAGACGGTGGTTTCCGGGGATTGAGAAAGAGGAATTTGCTCTTGCTGTTCCAGACGTGTGACAGCTTGTTCTACCGGTTCACAGAGAGGAAGGAATCGCAGAGTACAGTCAGTGAGACATCGATGATTTTCTTCTGAAGAAGCGCGGCAGGTGCGCGTGTCGTTTTCTGCATCGACACCTGCGTCGCACTGTTCGCGCAGCGGTGACTGCGGGCTGAAGATGCCATCACCGCAGTAGAATATTTCGCACCAACGCGAACAGTCGCTCGTGCCATTTGCTGGTCCGCGGTCACATTCTTCTCCCTTCTCTTTCTCAACAACACGGTTGCCGCAATGTGCAGGCGGAGGAGGTCGCTGGACTACTGTTTGCTGTTCTTCTTCTCTATTATCTCCACAAGTAAATGGGGCGCGTACTTCGAAGCGTTCATAGGTGACATCTCCCGTACATGGAGCGAGCCATTGAATACGACACTCCCATTTTCCAAACAGGAAGTGGGTGTTTCCGGGAGGAGTACAGCTCTTGCCGCAAGATGGTGTGACGAACCAGTAGCGTGACCGTACCACGGAAGAACTATCTGTGTATCGCTCTTCTTCGAGGCGTACGGCTTCGCATTCTTCACGGATGGAGCCATGGGTATTATCCGTAGAAATAATGCCATCTCCGCAGTAGAGCCATTTGCAGTCTTGCGAACAGCGTCCTTTCTCCACAGGATTATCGATGGCGCTGTAGTCACACTCTTCACAGTTATCTGTATTGAGTAGTCCATTGCCGCAGAGCGGAGGTGGTCCGGCCGGTTTTTTGGGCAGGGATGTGCCACCTCCTCCACCCCCTCCTCCACTTCCTCCCACCCCTTGGGAGGTACAGGTACTTGGTGTTCCGGAACATGTGAATCCACTTTCCACAGTGCAATTACTGGCACAGCCATCACTGCTTTTTGTGTTTCCGTCATCGCATGTTTCATTGTCTTTGATCACGCCGTCTCCACAGATTCCTGTGCAGGTGCTTGGAGCGCTTCCGGAACACGTAAATCCGCTTTCCACGGTACAGGTACTCGAACAGCCATCCCCGCTTGACGTATCGCCATCATCACATCCTTCGCTTCCCGCTTTTGTGCCGTCTCCACAGGTGGTGGAGCATGTACTTGGTGTCCCCGAACAGGAGTAGCCACTTTCCACGGTACATGTGCTCGAGCATCCATCATTGCTTGTCGTATTGTCGTCATCACATCCCTCTCCTGCATCCACTGTTCCGTCTCCACATGTCGATTGGCAGACGCTGGGTGATCCGGAGCAGGTGTATCCACTTTCCACTGCACAACTATTGCTGCATCCGTCTCCGTCTGCCGTTCCTCCATCATCACATCCCTCGGTGCCACCGATCGTGCCGTTGCCACAGAGATCACAAATACTCGGTTCTCCACTACAGGACCATCCTGATTCTACAGTACATTCGGTCGTACATCCGTCACCGTTTACGAGAGTGAAGTCATCACATTCTTCTCCTGTCTGTACAATTCCATCTTCAAATCCTCCTGCACAGTGATCCGGTCCGGAAGAATGGTATCCATAGGCAATGGGTGGGTTCCGCAACTGAAGTGATATCTGTTCTTCCTCGAGAATCAATCTTGCCTGCCAGAAAAACAGCACGGAGATACTGAGTGTACAGAGGAAAATGAGCCATCCTTGCAGTGTGTATTTGTTTTTCACAGAACAGTTTATTGTACCATATTTGTTCATACTTTCCTATGCATGGATTCTTAACATAAAACTTAAAATATGCTATAATATTATTGAATCTTCTATGCCCCTTACAAAGATCATTTGTACCATTGGACCTGCGTCACAGGAGCCTGAAAAGCTCAAGGCTCTTCTGGAAGCGGGAATGGGTATTGCGCGTGTGAATATTGCTCACGGCTCAGAAGAGCAGCGCAGAGGGCTTCTGCAGAGCGTGCAGAACGTCTCTGCCCTGTCAGGTCGTCCCATTGCGACTCTGCTTGACGTCAAGGGTCCGGAAATTCGTACAGCGGATAGAGATGAGCCATTAGAAGTACAGCAGGGAGATATTGTGATTTTTGCTCCATCATACGGAACTGCAGATGGGAAAACCGTGTGTGTGAACTACGATGCATTTGCGAAGGACGTGCGGGGGTGTACTCAGATTCTCGTAGACGGTGGTGCTCTCGTGTTTGAGGTGAAGCAGATTTCCGGAAACGAAGTGCATGCAACGGCAATGACGAATGGTTCTATTACCTCGCGACGTCATGTGAATGTGCCCGGCGCACATATTAGCCTTCCTTCCGTTACGGAAAAGGATTGGCATGCGATTGCCATGGGCATTGAAGAGCAGGTGGATTTCGTTGCCGTGTCATTCGTGCGTTCAGCTGCAGACATTGAACTTGTTCGCGCAAGACTTCATGAGAAGAGTTCTTCAATGAAGATCATTGCCAAGATTGAAACGCAGCAAGCTGTCGAACACATTGCAGCTATCATTGACGCATCCGATGGCATCATGGTGGCGCGTGGTGATTTGGGAGTGGAATTACCGTTCGAATCTATTCCTGCTTTGCAGGATGATATCGTTCGTCTCTGTCGTCGCACGGGAAAACCGGTCATTGTTGCAACACACATGCTGGAGAGCATGATTGATCACCCCCTCCCCACGCGTGCGGAAGTGACGGACGTGGCTCATGCGGCATCAACGTACACTGATGCAGTGATGCTCTCCGGTGAAACGGCGACTGGTCAGTATCCCATTCGCAGCGTCCAAGCAATGTCTCGTATTCTAGAAGAAACGGAACGTGCACGTCCCAGCCTTTCTCTTGATGAACATGCATGTGTTCATGACGAACGGGAAGCTCGTGTACATGCTGCTTTGTCTATGGCCAATGCGTTAGATTGTCCTGCGATTTTTGTCTGTACACGTTCAGGAAAAACGGCAACGGCTCTGAGCATGTTGCGCCCCCGTGTTCCTCTGTATGCATTTACACCTGCTGAATATATTCAGCGCCAATTACAGCTTTTCTTCGGTATTCGTCCCTATTGCATCCCCTTCTCCGATGACCCTGAAGAAACGGTTACTGCTGCTCTCGCATGCATTCGCGAAGAGGGCGTTTTCCCACAAGGGACCCGCATTGTATTTGTCTCTGATGCAAAAGTGTCCTCAGGACTTGTCAGTAGCGTACAGGTGCGTTCGGTCTAAGGAGGCTCTGAAAAACGTGTCATCCTGAGGTGCAAACCGTTTTGTGTATGGATTCGTGGCTCTTCCACTACGTTTCAGAGCACCTCACCATGACACAAAACGGTTTGCCACGAATGGATGGCCGTTTTTCAGAGCCTCCCCCTAACATTACTCTTTCATAGCCACGGCCTTCTGCTCTTTTGTGTAGAGTGTATTTTTGGGTGAAATCATTGCTTGAACGCGTTTGTCTTCCTGGATCATTTCGAGAGATTGCGCTCCGGCAACGTGCATGCGAAGTACTTCTTCCTCCAGGAGAAGCTGTGAGCGTTCCCGTTCCAGTTGTCGCAACTGGTATCCCTTCGTAGCATTTTTATTTTGGTGAATGAGGATAAGGAGAGCCAGCACGAAAATGAGTGTGCCGATGCAGACCATGAGGAGCATCGTGCTCTGCTCAATGAACTGTTCCATTGAGAGTTTTCGATGAGCCGATGGGGAAGATAGCGTGGGTATAGTGGGTAAGATGGCTAGGGTTACGATGAGCGTTGGATGGCACGGAGGTGGGCTGAGCGTGAACGTGGGTTACGTCGTACTTCTTCTTCCGAAGAACGAATGGGTTTTTTTGTGAGAAGTGTATAGGGAGATGGAGGTGCAGTGAGATCGCGGAATGCCTGTTTTACCATACGGTCTTCCAGAGAATGAAAGCTGATGATGCCCATACGTCCCTTTGATTTCAGGAGACGCGGGCCTTCTTTGAGAAGAATGCAGAGTGCGCCAAGTTCATCGTTCACGGCAATGCGCAGCGCCTGGAAAACCTGCGGAAGCATTTTCTTTCCACGCCAGCGAAAGAGCTCTGCTACGCACTCCGCCACATCTGTTGTTGTGCGTACCGCTTGTTCTTTCAGGAGACGTGCAAGTTTTCTGCTTTGTTGCAATTCGCCATAGTCTTTCAGGGCTTGTGCAAGTTCTTCTTCACTTTTCTGCTCTATCCACTTCCATGCGGGGATTCCCTCTTCTCTATTGAAACGCATATCCAGTTCTGTTTCGTGGTGGAATGTGAATCCGCGTTCAGGAGTATTGATGTGCATAGAGGAGAGTCCCAGATCAGCAAAGAGAATATCCACTGGCGGAATAGTGAGGTGGAGAATCTCGCGGAAGTTCGCATGAATGAATGTACAGGAATCAGCCCACTCTTTAAGGTTGCTTTGGGCAATGGCCAGATTTTCTCTGTCTGCATCCAATCCGATGAGTGTTCCTGTGGGTCCAATGCATTGTAGGAAGAGTTGAGCATGTCCCCCTGCGCCGAGAGTGCAGTCGAGCATTGCATCCCCTTTCTGAGGAGCAAGTAACATACACACTTCTTTTTGAAGGACCGGAATGTGATGTGGCTTCGCGTGCATAGCCACCATCATACGTCTGTTTTTCATTGTATGAATCCCAGTGGCAAAACCTAGTGAAATGTGGCCGTATTGTTTTCGTATAAAAGTACGAAATTTGGGTGATACAGTGGGTTGACACTCATATATAGTGATTTATAATATTATGCTTTGCGCATACTGGCATCGACACTTTTAGGCTTAGTAATGAGCATAAGCGTTCCGACATCCATCCGTCAGGATTTCCAGGATTGGCGGCCACAACGTGGGGATATTTTCTATGTGGATACACAGGTGAACCGTGGATTTCTGATTCACGAAAGTGGAGATTTTACGTCATTCCCTCTTGCAACTGGCCAGCGCCGGTTCGTTTCATACATAGGCCTCTACTACAATGCAGCGACTCCTGTGGGAACCTGGACAGTGAAGTCCATTCATACACAGGGCGATCGTGTGACCTACGGAAAGCGTGGAACGTTTTTGCGTCTCTACAGGGACGGTGAAGAGTGGTCTCATTATGGTATTCATGAACATCTGTACGGAAATGAGATGCTGGCAAGTGACCAGCGGTATCGCAGTATGGGATGTATAATCGTGAGTCGAGAAATACTGGACACTCTCATGGCTACCTATGAACTGAATGGAGAAGAACTACAGGTAGTAACCAGTTACGGCCTCGATGACACACTCTTCGCAGCCCGTGATCAGGAGGAAGAAGAGCACGATGTAGTCGCTTCATCGGTGTAGTGCTTCTGCAGGGATCTTACGGAGATCTCCGTGGAGGATAATCGGCCTCACGGCTTCGATTTCCGTTTTGCAGTAAGACATATTTGGGATGGGATTGAGGAGGAAAATTTGTTGATGAAGGACATGTGCGAAGCCGATTTCCATCAGCGTATTCCCGCCGATGTAATGTTTAATGCCGTTTTTCTCATAATTGAGAACGAGAACTGCATCCGCCCCCTGCATCATGTGCCAGAACTTACGAATGGCATCTTGGTGATTTTTCTGATGAAGTTTAATCTCTTCGATTTCTTTCGCAGATTTGCCGATCATTGTTTTGTGAAGATCTGTGAGGAATGCATCATGCCCTATGGCACAAAGTTCCTCTCGCACCTCAAGCATCTTATCCGTAAATTGCATGGATCCGATAATGCCGATTCTCATGCGTATACTTGGTAGAATTCAAGAATGTTTCCTTCAGTATCCTCTGCCTGGAAGAATTTGTCAGGGCCGATTTCTGTTACGGGCATGATTATTGTGCATCCCATTTCCTGTATGCGCGGAAAGAATGCGTCCACACCGTCCACTGCAATATTCAGCACCACATTATCTCCTTTGGTCGGTTCCCAGTTATCGACTTTCGGGTCGTAGAGCAGAAGGGTAAAATTGTCGATTCTCAGTTCTGTCATGCGTTTGTCATATTTCGCGATTTTCGTTTCAAAAATATCTTCATAGAACGCAATTGCCCGATCCAGATTTTTCACAGTAACGTATGCTGCATTAATTGTGGGTTGCATAGAGTCGCAGTGTAGTTTTCTTTTATAAAGATGTGAAGCGTTGCGTGTGCACCGGTTAGAATCCCATTTCTTCCAGCCTTTTTAGATGGGGTGCAATATCGGGATGGTTTGTTTGCATAGAGCTTCGGTCAATCGGAGGAGTTTGGCTGATACTTGGGTTTGCTTCTCTTTCCGCGTATCCCCGTTTCCAATCTTCAAGAATATCAGGGAATTTCTCTTGAAGAATTGTCAAAAAACGCACCATTATTGGGAGGTATATTTTATTCCGTTCCAGGTTCTGTGTTGCAAATTTTTCTTCATAATCACCTGCTCTCCAGTCAAGCTGAGGCCATTTTCTTGCAGTGAGCGCAATGCGCAAATCCATAATTGAATCAGCTAAAGAATATCTACTTTCTCCTTGCATATGAAAATCCAGTACACTGAAGCCCCCCTTTTTATCGTACAGAAAATTCGATGGCTTGGGATCTATCATAAGACCATTTTGATTGAGTTTTTGTACTGTTTCAATAAGTTGAATGATGTGTTCATCAGAGTATTCAGGAGCATGTTCGGGCGTAAAGTTTGTGACGTCTGTGCCTGGCAGCAATTCCATAATTATCACGCCGTCTTCAAAAGAATAAGCGGCAAGTTGCGCGGCATGTTTTGTGCCTTTGGCACGCAGAAGCGGTTTAAGCTCAAAATTAGCTTGGGTAAGATAGTGATTGAATTTTGCAGCATACTCTTTCCCATTTACCTCGATTCGATACACATCGCCATTGCTTCCTGATCCCAAGTAGTCAGGTAGTATCTTAGGGGTATCTGTCTGCTTCATTTTTTCTTTCAGTGTCCGAATGGCAGATTGAAAATTTTTCTTATAATGCTCGACATTTTCTTTTCTATATTGCAGCTCCTCCCTCTTTTCTTTGCACAAAAAAACAATGTAATTTTTACGGTGAAGTTCTATGAGTTTAGCAAGTTCCGGAGGTATATTTTGTGGTAATTCATCCAAGTTGGTTATCTTGGCGAGTTCGGCCGAATGCCTCAGAAACCATTCTTGCTCTTCAGAAAAATCACGCACACCTTTATCGCTGAATGCCTCAATTTGTGCTTGTAAATGTTCAGGTGGTTTGGGTGTGCTATTTCGGTCCATACTTTGGAACTTATATAGTTATAATACCATAAATGATATTTAAAAGCTATTTTTGGTTTCTGGGTCGAGATGCTGTTTTGTTTGTATTTGGCGGAGAGGGCGGGATTCGAACCCGCGGACCGGTATAACCCGGTCAACACATTAGCAGTGTGCCCCATTCGACCACTCTGGCACCTCTCCTTAGGTGCAAGTATACGACAGTTGGCTTTCTTCTCAATAAAAAATTACCGCCTCGCGGGTGCGAGGCGGTGGAGAAAGGAGGTCAGTGCACGATGCTGTGGAGCTTTTTCAGTTCTTCCATGATAGAGACACTGGATGAGCAGCCTAACCGATTGGCTCCTGCATCCACCATGCGCAGCGCATCGTCGAGTGTGCGTATGCGACCGGCGGCTTTGATGCCGATCTCCGGCTTGACGTATCGGCGCATGAGACGCACATCTTCGATGGTCGCGCCGCCAGTGGAAAATCCGGTGGACGTTTTGACGAAGTCGACGCCGCAACCTTCTGCAACTTTGCAGGCGCGATATTTCTCGTCATCCGTGAGTAGGCAGCATTCGAGAATGACCTTGAGGATCGCGTCAGGAACAGCATTACGGACAGCCATAATGTCTTCCTGGACAGTATTCCATTGGCCACTTTTTGCGGCGCCGATGTTCATGACCATGTCAATTTCATCGGCACCCATTTCGTTGGCAACATCTGCTTCATGCGCTTTTGCATAACGAACGGAAGCTCCTAAGGGGAAGCCCACGACGGAGCAGACGGGTATGTCTGAACCATCGAGAAGATGGTAACAACAATGCACCCAGTGTGAGTTGACACACACGGCACCGAATTTGTGTTGTACTGCTTCTTCACACAATTTTATAATGTCTGCCTCGGTTGCATCGGGTTTTAGATTTGTGTGATCGATCATTTGGGCGATTTTCAGTTGTTGCATGAGAATTTCCTCCTTTGTTGTGAAGGTATCAATCCACACAGAATGCCTGAGTGGGGAGGGATAATAGCTGTGTCTATCCTTCGATACAATTTTTCTGTGTCATGGTGAGGTGCTTCGACACGCGAAGCCACGAATCCATGCACAGAAAAATCACTCAGGATGACACAGTTAGGTGGTCGGAACGAGAGATTTCCTCGTGTTTT
>Ga0210050_1004247_pt1 | contig 12091 bp, 10 predicted proteins | sample CryGey132114_all_FD_185463 | JGI IMG/M metagenome (GOLD analysis project Ga0210050, IMG submission 185463) | Groundwater microbial communities from aquifer - Crystal Geyser CG22_combo_CG10-13_8/21/14_all (SPAdes) (version 2) | ecosystem: Environmental > Aquatic > Deep subsurface > Groundwater ...
GCAAATCCGAGACGGGGTCGGCTTTCTTTGGGCCGCCGTTCACGTCAATCGCGGAGCCGAACACCTGTTTGAGCGCGCTCAGGTAATCGTCAGGAATCTCGCCTCCGGAAATTGTGTAGGAAACCGCGCTTGCGAAGGGTCCAGGTCGCGTCGTCCATATCGGCCGGACGGGTCAGCGTGACGGTGAGCGGAGCTTGCGCGGCCGACGCCAGGCCCGCGAGCAGAACGATCATGGAGAGAGTCGTCGAAATCTGTTTCATGGCTTCCACCTCTGCTTCCAGCATAGGCGGGAGAGGCGGCCGTGCCAACGGGCTTTTGCTCCAGAAGGGGGGGTTCCGATTTCGAAGCGGGATGTGAACGGTTCGTGCGGGGCTATTGGCGCGCGTCGGGAACCGGCGCGGATTCGGCGGGAGCGCGTCTGCGCCCGCTCCGGGCGCGGGACTTCGGCTTTTGTTTTACGGCGGCGCCCGAGCCGAAGACGGCCGACGCGGGCCAGAAGCGGGCTTCCTTATGTCCGCCGGCGATGACGAATCTCCCGTCCCCGGAAACGGCCACGTCGCCGTGCCGCTCGACCGAGACGCCGGGAATCGTCCGCAGGACCTTCCCGTTGCGAAGATCGAACACCGGCATGCCCGCGTGTCCGCCGATCACGGCGACCAAGGAAAGCCCGTCGGGGCTGAACGCGGTCCCGAACACTTCGCCGTTAATGTTCGTCGGAATCCGGAGAAGGACCTTCCAGGTGCTCACGCTCCAGAAGACGAGCTCCGCGCGCGGGCCGTCCGGCGTGGGACGGACGCCGGCCGACACGAGAACGCGGCCGTTGCGGCTGAAGCCTCCGCAGAAAAAACCGACTTCCGCGTCCTGGAGAGTCTTGATCACGCCTCCCGTCGCGGGGTCGAGGACGTCGATCTGGCCGCGCGTGCGCTGGGGGGAACGGAACCCGATCGCCGCGAGCATCTTTCCGTCCGGAGAAAACGAGAGCGCCCGGATTTCCGCCGAGTCCGGCCAGGACAGCGCCGCGTTCTCGTCATTGCGGCGTTTTTGTTCCAGCGGCCAAATAAGCACGCGGGTTCCCATGACGCCCGCGAAATACTTCGTTTTAGGATCGAAGGCGAGGGCGCCGGTCGACGGCGCCTTATCCTCGAAGCGGCGCCATGGCTGGCCGGTTTCCATGTCCCAGAGCGCGATGTCGCTGCCGTCTCCGGACGCGATCGTGTCTCCGTCCGGTCCGACGGCGAGGGTTTCCGGGGTTCCGCTCCACCCCGCTTCGAGCACCAGATGCATGCGGCGTTCGCGCGTGTCCCAAATCTTCACGCGGTCGGGGCCCCCGTCCGGTCCGCGCGCGGCGGCGTAGCGCCCCTCGGCGCTGAACGCGACGGCCTTCACGTCGTCGGTAAAGGTGAAATGATCCCGGTCGCCGGGCTCCGGGGGCTTCTCGTCTTTCGCCTTGGACGGTTCCGTCTTGGTTTCCTTGCCGGGTTTCTTTTCCTTCTTTTCGGGTTCGGGCTTTTCCCTTTCTTTCTCTCTTTCTCTCTTGTCCGAGTCGCTTTTGCCCGAGCTTCTAAAGGGACGCAGAACCCCGGCCTGGCCCCAGGCCGACTGTGCCGCGAACGAAAAGGCGAACGCCAAAGCGAGAGGCTTCATCGTTTCAGAAGTGTACGGAGGACGCCGGAGGCTGTCAAGCACACGACGATGTCGCTATTATATGAAAATATTCCCCTATAACTTTTGATTCTAATAGTTGGATATGCTATTATCGCTTGTAATTACACATTAAGCCGATCCACCATGAAAATTTATCGGGCAACGGAGTCGCTTGGAGACGGCATCTCGAAGGAATTATCCGCATGCGTCCACCCGGTGCTTAGCTGCCTCCCCTTCAGGATCACGCCGGAACCCGTGGATTTGGGCCTCACCGCCGGGCGGCGAAACACCGCAGGGGCCGCATGCTGAGCGTTTGCCTCACTTTTCTTCTTCTCGGCGCTCTGATCAGCGCCATCGCCTGCCGACGACCCGGGATTGCGTCCGCGGTATTTATAGCTTCCCTGGTCACCGGCTGTCTGGCCGGCCTGGCAGCTGTCGCAAAGAGCATTTGGGCGCCGACCGGCTCCCTCGATACTTTCGGTGAATGGTCCCTACCCTCGGCACGCCTGGCTTTTTCCCTAGACGGACTGTCCGCCTTTTTCCTTCTTATCGTGCTCGTCGTCTGCTTGCTGTCAGGACTCTACGGCGAGGGTTACATCCGCCGCTCCGAGGGCCTGGCCCGAAGCAAGTCGGTTAGGCCCTTGTTCCTTCTGTTTACGGCATCCATGGCCGCAGTCGTCTGCGCGAAGAACGCCGTTCTTTTCCTGTTCGCCTGGGAAGTGATGGCCTTGGCCAGCTTCTTTCTCGTCGTCGTCGAAGACGAGCATGCCGAGGTGCGGCGCGCGGGATTCCTGTATCTCGCCTGCACCCATACCGCGACCTTGGCCCTGCTGCTCCTCTTCTCGGTGCTGGGGCATGCCGCCGGGACTTTGGACTTCGACGGAATCCGCAGCGTCATGCCTTCCGATGGGAAGCAGTCAGGGTTGCTGCTGGCGCTCGCATTCATCGGATTCGGCATGAAGGCGGGCATCGCTCCCCTGCACGTCTGGCTGCAGGAGGCGCACCCGGCCGCGCCCAGCCATGCGTCGGCCGTCATGTCCGGGGTACTCCTCAAGGTGGGGATTTACGGGTTTCTCCGGCTGATCTGGATGCTGAGGTCGGTGCCGGACTTTTGGGCGGTCGTTTTGATACTGGCCGGATTGGTCTCCGGCGTGGGCGGCGTTCTCTTTGCCCTCGCGCAGCATGATTTGAAGCGGCTGCTCGCCTACCACAGCGTCGAGAACATCGGCATCATCGCGCTGGGGCTCGGCTTGGGCTGTCTGGGCCTTTCACGTCATCGGCCGGAACTCGCGCTCCTGGGATTTGCGGGCGCGATCCTCCACACGCTCAATCACGCCCTCTTTAAATCGCTTCTCTTCCTTGGCAGCGGGGCCTTCTATCAGGCCCTGGGCACGCGGAATATCGAGGCTGGAGGCGGTCTGCTCAGGGCGATGCCTTGGACTTCGGCGCTGTCTTTGGTCGCAGCTGCGGCGATCTCGGGGATACCACCCCTCAACGGGTTCATCAGCGAGTGGCTTGTTTATATGGCCTCGGCCTCGGCCTTGCCCTTAGACAGCGGCGGGGCAACGCTCGCCGCCGCCTCGATCGGGGGGCTGGCCCTAATCGGGGGTCTCGCGCTGGCTTGCTTCACCAAAGCGTATGGGACTCTGTGTTTGGGCGCGCCCAGGACCGATGCCGCAAGAGCGGCTCAAGACGCCCCTGCCGCGATGATCCTTCCCATGGCGGCGCTGGCGGCGCTCTGCGCCTTCATCGGCCTTTACCCTGTTCCGGCGCTTTCGCTTGTCGAAAGGGCGGCGGCCGTAGTCTGCGATGTCCCGCTGGATTCAGCCCGCCTCGCATTGGCCGGTTCTGCCATGAACGCCCGGAGGATCGGGCTTATTGGATTCGGCGTCATCGCCGTCGGAGGCGCCCTAGCCCTCGTGCGGCTGGTGTTGCTCGGCGGGCGCGTGTCCCTGGGAAGGACCTGGGGGTGCGGCTTCACGGCGCCCACGCCGCGCATGCAGTACACCGCCTCGTCTTTCGCCCAGCCGCTGACGGGCGCTTTCGAACTCGTGCTCGGCACCCATATGCGCCACCAGTCCCCGGTCGGCTACTGGCCCGGGCAGGCTGAGTTTTCGACCCACACGGACGATCGGGTCCTGGACGGCTTCTTGAGGCCCGTGAGTTCGGCGATCGTGAGCTTGTTGGCGTGGGCCAAGCGCCGGCGCAGCCGGCTGCAACACTACATGCTGGCCGTGGCGCTGTTCCTGCTCGTGCTGTTGGCATGGAAACTTTAGCCCTATGGATATAAGCTTACGCGACGCCGCGAGGATGCTCAAGGTCTCCGAATCCACGATTTCACGATGGATCAACAAGGAACGCCTGCAGGCCTTCGTGATCGACGGCCGCTATTGGTTCAACCGCGTCGACCTGCTGGAATGGGCGAATCAGCGGAAAATTCCGGCGGCGGCGCTTTACCACGCATCCGAGTCCCAGGGTTCCGCATACCAGCTCGATTCTCTCCTGGAAGGCAACATCCACTACGACGTTCCAGGCGAGGACAAGAAGACCGTGATGGCCGAGGTGGCGCAACGGCTCCCGTTGGCGAGCCCGCGCGACAAGGCTTTGGCGGCGCAGGCGCTTTGGGACCGGGAGGCGAAAGGAGCGACGATCATCGACAGCATCGCCATCCCGCATGCGCGCAGCCCCCTTGTTTTCGGCGTGGACCGGCCCGTCGTGTCCCTTTGTTTTCTAAAGAAGCCGGTGGCGTTCGACTCGCAGGACGCAGCCCAGGTTCGAGTCGTCTGGACCTTGGTGAGCCCCTCCGTCCGAGCGCACCTCGCTCTGCTGGCCAAGGTCGCCTCCGTCCTGCATGACGCCGAGTTCCGGCGTCTGCTCGACCAGCCCGCTCCCGCGACGGAGATCCTCGCCCGCATGAGGCAAATCCCGTGATCTTTCTACTGACCTCCGTCCTCACATTAGGCTTCGCGACGGTCCTTCCCGGCGTCTTTTCCCGCTCCTCGCGGCGGGGATGGATGAATAGTCGCGCCTGCTCGGCGTCGTCGGCTTGATGGGCGCGGGCGTGTGGATCTTGAGCGCGTTGTTCTGGCTTCTGCGGCGCTCGCTTCTCGCCCGCCGTCAGGTCGCTTACGGCCCGACATGGGGTTGCCTGTATGTCTCGGTCTTTCTCATGGTCAGCCTCTTATGGAAACTCTAAAGTTCATCGCATCCTATCTCACGATTGTGCTGCTGGCGCCGCCTGTCATGCTCGGGATCATCAATAAGACGAAGGCCGCGGTCGCAGGCCGCAAGGGTCCGCCGGTCTTGCAGCCGCTTCACGACACGATCAAGCTCCTGGGCAAAGGGGCGGTCTATAGCGAGACGACGACCTGGATGTTCCGCCTAGGCCCCGTTGTCTCGCTGGCCGCCGTGATCGCGGCAGCCTCTTTGGTGCCGCTGGCCGGCGCGCCGCTGGTTTCCTTTAACGGCGATGCGATCCTGTTCGCCTATCTGTTTGCGCTGGGCCGCTTCGTCACGGTCACCGCGGCCCTGGACACCGGCTCGAGCTTCGAGGGCATGGGCGCTAGCCGCGAAGTTGCTTTTTCCAGCCTCGCCGAGCCGGCGCTGATCCTGGCTTTCGCCGGCCTGGCCTATCGCGCCGGCGAGTTCTCTTTGGTTCGAATGTTCGCGCCCCACGGCGGTCTCAACTCCGCGGCGAGCACGATCCTGGCCCTCGGCAGCTTGTTCGTGGTGCTGCTGGCGGAGAACTCCAGGATTCCCGTCGATGATCCAAACACGCACCTCGAGCTGACGATGATCCATGAGGTGATGGTCCTGGATCACGGCGGGCCGGACTTGGCGTTCATCCTTCATGGCGCGGGGCTGAAACTCGTGCTGATGGCGGGCCTCCTGGTGCGGCTGATATTGCCCGAGCTGCCGATGCTCGGCTCCGCCGGGTCGCTCCTGCTTGGGTTGGCCGCCGCGGCGGTGCTGATCGGCCTCGTCGAGTCGAGCATGGCGCGGCTGCGGCTGGTCAGAGTGCCTCAACTGCTGGTGGCCGCGATCTGCGCCGCGACGTTCGGGCTAATCCTGACCTTGAGATAGCGACATGGAACAACTCTCCCAACTGCTGCTTGCCTTCATCGTCTTCTTGAGCCTCTATCTCCTGGGCTCCTCCTCGCTGACGGGCTGCATTAAGATCGTGGCGCTGCAAGGGATGTGCCTGGGGGTCTTGCCCTTGACCATCCACGCGGAAGGCTTCCACCCCCGCGCCCTCCTGCTCGCCGCCGGGATGTTCGTCTTGAAGGGCATCGTGATCCCGCGTATTCTCAAGTACGCGATCCGTGAGGTCAAGATCCGGCGCGAGTTGGAGCCGATAGTGGGCTATGCTCCGTCGCTGCTGCTCGGAGCGGCCCTTGTCGGCGTGTCCTTCGTTCTCGCTGAGCGGCTGCCCGTGCCGGCCGGCCTTCGGACCAGCCTGTTGATTCCCATCTCGCTGGCTACCGTCATGATGGGAATGCTGATGATGATCAGCCGGATCAAGGCCGTGACTCAGGTCATCGGTTATCTCGTATTCGAGAACGGCATCTATCTCTTCGGCCTGGCGATCTCCTACGAGGTCCCTTGGCTCATCGAGATGGGCGTACTGCTGGACGTCTTCGTCGCCGTGTTCGTCATGGGGATCGTCATCGACCACATCGCGCGGGCCTTCGACTCCATCAGCACCGAGAAGATGACGAGGTTGAACGACTAGCATGTCGATCTACCTGATCCTCCTGGGCGCGCCTCTCGCCGCGGGCCTCGCGGCGCTCGTCATCGGCAGCGACAAGTATCGGCCTTGGGTCCTCCCCTTCGGCTGCGTCGTCCATGCCGCGGCTGTGGCCGCCTGCTGGCGGAGCCTCCCTCCGGCCTCCTCCTCCGGCTGGTTCTACATCGATTCGATCGACCTGCTGGTCCTGGGCCTGTCGAGCGCGTTGTTTTTGATCTGCTCCGTCTACTGCCTGGAGTATTTGCGGCTGCGCAAGGATAGGCCTAACCGCCTCTTCACGGCATGCTTCTCCTTCATCCTGGCCGCCGTGACGCTCGTATGCGTGAGCCGCCATATGGGACTCCTTTGGGTCGGCATGGAAGCGGCGACGCTGGCCGCGGCTCCTCTTGTTCACTTCGACCACAATGAACGCTCCCTGGAGGCCACCTGGAAGTACCTCATGATGGGCTCCCTCGGCATCGGACTCGCCCTCCTCGGAACCTTCTTCCTCGCCCTCTCGGCCCTCCTCCAGGGGGGCACCGGCGACCCGCTCGTCATCGACACACTCTTGTCGGGAGCCCGGACGCTGTCGGTGCCTTGGCTCAAGGGGGCGTTCATTTTCCTGTTGGTGGGCTACGGAACGAAGATGGGCTTGGCGCCGCTTCATTCGTGGAAGCCGGACACCTACGGCGAGTCGCCCGGCGTGGCAGGCGTGATCCTGGCGGGAGTCCTCACCAGCACGGCCTTTCTCGGAATACTGCGGGCCTTCCAGATATGCGCCGCGGCAGGCCTCGCCGATTTCGCGCGCGATCTGCTCGTCTTGATAGGACTCTTGTCCATCGCGACGGCGGCCGCGTTCATCATAGGCCAGCGCGACTTCAAGAGGATGCTGGCTTACTCCAGCGTCGAACATATGGGCATAGCGGCCCTCGGCGTCGGGCTGGGCCCGGCGGGGACCTTCGCGGCGCTGCTCCACCTCATCAACAACGGTCTGACCAAGGGCGTCCTATTCCTGACAGCCGGCAATATCCACCGCGCCTTCGGCGGAAAGACCATGGACCACGCGCACGGCGCGCTGCGCCGCGTACCGATCTCCGCGACGCTCTTTCTGCTGGGCTTCGTGGCGATCACGGGCTCTCCGCCCTTCGCCCCGTTTGTGAGCGAGTTCTCCATCCTGCGCGCGGCCGTCAACGGCAACCGTTTTGGCGTCGCTTTAGGTTTCGTCGCCTTTCTTGCCGTCATCTTCATCGGCATGGCCACCACCGTCCTCTCGGTCGTCTACGGCTTGCCGCCGGGCAAGGAATCCGATCATTCCGCGGAAGCCGATTCCCCACTGATGGTTGCGGCGCCCCTTGCGCTCATGGCGGCCGTCGTCTTCTTCGGCTTGTGGCTGCCGGGCTGGCTCACCGCCGTCCTCGGCGACGCGGCGAAACTGCTCAACGGAGGCGCGTCATGAGCGAGTCTATGCGAGAAAATGACCGCGGCCATCGCCGTGCGAGGCGGCTATGAGCCTGACCTCGCGCTTCGCGTCGATCAGAAACGGCGACTCGGTCGATTTCTCGAAAGTCCCGGTTGTGCCCATCGAGGACTTCCGCTCCAGCATACTCAAGATGGCCGCGGCCAAGCACCGCCTCTGCGCTTTGTTTTCCCAGGCAACAGACGATCGGGCACCTGCCGGCCTGCTCGCGGTGCTGGCGGACGACATCGGCGGCAGACTCTATCTCGCGGCCTCTCAGCCCGCGGCAAGCTACCCAACGCTCACGCCCGAGCTGCCGCAGGCGCATCTCTTCGAGCGCGAGATTCACGAGTCTTCGGGCGTGCTCCCCGAAGGGCATCCCTGGCTCAAGCCGGTCCGTCGCGCCTTGGCGGACAAGACCCCGTTCTTCCAGGAACAGGGTGAAGAGGTGCACGAGGTGGCGGTGGGCCCGATCCACGCCGGGATCATCGAGCCGGGGCACTTCCGGTTCCAGTGCCATGGGGAGACGGTGCACCACCTCGAGATTCAGCTCGGCTATCAGCACCGCGGAGCGGAGCGGTTGCTGAGCGCGGGGCCGGACCGCCGGTCGATGGCGGTCGCCGAGTCCATCTGCGGTGATACGGCCATCGCCCATGCCTGGGCGCATTGCATGATCCGAGAGGCGCTTGCCGGAGCGTCGGTGAGCCTGCGGGACGAGGCGTTGCGGGCCGTCGTCTTGGAGGTCGAGCGGCTCTCAAATCACATCGGAGACCTCGGCGCGATCAGCAACGACATCGGCTACCTGCCGGCGACGGCGTATTTCGGCCGCATGCGCGGCGACTTCCTGAACATGCTGATGCTGGTGTCCGGAAACCGCTATGGGAAAGGCATGCTCCAGCCGGGCGGCGCGGCCTTTGACATCCCGGACGGCATGCGGGCGCAGATGATCGAGACGGTGAGGCGCTCGGTGACGCAGGTCAAAGAGGTCGCGGACATGTTTTTCGGCGAGCCCTCGGTCATCTCCCGTCTAGAAGAAACAGGAACTGTATCTATGAAGGTTTGCGAGGATCTCGGCTTAGTGGGGGTTTGTGCCCGGGCCGCCGGATTGGATCGCGATGTGCGCCAGGACCATCCGTTCGGGCTTTATCGCTTCAGGCATATTCCCGTCATCAAGCTCGACTCCGGCGACGTCTTCGCCCGCGCGATGGTGAGATTCTTGGAGGCGCAGCGATCGCTTGAGTTCCTGAACGCGCTCTTGGAGAATCTTCCGGAAGCAAGCGCGGGAAGCCCCTGTGGGACACCGGCGGGCAACCGGCTGTCGGTATCGCTGATCGAAGGCTGGCGCGGCGAGGTCTGCCACGTGGCCAAGACCGGGCGGGACGGCCGCTTCGAGTGGTATAAGGTCATCGATCCGTCCTTCCACAACTGGATCGGATTGGCGATGGCCTTGCGCGGAGGAGAGATCTCCGATTTTCCTCTTAGCAACAAGAGCTTCAATCTTTCGTATGCCGGGCACGATTTATAGGCGGACTGACGACAATGATCGACATCATCAAAAACCGCATCAAGCAAGGGTACCGGACCTCCAAATTCCCCGAGGAGGACCCCGGGTTGCCCGAACGATTCCGCGGTCGTCCGGTGATCCAGCCTGAGCTGTGCGGGTCCGGTTGCGCCGCCTGCGTCGAGGCCTGCCCGACAGCGGCGCTCGAAAAGGGGAAGAACGGATTGCTCACCCTCGATCTCGGCCGCTGCCTCTTCTGCACCGAGTGCACCGCGGCCTGTCCGGAGGGCGCCGTCAGCTTCACCAAGGACCATCGCCTGGCGGCCAGCCGAAGAGAGGATCTGCTCGTGACCGGTAATGAGGCGAAGCTGGCCGAGACCCTGGGCGAGGAGATGAAACGGCTCTTCGGACGATCGCTGAAGCTGCGTCAGGTGAGCGCCGGCGGCTGCAGCGCCTGCGAGGCCGAACTGACCGCGCTCGGCAACGTCGTCTTCGACCTGGGGCGCTTTGGGATACAGTTTGTGGCCTCACCCCGTCACGCCGACGGCTTGGTGATTACGGGGCCGGTGACGCGCAACATGAGCGAGGCGCTTCGAATCGCCTACGAGGCTGTTCCATCTCCGCGCCTGGTGATCGCCGTCGGCGCCTGCGGCATCAGCGGGGGACCGTTTATCGGATCCGAAGACCACCTCGGCGGGGCGGCCTCCGTGGTTCCCGTCGACCTCTTTATTCCGGGCTGTCCACCGCACCCTGTTACGATGCTGGACGGCCTTCTCCGGCTCTTAGGGCGGCTGAAGGAGGATAGGGTAGGAGGACAGGACCGCCGCGTAGTTCCGGATTAAAGATCATCCGCCGCGACCACAGGCGCGTGATGCGCGGGAGCGGCCTCATGCTTGATGCCTGCCATAAGATTATTCGCCTTCCGACCGTCCGGACGACGGCTCCTCTTTCGTCTGAGACCCGCCCGAACTGAACCATTTTCCGCATTTTCCGCATCCATACTGCGTGCCCGCAGGAGTGAGCCGGATCTTGTTGGGACGAGACTGGCATTCTGGACAGACGAGGTTCCGCTTTGACATGGTCGTTGACAACCCTAACGCCTTAAAATCCTCTTGAGCTTGTCCCAAAAGCACTTAAGCTCATCGTCCGAGGCGAGCCGCGACGCGTTGCCCCTTGGCGACCTGCGTCAAGGAGATCAGGGGATGCCGAGTTTCCTTCATGGTGACGACGACGTCGAAGGCCTTAACATTGTGACCGCGCATATCAGGATCGCTATGTTCGCGCCAGGTGCGCCAACATCTCCGTGCTTTCGCTAAGCTTCTTACGGAGAATTTCCGCGATCAGGCGCAGGACATTGAAGACATCACGATCGCGGATGGAGTAGTAGACCATCACCTTCTCCTGACGCGAGATAAGGATCCCGGCTTGCCGCAGGATGGCAAGATGCTTCGAAAGTCCCGACTGTTCCACTCCCAATTCCTTGACCATCTCTCCAACGGAAGCTTCCTTCCCCTTCAAATACTCAATGATCTCAAGACGAATGGGATGGGCCAGAGATTTCAAGAAGTCCGCTTTGATCTTGAAGACTAACTCTTCTTGATTCGACATAATATTGCTACTTGATTATATTGCCAGGATAGCATAAAGAAAGTCCGGGGGCAAATGCTGTGCTTTGCGCCCGAGAAGTGGTTAGACCCGGGCCCCGCCGACGCTTCCAGGACGGTCACTCTGCTGACGTCAGGCGATGCGCGGAGCTGCGCCGGAACATCCAGGCCATCGTCACGCCTTTTAGACTGAAGTTCCCCGCCGGTTTGCAAAGGATTCCATTTAAATTTCAGGCGATTTGCAAAAATTAAACTTCGCCGTTCTGCCTACACCGCGATCCTCTCCAGCAACTCGTAGGCGCGCCGCTGCTTGGCATCCGGCGTGGTGACGACCTCGAAGGTGGGCGCGCTGGGACCCATGTTCCGCACGCGGCAAAGGTTGCGCACGATCTGGCTCAGACGCGCCAGCAAGGTCTGAAAGCTGTGGACCTCGCTGCCGTCATCGAGAACCCTCGCATGGACCTTGCGCAGCGCCGCCTCCGAACGCTTGGCCGGCGCCACCGGGTCGCGCGTTTTCTTCGCATCCTGATCCTCGTCGCAAAACAGGAGCTCCCGCCAGGCCTCGCGCATGTGCCACTCCACATAGCAGGCCAGCATGCACAGAAAGATATGCGCTCGGACCCGGTCCTCCGTACGATGCCGGATTGGACGGGTCTGGAGGTCGACGGTCTTGAGCGAACGGTAGGCCTGCTCGATCTGGGTGAGTTTTTTGTAGTGGCGCACCGTGTCTTCCGCCGAGGAGCGCTTCTCGCCCAGGCTCGTGCGGATCACGTAGATCCCGTCCAGCGCGGTCTCGGCCGCGACCTTCTTCTCATCGACGTGGAAGTCGAAGAAGCCGTCCCGGATGTCGAGCACGATGTGCTTGGCCATCTTGTACTTGTCGATGACCTTCCCGACTCGCACACCAATCTCATCTTTCCCCGCGCCCTTGAGCTTGCCCCGCTCGACCATGCCGCGGACTTTCTGCAACTCCCGGCGCGTCGCCTCGAGCAGGGAGCGGCGCTTATGGCCGCGCAGCTTGCGCAGTTCGGGGTTCATGCAGGCGATCAGGCGTTCGCCCGGGTAGTCGGGATGCGTGAGCTCGAAGAGGTCGCGCTTGTCGAACAGTTCCATCTGAAGGGCCCCGCCTTCGACGAGATTCTTGATCCCTTCCGTCCTCA
>Ga0210050_1004251_pt1 | contig 12084 bp, 12 predicted proteins | sample CryGey132114_all_FD_185463 | JGI IMG/M metagenome (GOLD analysis project Ga0210050, IMG submission 185463) | Groundwater microbial communities from aquifer - Crystal Geyser CG22_combo_CG10-13_8/21/14_all (SPAdes) (version 2) | ecosystem: Environmental > Aquatic > Deep subsurface > Groundwater ...
TAAAAGAAAGATCAACGAAAAAGATTTTACTTCATTTGTGCAGGAAGCAGGACTTATTTGGGGACCTTCGCCTGAGATTTATGGGGGGTTATCGGGATTTTACACCTATGGTCCTCTTGGAAAATTATTAAAAAATAAAGTCGAGAATTCTGTGAGAAGAACGTTCAATGAACATGGTTTTAGGGAGATTGAAGGTCCGACTGTTTTACCAAATGAAGTATGGAAAGCCTCGGGGCATCTTGAAACATTTCAGGACAGGACTATTAAGTGTAAAAATTGTAAAGCAATATTTCGGGCTGACAAATTAATTGAAGAAGATCATGATATTTCTGCGGATGCATTTAGTGATAAAGAGATTCTTATATTTATAAAAAAAAACAAGATCAAGTGTCCAACATGTAAAGGTGAATTTGAAGAAAAGATTGAAAAGCAAAGTTTAATGCTCGGCACGGTCGTAGGTGGAAAGGAGGCTTCTTTACGTCCTGAAACTGCAACCGGAACTTATTTGCCTTACCCAAGATATTACAATTATTTTAGAAAAAAACTTCCATTTGGAGTTTTTCAAATAGGGAAAGCATATAGGAATGAGATTTCTCCTAGGCAAAGTGTTCTTCGTGGTCGAGAATTTACACAAGCTGAAGGTCAGATATTTATAGATCCAAAAGAAAAAAACAATTGGGATGGTTATGAGAAAATAAAAAATGAAAAGCTTCCTTTTTGGTCTGAAGAAGAGCAAAAAAAAGGAAAATTTTCCGGGAAATTTACCCCAATTGAAGAAGTTTTGAAAAAGAAATTAGTGAAGAGTCAGGTTTATGGATGGTGCATATGGTTAGCTTACAAGCAATTTGTGAATTTTGGAATTCCTTCAGAAAGAATAAGGTTAAGGCAACATCATAACGATGAAAAAGCATTTTATGCAGATGATGCGTGGGACATAGAACTTAATTTGAATAACTATGGTTGGACTGAAGTTTGTGGAATTCATGACAGAACTGATTATGATTTGACGCAACACTCAAAGGCAAGTGGGGTGAAGCTTGAAGCATCAAGAGAAAATGGCGAGAAATTTATTCCTCATGTTTTGGAAATTGCATTTGGAACTGACCGACCAACATATTCCTTGATTGATTTATTCTATGAAAAGAAAGAAGAATCTGACGGAAAAACGACATTTAAGGTTCCTTACAATATGAGCCCCATCGATGTTTCAATTTTTCCCCTTATGAAAAAAAAAGAATTACTTGACTTAGCCGAGGAAATAAAAATTCAGCTTGAAAAATATTTTGTTGTGGACTATGACATTACAGGAAGTATCGGAAAAAGATATTTAAGAAGTGCACTTTCCGGAACTCCTTATGCAATAACTGTCGACTATGATTCTCTTGAAGACAAAACAATTACAATTCGTGATAGAAATAGCGAAAAGCAGGTCCGTGTTGAAATTTCAAAATTGAAATCAGTTCTTTTTGAACTTTTTAGTCGAGAAAAAGATTTCGGAGATTTGAATTAGAGTTGTAACTTAATAATTATTACATTTTGGAAATATTTAAATATCTAGTGAATTCTTATTTTGCATGAAAAAAATGGACGGAGAAGGAAAGTCTGTTTCTCTTGATTTATGCTACTTAGGGGGCTTTAAAGCAAGCTCCTATGTTAATACGAAGTCTAAAAAATAAAATGCCTAATTTAAGGATATATGTTAATAACCCCTCAGGAATATTAAAGAAAGATTTGAATTGGGAGGGGGTTTTAGAAGAAAATATTTCTCGCTTTAGTGACTTTGAGTCTAGTAAAAATGCTGTTTCAATAGGTATTCATACTAATAATACGACTGTTCTTTCTAACTCTGGAGTTAGGGTTTGGATTGATCTTTTAAAATTTGAAAAGCGTAGACTTCTTAATGAAGATGAAATAGGAGAGTTAAAAGAATCTTATAAAATTGGAAGTGAGAAGGTGATTCTTGGAGGGTCACTCTCTATCTCGGATTTTGGCGCTTTAAAACCTTCTTTAGAGAGGTATGTTTTTCAGAATAAAAATTCGAAGATTATTTTAGTTCCGAGAGAGAGTCCAAATTGGTTTTGCCGGGAGTTAGATGGTTTGAACTATGAGACTGATAAGGAATCAATAAATGGAAATAAAAATTTTATGATTGTTACAAAAGAAGGCATTCTTGATAAACTTTATTCACTCTGTGATATCTCTTTAGTTGGTAATAGTTTTCCGGGGAGTAATAATCTTCAAAATCCTCTCGAGCCAGCTTTTTATGGGAAAAGAATTCTTGTTGGGAAAGAGTCTCATGATTGGAATAAGATTGCTTTTCAAGGATTAAAAGAAAGTGGGTTACTAAAATGTATTTCTTATAATAACCCCAAATTTGAAGAGAATTTATTTAATGAATTGGTTAGAGAGCAAGATTCTGAACAATTGAAAGTTCAACAGGATAGTGCTAAAAAATTTATTGAGTCAATGCAAGGTTTTGGAGATGTTTATGCAAACATTATTCAAAAATTTCTCTATCATGATTTGAAAGATTGGGACAAGAAATTATTGATGGGCCCTCCCTCTTGGGATTATGAATATTTGAAAAGGAATTTTTCTTAAATAAAATTTTATAAACCTTCTTTATCTAAATTTTTTATGAATTTTAAATCTTATTACGAGAAGCTAGTAAAATCAGACGAGTATCGCAAATTCCTAAAAGAAAATCCCAAAGCTTATCCTTGCAGTTGTCTTTTTATTTTAGATAAGGAAACTAGTGGAAAAGGAAATAGTGTCCACTTTGATTTTTGGCTTCCAAAAGAGAAAAAGATGAATTCTTTCAAAATTGATGGAGACGTTCAATTGTCGGAAGTTGAAAATTTTGACAGCAGACCTTTTGAAGAAATTTCTTTAAATCATAATTTTAGTTTCGAAGACGTTGAAAAAATGATTTTTAATAAAATGTCTGAAGAGAAAGTGAAAGGAGTAATTCAGAAAATTCTCTTTAGCCTTCAAAAATTAGACGGAAAAGAGTTCTTGGTCTTGACAGCATTTTTGAATAATCTTGGGTTGTTGAAAGCAACAATTTCTTTAGAAAAAATGGAGATAATTTCTTTTGAAAAGAAAAGTCTTTTTGATATGATGAAAATTTTTAAAGGAAAAGGTCAGAAAGATTAATTTTCATCAGGATGACAAACTTTACAAGCAACATATCCCCTTAGTTTGAAATACTTTTTTTCATCTTCTTCAACAAGATATTCTTTTTTGATTGCTCCTGCAAATCTACATGTTCTTAAGTGATATCTTTGGTTGTATTTTGAGCCTAAATATTTAGATTTTTTGGGTTCAACTTTTTCCTTTTCTATAATTTTTTCCTTTATTATTGGGACTGCTATGTGTTTTTCAACTTCTTGAATTACCGGTCTGTCTCTATATTGTATTACAACTTTTTCGAAAGGTTTTTCAACAAATGTTTCTCTTTCAATTACTTCGGGTTCAGGGGTGTGAATGTGGGTTTCTTTCTTTTTTGGATATAAGAATGCGACAATTGCAATAACATAAACCACTGCAACTATGATCATTAGTGTTTCATTGTTTTCTATTGAAAAAGAAGTGATTGATCCCAAAATAAAAAGCGTTGCAGCAAGTCCAAGAAGAAATATTACAAGAATGTTTATGGGTTCAATTCTTTTCTCTTGAATGTAAGTGGGCATGAATAAATATGGCTTTTAAAGTATTTAAAATGTATTCCTAATTAGAGAGAAATCTCGTATTTTGTTCTGGATGTCTTTTTCAGTAACTTTAGTCAATCCATTGCTTCTAAGTTCGTCAATTGCGAGTTCAATTCTTAATGGCCAAGAATAAACCCTTTCCCAAAAACTATAACTAAAAGAATCTTTCAAAAGCCCTTTCGCTTCTTGGTAATCTAATCCCACGCTTTTGGTCATTTTAAGATAACTTTTCATGTCTTTAAAATTCATTAATCTTTCTGGAATTAACTCTTTTTAAGGATTATTATAATTTTTTTACGACAAAGTTTATCATCATTTCAGTATTTGGCGTTGAAACGATTTCAAAGCCAACTTCTTTGAACAATTCGTGAACTTCTTTTTCATCAAAGAGATAATAATACCTTTTTCCTAAATTACTCCACCCTACAAACTTTTCCTTTTCCGAATTTTTGAACCTTTTTGAACCTTTATTCCAAACTCCAATATACGCTTCTCCGCCCCGTTTTAAAACCCTTTTTAATTCTTTAATTGTCTTTCTTCTCTTTTCAGAAGTTCCTATACAATGAAGAGCCGAAACGCAAATGGCAAAATCGAAAAATTCATCGGCCATGGGAATTTCATGCAATTCAGATTTTATGAATTCAGCCGGAATTTTTTCTTTTTTTGCCTTTTTCTCAGCAAGTTCAAGCATCTTTTTTGAAAAATCTAAAAGAAACATTTTCCCTTTTTTTATTTTTAATAAATGTCTACCTGAACCCGAGCCTAGATCTAGAACAGTTCCCGTAGTTTTTTTCAAAAATTTAATTGCATTTTCAGAAGGCCTCTCTTTATAGTGATGCCATTCTGGGGCAATTTTATCCCAAAGGTTTTCCTGATTTTCCATAAAAATAAAGCACATAAATCTTTATAAATTTAAATTCATGAATGTTTTTATGGAGACAATTTCCGATAAACTAATCGAATTGAACTCTCCCGATTTTCCAGTATCCCTTAATTTAGATCAATCCGAAAATTTATTGAAACATCTTGGAAAAAGCGGATTTCCAGTTCATTATAGAACGTATACAAAAAAAATTGTCAAAAATGAAACTGTTTTTACAGCACAAGAATATAAACTTGATGGCATAGTGGAAGTGGGCGAGGAAATTCTTAAATTTGAATTTAACAGATATTCAATGTTAGAGAATGCAGGAGATTCAAGATTTACTAATTTATATTTTATTACAAATAATTCTCCAGATGAACAGGATCATGAAAAAGATATTGAAATTCTTCAAAAATTAAAAAAATCAATTGATAGTTTTTTTGAAAAATAGTTTTATTTACTTTGATTTCAAAATTTATTATAATGCACAAAGTTTTCTTATAAGATTTGATCTAATAATGTTTTTAGAAGATTATTTAACTTTTTCTTCCTGTTTTTTTAACAGATTATTACAAACCTATTCTAAATTTTTTTCAAGAGGATTTTACATTAAAATTGTTATTGCAAGAAGGTTAAAAAGTCATTTGATATCGTATTTTTCTTTTACCGTCTTCAACACCTTTTCTGGAACTAAATATTTTTTTAATTCTGCTTCTTCTTCAAGTTCTATTTTTCTTTTTTCTTTGGCTCTAGCAATTTCTTCCAGAATTATCTTAACTTTTTCTTCCCAATCTCCAGGGTGGTATTCTATAACTCCCCATCCGTCCACTTCTGGAATATTCTCCTTTTTTTCTAGAGAAGCCATTCTATCAAGGGAAAGAACTAATTTGTTTTTATAAAATACTTTCAAATTTCCTCCTCCCATTAAATTTCCATCGTTTAAATTTATTTTAAATTCTTTATTTTCAAAGTTATATTTCAAATTTTTGTAAGAATTTTCTATACGTTCTTTGCCCTTTCCTAGTTTTACAACATTATAAAGTGTTTCAATTAAATGATCTTCTGAGATATGTTCTGAAATTTCATTCAGCTTTTTTTCTAAATCGTTCGTTTTCATGAAAAGATTTGTTTCATATCTTTTAAAAACACTTCTCTTCTCCAAAATATATGCCAGATTCAGAAATTAAATTAAAAAAACCAGTGAGAACGAATTCAGGAGTTACACCTTTAACGGTAGTTCTTGCACCAAGAAAATGCAATCACGGGACTTGCATTTATTGTCCTGGTGGAGACTTTGTCCCACAAAGTTATACAGATAAAAGTCCGGCGGTAATGAGAGCACTTTCTCTAAATTTTGATGTTAGAAAACAAGTTCAAGCTCGTCTTGATACTTTGATAAAAATGGGTCACCCCACCGAAAAAATTGAACTTATTATTATTGGGGGCACGTTTCTTCAGTACCCCCTAGATTATCAGTATGATTATGTTAAGGGATGTTATGATATCTTAAATGGAGCGTCGTCGGAAAATCTAGAAGAAGCACAAAAAATAAATGAAACTGCAAAACATAGAATCGTTGCAATGTGCATAGAAAACCGGCCTGACAATTGTTCAGTTGAAGAAATAAAAAAGATGAGAGAATATGGTGCGACGCGTGTCGAAATAGGAGTTCAGATCCTTGATGATGAAATTTACAAAAAAACTTCACGAGGGCATAGAATTAAAGATGTTGTCGAAGCCTCTCAAAAATTGAAAGATGCAGGATTCAAATTGGGATATCATGTTATGCCAGGACTTCCTTATTCAAACATTGAAAAAGATGTAGAAAAATTTAAACTTATTTTTGATAATGAATCTTTTAGGCCTGACCAATTGAAAATTTACCCTTGTCAAATCGTCGAAAGTTCTCCACTTTCAAAGATGTACGAAAGAATTGATTATAAAACTTATTCGAACGAGGAAATAAAACAAGTTTTGTCTGAAATGATGAAAATAATTCCAAGTTATTGTAGAGTAATGAGGGTAATGAGAGAAATTCCTAAGGAAAAAATGGTCGGAAAAGTCGCATCGACTTCAATAAGAAAAGAAGTAGAGGATGAATTTAGGAAAAATAAAGATCATTTAAATGAAATAAGAATAAGAGAAGTTGGTTTTAATATGAAAGATTTGGATGAAGATACAAAATTAAAAATTACAGAGTATGCTTCGTCAGGCGGAAAGGAATTTTTTCTTGAAATTGTAAATTCAGATGACATTTTATTTGGACTTTTAAGATTAAGATTCCCAAAGAATACTTTCTTAAAAGAGTTAGAAGATTGTGCAATCGTTCGGGAACTTCATGTTTATGGGAAGTCATTAAATCTTGGAGAAGTGGGAGAAAAATCACAACATCTTGGTTTTGGAAAAGCTTTGATGGCTGAAGCCGAAAAAATTTCAAAGGAAAAGGGATACAAAAAACTTGCTGTTATTTCGGGGGTTGGAGTTCGTGAATATTATAAAAAACTTGGTTATAATTTGGAAGGTACTTATATGGTTAAAAATTTGCAATGATTTTTGTTTTTGATTAAACTTTGATTTCACCTTTTTGCCAAGCTCTTAAGATTTCTCTTGAAGTTTTATCTTCGTGGACAATTCCGCCTTTTTTAAGGAAATTTTTTTTTAATCCCACTTTTTCAATAAATTCTTCGGAAGTTTCAGCTTCAACTTTGTAAAACTTTTCAAGGGCACTTTTGTATTTTTCAAAAAGATTTGTTATTATTAGTTCTGGCTCTTTTATTTGGGAATAGCTTTTTCCTCCGAAGATGGTGGATCTTGATATTTTTTCCTTGTCGGTACTTGAATATTCTTCTTCTGGAATCACTCCTGGCGAATCGATTAAAACTACGTTTTCTGAAAGTTTTATTTTTTGAACATTTTTCGTAAATCCTGCTTCGGAACCAACTCCCGCACCTGAGTGTCCTGAGAGGATATTTATCAAAGAACTTTTTCCAGTATTGGGGTATCCAATAATTCCGACCTTCGTCTTATCCGTTTCAGAATTTACAATTTTGTCGCGTTTCATTTCCCTTATTTCTTTTTTTTCAATTTTTTTTGCAGTTATTTTTATCAGATCTCTTAACTTTTTTATTCCTGTTCTATTTTTGCATGAGACAATTGCATAAGGGAAAAGGTTTTCTTTTGCTTTTTCAAGTTTTTCCTTACTTGCTAAATCTGATTTGTTCAAAACATAAATTATTCTTTTTTTTTGCTTTTTTATTTCATCTTCAAGTTCTTTATTTCTCGTTTCTTCGAAAAACCTCGTATCAAGAACTTCAATAATTATATCTGAAGTATCCACTATTTTTTTTGCAACATCCGGGTATTTTGCCCTTTGCCGAGTCATATTATCAATGTGTCCTGTTCTTCTTGATGAAAAAATGTATTTTGCCCTCATAAGAATTTAAGTAAGAATAAGTTTAATAGGTTTTCTTATCAGAATTAAAATAAAAGTATTCTACCGAAATTAATATAATTAATACAACTCATAAAATAATCATGATCTTTTTTTTATTTCAAATATTTTCTTAAATAATCTTACTAAAAATGATTCTTTGTTTCCAGAGTCGATTACTGCCCCGGTAATTCCACCATCCCCATCAGGAATACCGCCAATTATTCCGTCATCTCCACTATTACTTTCTACTGCAGAGGCAACATCATTTGTTCCTTCTGTTCCAGGTTCTGCACTTCCATCACCACAATCAACACCATCACCACAATTCCCACCTTCAATAATATTTTCTCCAGTGTCCCCATCAATTATATCCGTTGTAGCACCCGCATCAGAATCATATAAATCTGGATTAATCTGATTTAAATCTGGCACGGGAAGAGGATCATTTTTTAAAGTTCCTTCACCCGTTTCAACTACCACTCTTTGCCCCCCTTCATAAACAATTTTCCCATCTCCCCCGGGCCCCGTTCCCTCTGCATAAGTTCTTTCAGCAATTTGATTTTGAATTCGATTCATTTCTTGTTTTATTTCCCAAACTTTATTTTGTGTTTGATTTCCATTATCTATTGTCCCATTTCCATTACTTTTTTGTCCAGGGTCTACTACCCATTTACCTTCAACCATCATCCATCCGCTCCTAATCTCCATTAGATGTTGTTCAGATTTATTTTCAAATTCATCTATGATATTATCAATTTCAGTCCCAATTAGATAATTTATTAATCCTTCTTCATTCCAAACAATAGTAATTTTTCCACATTTTTCCTTTAAAAAAGTTCCCCCATCATCAAAACACTGAGGAATAGATTCTTCCATAGTTGGTATTGAAGGCTCTTTAATTCCTTTAGTTGCTCTTATTTTGCCTCTTTGTGTTCCAATATAATTTCCATATTCATCCCAATCGAATCCATCTTCTTTTAATTTTGCATATTTTTCACATTTGAGCTTGTCATTTTCATTCCAGCATTCTTCAGGAACTCCATCTGAATGCTCTAAACCATACTCTATTAAATCGTTCCTACCTGAAAATAAATTCATTAGAAAATCAGGAACAAAACTTCTTGCAAAACCATCTCCTGGAGCCGGCTTCATAGCTTCTAATTCAACACAAGAAGTTTCATCATTTTTATATTCACATTTAACAGCTAAAGCAACCATTTTTTCACATTTTGCTTTTTGTTCAATATCAAGATTATTATCACAATTACAAGTTCCGGGATCATCTATACAACTTCTAATTTCTAACATTAACTTAACAAACATTCTCTCTTGAAGATCTTTCAAGTTTTCCAATTCTTTTTCAAGTCCCTCTTGTGCAGTATTGGGATTGCATTCTTCTTCATTTAACATTAAATTATAATCTTCTTTAGAAAGTTCTTTGCAATATTCATAAGTTTTTTCAGTAAATTCTGCAGTGAGCTTAGTTTTTTCTTCTTCTAAGATGTAAGTTTCAAAACTTTCATGAAGCTCTTTTTTTTCATTAATAACCTTAATAATTTCTTCAGAACTTTCTTTAACTTCGCCAGTCATATTGACTGAAACTTTTTCTTGCACAATTAGAAGTTTATTTCTTGCCCTCTGAATATTTTTCTCTGCGTTTTCAATATCTTTATTCTCTGCGTTTTCAATTGCAGAATTTACTTCTTTTTCTCGTATTTCTAAAGCAAGATTAACCTTGTTATTTCCAGAAGAAAAAAATAACTTAGCATTATCTATAAATCTATCAAAGCTAGAATATGTCTGGGCTTGTTCTTCCGCCAAAATTAAAGGCGAAATTAATAAAATTCCTATGAGGAATAAAATAAGTCCCCTCTTTTTCATAAGAATTAAAAGAACAGCCCCTATAAAAAGTTATCCCAGTTGTTAATACTTATCAATTTGTTAAACAAGATATACTCTACATATTATTGTAAGAATTATCGCCCGTATACTTAATCATGAAAGTCCTGCCAGACTCAATTTTGTATCATCAAAAACATTTGTAATAATGACAACAGAAGGTGCTCGGATTCGAGATCAACGTCGAACTGTAAAAGTATAGCCCTGCCAGGATTCGAACCTGGGTCACAAGCTCCAGAGGCTCGTATACTTGACCGCTATACTACAGGGCTCTAATTAAAAAATTAATGAATAAGGGGTATTAAAATTTAACTCCATTAAAATGAACCAATTCTTCATAAGATTTAAATAATAAATATTCTTTAAACATATATGAAAGAGGCAGTTTCTAAAAAGATGGAGGAGACCTTAATCCAAGTTGGGTTAAGGATTGCTAAAAGAGGGGAAGGTGCTCTTTTTGTTGTTGGTAAAGTTGAATATAAACCTCTTGTTGACCAAACTGTTCCGCCGTTTAAAGTTTCAGAAAATCCAAAACTTCTTGAGTCATTAGCTTTAATGGATGGGGCTGTTGTAATAGACAAAAAAGGTTTTATGGAAGCTTACGGCGTTAAGATAAAATCTAAAAAAGTTTTAAGGAATTTTGGAACAAGGCATAGCGCCGCACTAAGTGCTTCAAATGGTGATAATTTGGTTGTTGTTGTTTCTGAAGAAGACAAGAAAGTTAGGATTTTGAAAAAAGGTAAAATGGTTATGCAAATTGACGCTCTCCAAAAAAATGTTGAAGAAAATGTTTCACATGCAGTGAAAATTTTAGAGTCAATCGGCGTAGGAACAATCGGAGCATTTGGGACAAGTCTTTTAGTTCCAACTGTCGGACTTGCACTTTTGCCAGGGGTGATCCTTTTTGGTTCAGTTTATTACTTGGGTAAATTTTTAGGAAAGAAAAAGTAATTATATGTTTTCAGAAATTTTCCAATAGTTTGTTATTAAATTTCCAAAATTTTTTATATCATCATCGAATTCAAGTTTTATTTTTCCTTCAAAAGAGATTTCGATAAGCAAATCATCAATTACATTTCTTAGAACAGAGCGATTTACTTTTGGCATTTCCGGATCATTTGGATAAAAATGATGGGGGAAAATTCTCGCTCCATTCTTATTCTGATATTCGAGTTTGAAGCCATATTTATAATCTTTAAGTGGGAGATAAAGTATATTTGTGCTTCCTGCAAAAAGAAGTCCATCATTCAAGGTAAAATGAAAACCTTCGTTGAGTTTTTGGTTGATTTTTATTTTTTCTTTTTTATTTGACAAACTAAATGGTCTAACGTAGAATGTTAAAGGTTTATACCTCTCTATTGCTCTTTTCAGATTTTTAGAATCTTCTTCTTTTCTCATCAGATATTGAGTCATATCAGAAGAATATTTTTGAAGTTTAAAAAGTTTATAGACGAATTTTCGAGTCTTTCACTTTTGAGTGCTGGTTCAATCTTCCTTCAGCAAGGCAGTCATAACAAATATGATAAATTCCATTTTTTTCTCTTACTCTTCCCGTTCCGTTGCATTTCCTGCATTTTTCTTCTGTTTCCATGGAGAAATCTAACTTTTTGGGATATTTAAACTTGATTATCTTCGAGAAGGGAGATTTTAAAATTAACATAATCTTTTTAAGTTGAGCGAGATTGTTTTTCTTATCACACTCTTGCGATTTCACGGGAGGCATTTCGAAATTGCCATTTCCGAATAATCGCGAGGCATATGCGAATCGCGCCCCGATAGTATAGTGGCCAAGTACGCCGCCCTCTCAAGAAGTTTTGAGAAGAGGTGACAAAAATCTTGATGAAAGATGAAAGTCTGCATCTCAATGCAACCTTTCTTTTCGATAAAGAAACGGATTACTCTGAAGAAAGAAATTTTCTTCACTTCAGGGAACGGCGGTAACCCGAGTTCGAATCTCGGCCGGGGCGTTTTTCAACCAAAGGTTGAACTTCTCTGAAATTGAATGAGGAGAACTCGATTTCGAATCCCGAAAATCTTCTGTTGTCATTATTACATCGGGCTTAAACAACCCGAAGGGCTCGAGGTGTAGAAATTTTTCCCTCGACGAAGTCAGAGCTAGAAAAATTGCGGAACGCTCGAGAGTTTTTCCGTAGGAAAAATTTGGGAAAATCCTGCAA
>Ga0210050_1004255_pt1 | contig 12082 bp, 12 predicted proteins | sample CryGey132114_all_FD_185463 | JGI IMG/M metagenome (GOLD analysis project Ga0210050, IMG submission 185463) | Groundwater microbial communities from aquifer - Crystal Geyser CG22_combo_CG10-13_8/21/14_all (SPAdes) (version 2) | ecosystem: Environmental > Aquatic > Deep subsurface > Groundwater ...
TGGTTGGATTCCTAGACAGCGACGAGGCTAAGGAGATTCTTTCAGACATTACTTCATCAACTAGGGTAACCGCGCTTGCCTTTACATTCAGTGGAGGGTTCAGAGTAATTGCTCTCCATGAAGAAGGCGTAGACAGCGAAGAAGATCTGAGCGGGAAAACAATTGCATCTCTGGGAGATGACATAACTAAATCCGCACTATCGCACCTCGGTGTTGAAGTGGTTTCAATAAGCGAAGCGAGCGATTTATCCGCATTAGACGGTACCGAAGTCGCATACACCCGTTTTGCACAGCTTGATAAGCCAACTACTATGAGATCAATTGTTGAGACTGGACACAGCGCGCTCGTTACTACTTTGATTATAAACGATGCTATTTACGATTCTCTCACAACAGAGCAAAAAAATGCGCTCATGGAATCCGCCCAGACTGCGGCAAAAGCAGAGCGAGCGGACTCAAAAAGTCTTGCTGATAAAACACGCTCTGAACTCTTAGAAAATGGGGCGTCTATAGTAGCACTATCAGACGAGCGCAGGCACGAACTTCGAGATGCAAATAACTCCCTGTATACATCTTTTGAGTCTGAGTTTGGAATGGATCTTTTAGATAGAAACCTGTAACAGGAAAGTCCCTCTAGAAGACGAATGTTTTCATCAATGTTTTAATTTTTAGGCAAACTTGTCAATAAAAATGCCCCTAATACGACCGCGCCATAAGATAAAGCCACCGAAAGAACAAGCACTGTATACCCGTAGTGTATAGAGATTATCTGTGCAATTATTCCACCCAGTACAGCAGCCAAGCCGTTTAAACCCCACATCCACGGGACTAAATCTTCCGAAATTTTTCCTATTGTTTTAAGTCCAAACGGAAACAACATCCCCATAGTAAAACTAAGCGGTGCAATAAGTACAATTACTAAGATGAGTCTTTGAGTAAGTCCCGCGGAAAGAAGCGATTCCAGAATAAATTGTTGGACCGGAATCAGAGCCAAAAAAAGTGCCACAATAATTGCGTTGATAATTGCTACAGTACGAAAGAAATTGCTTGTTCTTAGTCGTAGAGTCGATATACTCCCAAGGCTTCCGAATATCAAAATTGACGTGAGTACAACACCAAGTGTATGAGTTGGATTCCCCAGGAAAAAAGGGAATTTCATTACCGAGGCAATCTGAAAGGAGACAGACACTACTCCTAGAAAAGAGAAGTACACCAAGGAACCGAGACGCGTCAGTGTGTTGGCCGAAATCCTTGCCCTAAAAAAGGTCGCGGCGACAACTAAAAAAATAAGTAGCGTTGGCAACAAAAAATAAAGAGGTAATGTATCTGGATTCAAGTTCAACGAAGCCCTGTTACCGATAGGTCTTGTAAGATATGGCCTATCATCAGTGGGAACATTGACGAATCTTGCAAGATTATTGCCCTCATACATCGTAACAGACTCAAAGTCGCGAGACATTGATTCTTCTCGTATTTTTTGTAACTCCTCGGAGAGAATGTTTTCTGTTTTTGCAATGATAAGGTCTTCTAATCCTCTCGAACCCTCAATTAGAACTAGTTTGTTTCTTGGGTCAATGTCGTTTTTTTCAAATGCTGAAATTACTAATCCCGTGTATTTTTCTTGGGCTCGGTGAGGAAACACAGAGACCAACATTCCATTCGGTTGAAGTTGTCTTAGGTATGTAGAGTATGCCTCAACCGTGTCCACATAACTTGGATATTCAGTAAGAAATCCAAGATTGCCGAATCTTCTGCTCATAGCGTATAGCACTAAGTCGTACTTTCGACTTGTCGTTTCAACAAACTGTCTTGTGTCACCCACGTGCAGACGAACGCCCGGTTGCCCATACGGGTAACTTGTTGGAGTCGTAAAATTTCGTGCAAACTGAACCATTAAAGGATTGATCTCAGTTACGATAATTTCTTCTGATCCGTGCAAAAGGGCCCGAATCACGTCTGAACCGCCTCCTCCGCCTATAACAAGAACCGAGGATATCTTTTCGTTTGATGATTCAAATGGAATGCTACGAAGTCCTTCTTTTAAAAACGACATTTCTTCAATTGAGTCAAAGTTATATAAATATGTTCCGATCGAAAAACAGTCCACGCCAAATTTATAAGCCTTTACAGATTCCGGAATTGTATTGAAAGAGGCATTACCATATTCCGTATTAAATTTATCTGGAAAGAACACGGCATCAACTTGCGAGAATGAATTTGATTGAGTCGCCAATGAATATTCTCCTTCACATGGTATGGAAAAGATATTATAAAACGGCATAAGATAAAAAACGGGAACTAAGACAAAAATGCCGGATAAAAAACAAACCCCCATACGGTGGGCTCGTACATGAAAACTATAAATAATTCCTGGCACGATAGATACAAAAAAAGCTACAATCACGGCTGCGGAAAAGCCTCGCAAATCCATTAGGTAAACAACCGCAAAGACTCCGAGCGCCGCCCCGAATAGGTCAAAAAAATATAATGCCGGAGCTTGGTGAGAATGTAACTTGAATACATATGAAAGCAATACACCAGCAATAAAAAAGACGAACGTGCTTGTTGCAAAAAAGAATACTTCTGCGCTAATTCCCGGAAGTACAGTGTAAAATTTGGTAAATAAAAACGGGGTTGGTGTTACTGCGGCATACAAAAAGAACATTCCTGCCACATACGAATGTTTTTTACCGAAGTTAAATAAGGGAGAAAAGTAAAAAACGAATATACCGCCAAAACCAATGCCCATCATCGCAAGTGGTATGAGAAAGAACTCATAACTAAATCCAAATGCAATCTTTGCTGCTCGTATAACGGCAATCTCGGACATCAACAAAGACATTGTCGTAAAAAAAACAATGCCATATAGCATATATGTTTTGTGACGTTTCCAATTGATCATGTTCGGCAGTTACCATAACAGAAAATCTTAGAAATACGAAAGCCCGTTATTTAGCATACTTACATACTCGTACTAATAAGCTAATGATGTGTTGTAAAAAACGCGACGATTGTATATTATATCCGAAGAAAAAAGAACCGGAGATGTAAGATGTCCTCAGAAATATCACTTCTAGCGATATTCAGTATCGGGTTGGTGGCAGGATTTATCAACGTCATCGTTGGTAGTGGCTCTTCCATTATGATCCCCGCGCTTATTTTCCTTGGTCTGCCGGGGAAAATCGCAATAGCCACGAACCGAATAGCGATGCTCTTCAATAACGGAACTGGCGCCTTACTGTATTACAGAAAAGGTCGCCTGGACCTAAGGACGGCACTCATAATTTCCTTCTTTGCAATGGTTGGAGCATATATAGGCGCAACTCTGCTCGTGAAAATAGACAAAGAGCTCTTGGCACCAATAATTGCTTCCATTCTGCTCATTGAGGCAGTAGTTGTGATTTTTGGTCCTAGAAAAATGGGGTTGGAAGATGAGACCTTTCAGATGACAAAGAAAAACCTCATTTACGGAGCCGTGGCGGGGTTTATTGTAGGCACTTACGGAGGATTCATCGGGATGGCGATGACCTCAATTCTTATATTTATATTTGTCGCGCTTTTTGGCATAACGTTTATAAAGAGTGCGGCAATTGCAAAAGTGCTTACATTTGTCATTTCTGTAACAGCATCAATCGTTTTTCTGAAAAACTTTGATGTGGACCCTGCAACCTGCATTATACTCGCCGTCGCCTACGTAATTGGAGCTTCCATTGGAGTACGCTCCGCAATACAGATGGGTGATGTCCGAGTGAAATGGGTGTTCGTGATAGTCGTTATACTATCGGCGGCCAAACTGTTCTTCTTCTAAAGCTTAAATACGCCCCCTGCTTATTGCAGGGGGCGACGCACTATATAGAGTATTAACCCTATATATGCAAAGCATACAATCACCCATCTATAAGGCTCAAAAGCTGCCCCGCCTCTTCGTAATCATTTTTCAAGGCAAGCGCTTTTTCTAAATTCAATTTTGCATCTTCAGCTTCTCCTTGAATAACAAGAACCTGAGCTACAAGAAAAAATGGTAGCGGATGCGCTCCACCTGAAGCTCCTTGTGCGTTTTTATAGTTCTCAAGGGAATTTTCAAGCGACTTGGTATCTCTTCCTAGTGCCCAAACAAATAGTTGTGCATCGCCAGATAGAATCCAATTTCTATAATTATCAGGCTCTTCATCAGTAAGTTTGCCTGAAAGATTTATCACTTTCTCTGAGACTTCTGCCAAGCGACTTCTTTCCATTTCAGACAATGATCCGTGCGCGTTATTTACGATTGATTCTCCTTCTTTCAGGTAAGAGCTCGTGAGCAATCTCATTACCTCGGGGATATCTTGACGAACCAAACTCCTCTCCAAATAATCATTTGCCCTTGTAAGATTCGCGGACTCCTTATTTATCTCAGAAAGAGCACTGTCGTATTGAATTAGAGAGTATGTACGAAACCCCACAAAAATTAGTATAAAAATACCGACAAAAAATAAAAAAGTAGAAACAGTATAGCGTAATAATCGATGCGAATACTTTCGTGTAGACAAAGAAGTAAGGGCTGTAGAAAATCCTGCAAAAAGTGCCGCGGTAGATAAAAGGGGAATGCCAGGATTTGAAGTTGCCGCAAACACAAAAAATACAGAGAAAAATATTAACAGCACTAATGCCAAAGAGGAGTGGCCTTTGTGACTGCCTCCATTGGTAAATACAGACTCAAGCAATCTGCCAAACAATAGTGCTAAGCTTAAAATAAGAAAAAGAGCGAAAACAGCACCATGTGTAGTCATCAATGTGAAAGCAAGACTGGATCCGCTTTCGAAGTCCTCATTCCACAGAGAAGTAGAGTTCACAATGCTAGGTTTATTTTTTGACCACACGAAAGGAAAGCTTTGTGGTCCTGTACCAAAAAAAACAGCTCTTTTATTCTCGTAATATGCTGAAAGCATAGTGTGCACAGTTGCATTAGTAGAGGGTCTCACAGATACATTTTCATTTCCTAAAAGAAGTGGTGACTCGAAAGCAAATCCAAGAACCGAAAAAAGCAACACCATGCCAATAAAAACAGACGGAAGCACACCTATTCGAAAAAGTATGAAACCAAAAATAAAACAAGAGCCCAGAATAATAATAGACATGACTGTTCCGGGCTCAAAAGAAAGCCCGCCTATTTCCGTAGATGTTACACCCCCCGTAATGGATATCGCCCATGTAAACATGGAGACTAACACAATCAGCAATAAAGAGGAAACGAAGGGTTTATCTATAACCACAAGTCCCTTGAGTACAACAAGGCTCACAAAAAATAAGCCTAACCCAGCAGAAAGTGCAATTACTAAATTTAAAAAAAGACCTGTGTTTTCATGGGCAAAAAAATATTGTGAGAAGTATAAGATGCCAAAAAACAAAAGAAGAAAAATAGAAAAAAAATGCAAGCTAAGCTTGTGAGGCGAGCCGAAAACAAGCCCTTTTAAGCGATACATGAAGATTTGCATGTAATTTTAGTGTACAATAAAAGCTGTGCAAAAAGTAATCGTGGCATTAGTTGGGTTCATTTTCGGCGCGACCATGACACTCTTGTTTGGAGTAGATGTCTTTGCAAAACGGTCTAATTTTATAGAGTCAAACTCTCTTCTAAACATTCGCGGAATAGTTGTAAGCCACGATACATCAAACCAGACCATAACCGTACAAGCGCAAACCACATTCGACACGAATGTCCCCATGCGTTTTTATTACGAAAACGATGCTCTGTTTTTAACTCCTAATATAGAAACCGAAGAGGGGCGCCTTGTTGCCATCAACCATAAAATACATCCTCCGTCACAAGTACGACCCGGAGACACTGTTTCTATTAAACGTAACCTTTCGCGGCCCCTTGAACTAGACGCAATAATGGTAAACGTTTTAAGAAGTATATGAGAAATATATTATTAAAATGCAACGCACTTTTCATACCCTTTACACTGGCGGCTCTCCTTGGAGTAGCAGTTGTATTCACGATAAAAACGTACGAATTTTACGGACAAAGTAAGCAAAATATTCAAATACAGTATCACATTCAAACATACACTCGTTTTGCAGAAATTTTGGAGATCAATGCTCAATCAAGCTCTATAACTTTTAAAACATTGGACAGAGACGTGCTGGGAGAAACATACATACAAGCTCTTTTGGCTGACGATGTATCAATAGAAAAACAGGACGCTCGCACAGAAAATAATATAATTACTGGGTTCACTTCACACGAATTTCTCAAAGCTGGAGATCTAAAAACGTCTGACAGGGCACTAATTTCAATGGCTACTGATAAAACAGGTTCTATTTACGTATATCACATTGTTCTTGGAAGCCCGTTCCCTATTCCACAAAATCTGCAGTGATGAAATGATAAGTCAACGAATCGCACCAATCTTACATTTTTCCGCGAGGCCGCTTTCCGCAGACGCAAACGTACACAATTCCGAAACACCAATATTAAACTTCTCAGAAATTGTCACCGCAATATTACCAATCCCCATAAAACATGTCTCTAAAAGTCCACCACTGCCATTGGACATAGATTTGCAGTTTGCCCCCATCTGCCTAAGAATATCCTCTGGATCATTATCCTTTTCTTGCAGGTCTCTGCTCCACCAGTCGGGCAGCCAATAATGGCAGGCCAATTGGTCATTCCCGTATAGGTTAGAACACGGGGAAAAAATATCGTCGGAAATACGAGGGTGTGCTTCGGCCCCCAACATAGTTCGAAAATTATATTCCATAAAAATTCCACCCCTGCAACCGCCTATGGGGTCATTTTCTGGTAGACTCTCGCACACTTTCAAAGCTTCCAGCAAATCACCTTCTTTATATCCGAAGTATGTTTGTATTCCATGCCCAACTCCGTGCTGGCAAAAATGTGCGTCACCGCCGAGCGTATCTATACACACGCGATTCAAATCCCCCACAACTGCTAAACCGTGCCCTGCGATTGCGCGTCCTAGGAATTCGTGGAAGCATCCGTAAGAAAAATCTATACGACATAAAGACAGCCCTTTGGTGCCTTCACTCTCATACAAGGCACCTCCAAATACGTGTATCAATTCGTGCGCTTTCGGTTTTGAAAAGTCATTTGAATTAATGAAAAGCGTTATATCATCATAGGCATTCTTTGCTCCACGAGCGCCAATCTGCGAGCGCCAATATTCTTCCGATGCCACATTTTTCTCTTGTACACTGAACTCTTGTCTGCTCTCAACATAAAAAAGACCTGCTACTGACAATATAGCAACGATTAAAAGTATTATTATTTTTATTCGCATAATACTCCCCCTTCAAGTCGTACACGATTACACAGATCTGTTTTCCTGCCGCCTTCCTTAACAAAAGATGTAATGTCCTGTGCAAGCCGGGTATAGCAAGCACTTTTCATGGAGACATCGGTAAGTGAGCAAAAACGAAACGAGGCATCAGAATCATTCTCACCCCCCCAAAAAAGTGAGGCGACCGCATCACCAATACAAGCACGCCTTCCATCTTCTGGTTTAGCATACAAACACCAAGACGACGCGCGTGCATATTGCTCGTCGGAAAGCGCGTCTACCCCGCGAATATCACGAGCACCAACAATAGGCACAAACTCCTTACCGAAGCCGCCGAAACATGCATCTCGTAGACTCTGCTTTTCAACTGGGATAGAGTCACAGACAGCAAAAGCCTCAGGAAATTTTTTCGGATCAGGGCGGCCAAGCTCAATTCCAACACTCTCCCATATAAAAGGTGTTAGATATATAAGGCAAATCTCTTGCGCTTCATCCGGAATCTGATCTCCCATACACAGTGATAATGGCTCATACGTTGAAAGATATTGATCGCGCGCTATTTCCCAATTGTACGGGTCATGTCCACCCCCACCCATAAGCTCCATCACCGCACCACCTACGCACTCTATATACTCACGATTATTATATTCTTCGGTACCTGTCTTTTCACAAAAATCCACTGTTTCCGGAAACTGAAAGGCGAAGTGCGAGAAAACACCGTGACCTAATCCGTGATAACACATCGTGTACGCGCCGCTGCCGCCGGGTGCTTGCTTACACGCCTCACGAATATCATCAAGTCCCCACTCCCCAAAATCATTCAGTGTCCCGATCACCAGAGAGTGCGAGCAAGCATTCCTAAATTCTTGCGTACAGTGCACTATTCCACTCACTCCTTCCTGATTGTACAATTCATCGCCAACCACATGACCCAATAGATGCAAATCGGTATTTTGAGGTAACTCAGCGCGACGCAATATTTCAAAAGCGTACAGCGCTCCTTTTTCTTCAGATAAATCATTAAACCTGTTAGAAAGTTCTTCAAAAGTTGCTACATCTATGCCAATAGTTTCTGCTTCCGTATACAATGCGCCTCGACTATCTTTAAAGACAAAGACAATAAGAAAGACGAGCACAGCTAAAACCAACACAAGAAAAATCGTTTGCCGTTGAAAAAAATCCATGGGTGAATCGTACTACATGTTGGCGACATAGTGCGAGTCTCGCACCGAATTTTCCACAAGTCCCACAAGTCTGACTTGTGGGACTTGTGGGAAGTTACCAATCTTCAAGATGGAGGGCGTGTAAGTCGCCATGTGTATCTATATGTATTGCGAGTGCACCCTTAGCAAGGCGCTTGAAATCAGGGCGGGCAAGTCCGAGATCTTGGAATGCGCGCGCATTAATGATGGGAGATGGAGCTCCTTTTGCCGAGGTAAGAAAGCTAGAGAAGGGATATTCCTTTCCCGCCCATATCCATGCCTTATCAAACTCTTTAATTGCTTTTTTCAACCCACCTGGATAGTTTTCAAAAGTATTTTTAACCACAACATACGCATGCACATACTGAAGATACTCGTCGGTATCCACCGTACGGCTTTTATATGCGCCTTGAAAGAGACTTCCCTTTTCTTTATACTTTTCATTAAATGCAAGTGTCATACTGCCACAAAAGCGTTGCATAAATTTCGAAATACCACCTTCTTCGATCTCTTGCAGTAGCAAGTGAAAGTGATTCGGCATCAGTACCCACGCCAATATTGCGACGAGCGGTTTGTACCTCGGCCATTCTTTCGGTCGCTCAAACACCTTAGATCCTCCGCCCACACCTTTCCACAAGTCTGACTTGTGGATAAAATGGCGTTCCCGTGGCTGGTGATGATCATTGAGAATATAGAGATTGCGCACAAAGCGCCACCGATCCGATTGGTCGCGCACAATTTCCATACCACGCGCCCCGCGCTTAATAATATGCAGTACCGATCCTACTCCATATGGCTCCACTCTCATGTGGCCAGTGTACCATGCGTGTCTCAAGTTTCCACAAGTCTGACTTGTGGGTTAGAAAATAGAGAAAAGCGATTTAAACGAAGGAAGGAGTGAACGGGCATATCCTTCAAAGACAAATTCGCCCACCGAAAACGGCTGCGCTTCCCCTTTAGACACTTCCGGAATGATGGGATTTGCAATAATGTACGGATCGTGCCGTATGCCTGTTACTTGCCACGAAATGCGCCCGCCGGGCTCGCCTCCGCCAATTACAAACGCGTTATCGCTGATCTCATGTTTGATATATAGATTTGGCATTGCTCTATCAATAGGTTTTGTTTGATATCTGAAGTCTTTATTCAGTACTTCAAAGTAATCGGGTAGCTTTATTGTTGTTTCTCCTTTTGAATCCAATACCGACACCCCATCATACAAGTTTTTTACATCGGGAGATTCTACGAATGAATGAAAGAGGAGTTTGTTAATCGGGTCTAGTGGGTGATCTATCGCAAACGTTCCCGACCCTTTCGATACGGAACCCGTAATCGCAAAATCTCCCTGCGCGGTCACATTGGTCGTAAACGTGGTCGCATATGTACCCTGATAATATGATTGATAATATGATTGATAATAGCTCTGATAATAGCTCTGGGAATAGTAGCTGGCTTGACTATATGCATACACAAACACAGGAAGAACAAAAATTACTGAGAAAAAAAGAAATCCCGATATTATTTGTCGTTTTACTTGCATAGTGGTCCAAAAATGCACTCACCCTTATCCACTAACTGGCCCGGTCCTTTTTCTACTTCCGGAATAATTGGATTCGCAAGAATATACGGATCGTGCCTGATGCCGGTCACCTGCCACGAAACGCGGCCACCAGGCTCGCCTCCGCCAATTACAAACGCGTTATCGCTGATCTCCTGTTTGATATATAGATTCGGCATCGCCCGCTCCAGCGGGAAATACTGATAACGGAAATCTGCGTTGAGTGCCTCAAAATATTCCGGCAGCACTATGGTGGCTTCTCCGCTCTCATCAAGCTCCGCAACCCCGTCATAAATATTTTTCACATCAGGCGATTCCACAAAAGAATGGTAGAGAAGATGCGTCAGCGGCTTCTGTGGATGATCAATAACAAACGTACCGGAACCCTTGGAGATTGCGCCGACAATCGAAAGATCCTGAAGAAAGTCAACGCTACCTGTAAGGGTGATCTGTCCGACAACTGCGAATGGAATGAGCCCCATGATTAGGATGACGAGTATCGTGGACTGTATTTTGAAATGTTTAATTTGCATATCCTTCAAACAGAAACTCTCCTACCTCCAGTGGCGCATCCGGCCCCTTTTCTACTTCATTGATAATTGGCCGCGCTAAAATATATGGATCGTGCCGTATGCCTGTTACTTGCCACGAAATGCGCCCGCCGGGCTCGCCCCCCGATATCGTGAACACAATGTCACCGAAAAGCCCGAGAAATCGCTTGCGCACTTCCCTAGTGATATGAAGATTCGGCATCGGCTCGCCGATAGGGGTTGCCAGATATCGAAAATCCTTATTGAGCGCCAAAAAGTAACTCGGAAGTTCTATCGTGGCTTTCCCATTCTCATCAAGCTCCGCAATACCATCATATATATTTTTTACATCAGGCGATTCAACAAACGAGTGATAGAGAAGCATGTTCCTCGGATCGAGCGGATGATCAATGACAAACGTACCGGAGCCCTTGGAGATTGCGCCGATGACACTCGCGTCACCGGTCACGCTCACGTTTTCTGTCAGGCTAGTTGATCCCGATTGTCCAGAAACTGGTTGGCTCAGAAACAAAAAGGATAAAAAGATTACAGATATTACAAGAGGAAAAACCTGCTTTTTTCTAATTAAATATCTCATAATTTTCATAAATATAGCAAAAATTAACAACGTTGGCTCCCCAGCCCTAGGACATCCGATGTACTAGGGTTGGGGATCACCAAAACGCCATGTTTTCATTATTTCCGCCAGCCACAAATCTAACTCTGCAGGGGCTGTTACTTCATATAAGAAACTATCGTGAATGAACCATACTTCCCTCGTTTCTCCTAAAAATGGGTCCTCGCTCAAGAATATAAGTGATAGAACATTCCCATCTTCTCCAATAAGAGCTTCCTTCGGCTCTTTAATACCCCCGCCCTGCACATCCATCTGAATTCTTTCCATGGTGATTTCCTCTTCATAGTACGGAAGTGTGAAAATCTGAAATCCTTTTTGCATTACAGCATCTTCAAAAACAATCGTCCAAGAGCCGTTCTTTTCATCAAATTCCTTAACTTGTAGTTCTTCCGGATATAGTAACGAAAAACCAAAATGTTTATTTTCATACAATGTCGCTCCATCCGGAATAGAGCGTGTCGCAATTTCTGTTTCAGTATTCTCAACATTTTCTTGAATTCCAAACGTGGTAGATATATCGTCTTTCCCAACAAAGAGGAAAAGTAAAGTTACAACAATGACTATCAAAATCGCAAAAAATATTATTTTATTCATATTTATTTTCATACAAAATCTGCCGCTATACACATTTCCCTTGACTTTTTATGATGGTTTGGTAGCATATCAGTTACAAATGGCTTCGGTCCGGCCCCCTTAGGGGGGAGAATAAAAATAGGGAAAACCGTCATAGCATGTCTTTGACGGTTTTCTTATTGTTTCAAAAAGCTTCTTATCTATGAAAGTAATATGCTGATCAAGGCGTCGAGTATCAATAAGACGAATCTGTGAAATAATCACTCTTGCATTCTTTCCATCAATGGTACCCACTGATA
>Ga0210050_1004258_pt1 | contig 12069 bp, 9 predicted proteins | sample CryGey132114_all_FD_185463 | JGI IMG/M metagenome (GOLD analysis project Ga0210050, IMG submission 185463) | Groundwater microbial communities from aquifer - Crystal Geyser CG22_combo_CG10-13_8/21/14_all (SPAdes) (version 2) | ecosystem: Environmental > Aquatic > Deep subsurface > Groundwater ...
CCAGATCAGCTACATCTTGAACCCTGTAGCGGGGGTGTCGACTTCACCGGAATCAGGTGCCGACTTCAATCGGAATGGGGTGCCGCGTTCCAGCGGAATCAGGTGTCACGTTCGACCGGAATACGCACACCAGGGCGTGGAGACAAGCTGCGGATGCTGGCAAACACCCTCAATCAACCCCAGTTCAATTTTTCGTGCCAATACCTGTGCGAGGATGGCGCTGGTGTTACCCGTTTCCAGACGCAGCTCCAGTTCGGGGTTAGTATTATACAGATGCGTGGCAAGTGCCGGAAACAGACAATCGGCAATCGTCGTACTGGCTCCGATTGCAAGCAGCTGGCGGCCGGCTTTCCCCAGTTCACCGGCGATCATCTGGATCTGATCGAGTATGCCCTGCGCCCTGGGCAGCAGCCAGTAACCCTGCTGATTGATAAGCATGCGTTTGCCGACGCGATCAAACAGCTTGAGACCCAGCTGCAGTTCCAACTCTTTGAGGGCCATACTGACGGCCGACTGGCTTAACGACAGATCAATTGCAGCAAGCGAGACATTCTCCCTCTGCGCAACCGCTGCAAAAATGCGTAGTTGTTTCAGGGTTATATTCATATCAATAAATTTGATAAACAATATGAATAATATGAATTTCTATGAATCATTTCTGTACTCTAGTCTGCGCAAGGCTTTTGCCAACAGGAGGTGCGCAGTGCCTGCAACCAGCTGGAAACACTCATGCTTATCGATGACAGCCGGTATAGGTGTGATTACGATGATCATCACTGTTGCCTGGTGGCTTGCGCAGACGCTCTCCCTTGCTGACTTCGGTATCGGCCCTCTATCGCTGGCCCTGTTCATCGGCATCTTGCTCGGCAACGCTCACCGGCTGCCGGCTATGCTGCAGCCGGGCATACATTTTGCGCAGCAGAAGCTATTGCGCGCAGGGATTATGCTATTTGGTTTGCATGTCAGTATCGAACAGCTGTTGCACGTTGGCGGCCAAGCATTTGCCATCGACCTGATCGTCATCACCACGATCCTGATCGGCGGTACATGGCTCGGTATACGGGTATTCAGGCTAGAGCATGATCTGGCCGTGATGATTGCTGCCGGCAGCGCCATATGCGGTGCGGCGGCGGTAGTTGCCACGGAACCGGTTGTACGCGGCAGCAGCGCTCATACCAGCATGGCTGTGGCCACGGTGGTGATATTTGGCAGTCTGGCGATGCTGATCTATCCACTCATTTTTCATATCACCGGTGCCACTCCGGAATCCTTCGGCATTTATACAGGCGCCACCGTGCATGAGGTGGCACAGGTTGTCGCCATAGGTCATGGCATAGGTGATAACGCGGCGCAGACAGCCGTGATCGTCAAACTGTTACGGGTGATGCTACTGGCTCCTGTACTCATGCTGCTTACGCTGTGGTGGCGCAGCAAGGAGAGTAACACCTGCCATGGCAGATCCGGACTGACCATCCCATGGTTTGCTTTCGGTTTCATTGTGGTGGTGATCATCAACTCAAGCTGGAGCATGCCACCACAGCTGCATCAGAACCTCGCGTTGCTGGATACACTAATGCTATCTGCCGCCATGGCCGCACTCGGTCTGGAAACCCGCTTAGACCGCATGCGGCAACTGGGGCTGAAACCGCTGTTGTTTGCCGGTGTGCTGTTTTTGTTCCTGATGACAGGTGGCGGAATATTGACACAGTGGCTGCTGTAATCGCCAGTGCCGCAGGGCGGCCGCAGCCACCATAGTCAAACAGCGCTGACGGTTAATCCAGACCGAGCATCTTGCGCATCGCGGCCATATGGTCCTGGGCCTCTTCTTTCGCGTCTTCGCTGTCGATCTCCTTATCCACCCAGCGCAATACGGATTGATCCGGCTCTTTCAGAAACAGAGAGGGAGCACTCTTTTCAATCATACCGAAGCGGCGACGGGTTAGCGAATAACTGAGCGTCAGCATAAAGCGGGCGCGAGTCATCGCCACGTACATCAGGCGACGCTCCTCCTCCATGCGGTTCTCCTCCAATGCATTGCGATGCGGAAAAATGCCTTCTTCCATGCCGATCACATAGACATGGTCGAACTCCAGCCCCTTGGCTGCATGTACGGTCATCAAACGTACCTGACCGGATGGATCATCATCCTGCCTCTCGGCCATCAGAAAGATATGCTGCAAAAATTCGGTCAGGTCACCACCGCGCTCGGTATGCATCACCCACCAGCGGCGCAGCTCCAGCACATTACCCATGCGCCGCTCGGCCACCTCCTGATCATCAGCCTCGGCGCGAATGGCCGCTTCCAGCCGGGTCATATCCAGCACAGCATCAAAGGCTTCATCCGGCTCACCGTGGCGGAACTGATGCTCCAGCCCGACGATCATATCACCGAACTCCCGCAGCACCTCGGCACGCTTGTGATCCAGAGACTCATGCAGACAGGCATCCAGCAGCGAGCACCCCTCGGACATGGCAAAAAAGCCCAGATCACCCAATGCCTTGCTACCGACACCACGACGCGGGCGGGCAATGGCACGCATAAAAGCCAGATCATCATTGAAATTGGCAATCAGACGCAGATAGGCCAGCGTATCCTGTATCTCGGCCCGATCGAAAAAGGAGAGGCCGCCACTGACATGGTAGGGAATACCGGCTTCGCGCAAAGCCAGCTCTACGGGACGTGCCTGAAATGAGGCACGATAGAGCACGCAGTAGGCATCCCACTGACCAGCGGAGCGGGCGTGATGGGATTTGATATCGCCGGCCAGACGCCTGCCCTCTTCATCCGGATTAGGGTTTCCCCAAACCCGTATCGGTTTACCCTGACCAAGGGTCGAACGCAGTGTTTTACCCAGGCGTTCGGCATTATTGGCAATCAGCGAGTTGGATGCCTGCAGGATAGAACCGGTAGAGCGATAGTTCTCTTCCAGTCGAACCACATTCAGACTGGTATAGTCCCGCTCCAGCTGAAACAGGTTTTTGACTTCCGCGCCACGCCAGCCGTAAATCGACTGATCGTCATCACCCACCACCGTCAGATTCCCATTATCCGGCACCAGCAGGCGCACCAGTTGATACTGGATGCGACTGGAATCCTGATATTCATCGACAAGAAAATAGCGCGCCCGCTCGCGCCAGATCGCACGCACTGAGGCATGGTCTGTCATCAGCGTCACCGGCATGACCAGCAGATCGTCAAAATCGACCGCATTCATCTTTTCCAGCAGCGCGTCATAGGTCTGACGAATAACCGCCAGCTGGTTATCATGCACTGCCAGCAGGCCGGACTTCAGCGATGAGACGCGCGATACCATGCGATCCACCTGATCGGCATCCGCAGCCAGTTTCAATTCGGTCAATACAGAACGCATAACGGTTTTCTGCTCTGTGCCGGCGAATACCGATACATTGGCCTTGCGCCCGACCAGATCGGCATGCTCACGCACCATGGCCAGGCCAAGCGCATGAAAGGTACATATACGCAGGCCCTTGGCTTTATCACCGAGTCGCTGCTGCAATCGTTCACGCATCTCTTTGGCAGCTTTGTTGGTAAAGGTCACAGCGGTAATCGCATGATCAGGCACATCACGCTCAACCAGCGCGGCAATACGCTCGGTAATTACACGTGTTTTACCGGAACCGGCACCCGCAAGCACCAGCAATGGCCCGTTACGATAGTAGACTGCCTGATACTGGGCTTCATTAAGGCCGGAGGAGGAAGGAGTGGACATGGGAGCGCAGCATAGGTTACACCTTTCGTATCGCAAGCAGCGTGTTTATACTCGCCTGCTTGTCGCGCTCTATAAGCTAAAAATTTACCGCAAAGAACGCAAAGGGAAACAAATACATAGAAAGTATGCCGTGATTGACTCGTATTCATATTTTATCGAGTAGTACTACCTACTCCAGGCAACTTGAATTGCAAATAAATTCTAGTTTTTCCTTTGCGTACCTTTGCGCCCTTTGCGGTAAAATAGATTCTTATAAGGATTTATATTTGAAGCAGTTTCCGCATCACACATTTCGCGAATACGATATTCGCGGTATTGCCGAGAGTGAAATCACACCGGATCTCGGTTACCGGTTGGGCATGGCCTTTGCCGCCACACTGCCGACCGGGGAGATGCGCCCTGTTATCGTTGGTCGTGATGTCCGTCTGAGCGGACCTCTGCTGCAACAGGCCGTCATGCAGGGGCTTACCGATGCAGGTATCAATGTCCTGGATATGGGCATGGGTCCTACCCCGCTGGCCTATTATGCTGTTTTCCATCTGGATACGGCCGGCTGCATTCAGGTCACCGCCAGCCACAACCCGGCTGACCACAACGGCTTCAAGATGATGCGCGGACGCAACAGTCTGCACGGGCATGAGATTCAGGAGCTCAAAGCACTGATGCAACAACCTATGGCCAAAGCCCAACAGTCCGGCTTTATTGGCATGGTGGATATTCGCGATACCTATCATCGATTCGTCGTTAGCGATTGCCCGCTTTCACGCCCGCTAAAGGTGGTCATTGATGCAGGTAACGGACCGTCGGGGATTGTGGCTGCCCCCATCTACCGCAGTCTGGGCTGCGAGGTCATTGAGCTTTACTGTGAGCCGGATGGCAGATTCCCCAACCATCATCCGGATCCGACTGTGGAAGCAAATATGCGTGATCTTGCCGATGCCGTACGTCTGCATCATGCAGATATAGGGATCGGTTTTGACGGGGATGGTGACCGCATCGGCATCCTCGATGAACAGGGAAAGATGGTCGCCGGCGATATGCTGTTGCTGCTGCTTGCACACCGTTTGTTACGGGAGCAACCCGGCGCCACCATTATTTCCGAGGCCAAATCATCACAACACCTGTATGAAGGTATCGAAGCTGCCGGTGGCACGGCTATTATGTGGCGTACCGGTCACTCACTGATAAAGGCCAAGATGAAAGAGACCGGCGCATTGCTGGCCGGAGAGATGAACGGCCACCTCTTTTTCGCTGACCGCTTTTTCGGCTTTGATGATGCTGTCTATGCCGGCACCCGTATCATGCAGATGTTAGCAGATGAAAACCGCCCCATATCATTGATGCTGGGAGATCTGCCCCACTCCGAGGTCACGCCCGAAATTCGTCTGCCGTTCCCGGATGATGCGAAGTTCGGCTTGATTGAGGCCGCCCGAACACATTTTGAGTCGCTGGGCTATCAGATCAATAGCATAGATGGCCTGCGCATCATGTACGGCGACAAGAATAACTGGGGCTGGGCCCTGTTACGGGCCTCCAATACTGAGCCTGCTATTGTTCTGCGCTTTGAAGCTGCCAATCAGCAACTGCTACTGTTGATTAAAACGGAAGTGGAAGCCTGGCTGAACAGTCAGCCAGGCAACAATCACTGTCGGTAGATAGATTCAGTCAGATCCCGGCTGCGCTGTACAGCCTTCTTACCTTCTTCCAGACTGGCAATATTCTCACTCATTGCAGCCATTTGACGCGACAACTGCCGCATACAACGGCGATGCCTGATATCCAGCTGTACCATCTCTTCACGCTCTGCTGGCGATGCATCAACAGTAGCGAGTCTGGCCAGCAAGCCGGCATAATCTGTTGCAATGGAGGCAGCCCGTTGCCACTGCTTGCCCTTCACAGCCCTGTTCAAATCGTTCAGGCGCTCGCGACATGCTGATAGCAAAGTCTCCATGACATGCAGATCATCAGAGGTATCACTCATCCAGTGGCAACTCTCAGCTGCGGGCGATTCTGATTGGACTCATGCTTCTGCTGCGACGACAACTGCATCCAGCCTTCGCGCAATTCCTGAACCAGAGTGATGACCTCATCCACATGCTCGGTTGAGGAAGAGCACAACCCTGAAGACAAACGATTAATCATATACATATACAGACTGGCCAGGCTCTGGGCAATATCGCCACCGGCTTCCATATTCAGACTGGTATTCAACTCGATCAGAGCCTCTACAGATCTGCTTGTATGCGTAGCTTCAGCATACATATCCCCTGCCTGAATCGCCATACGACTGCGACCCAATGATTTAAACAGTGCTTCGTACGTCAAAAGTACCAGCCCCAACGGCCCAGCCCCTTCAACCTGATTTCCCTGATATGCCTGATATGCCTGATAACGTGTCATAATATTGCCTCCATGCGGTTGTGTGATTGAGCGATCATCGCTCTTCCCGGTTATATATATTTATCGGCTGAGAAAACGTAAACTAAAGTAAAAAATTGCATTTTCTGCAGAATATTTTCAATGCAAAACCTGTTAATTGTAGCCTTAGTGCAGATTACAATTGTTAGCGCGCAAGAGCGTCATGACCAAGGGTACTGGCCATCCATCGGAACCGCTAAAATGTAAAAGTGACTATCCATAACAGGATTTCAGGTTGATGCGTTGTCAGTAACCCAAGGCTTCAAAACGTTACGCATTTACCGCACTAGCCAGTCCGTATGCCTGCGACATGAAACTACTGGAGTTTTGCAGTGATGCCATGGCCTGCTGCATATGCGTGAACTGCGTGGTAAGCGATACACGCTGTTGCTCCATAAGTACCGTCAGATTATCCATTTTGGCAGTCAGCGTATCAAAACTCGCCTGGTCGCTCTGCATGGTATTCTGAATCAGGCCGGTGACCGGATTGGCATACATCTCCAACAAGCCGTCAAATCCGGCAGCAACGCCAACCCCGACACTGAGGTCACCAACGGCCCCTGTTGCACTGCCTGTATACAATAACGACAGGCCATCAATATTACCGGAGGTTCCTATCAACAGCTGTCCTGTACCGTTCGCAGCCAATCCATTGATTGTGGCAGCCACATCCGTTCCGGCAATACTTTGATTAACAATACCCAGTCCATCCACGCTTTGCGCTATCGTAAACCCGCTGGCGCTACCATAGGATTTCGACTCTATGGCGATACCTGTCCCCGATATGACTGCTTGTGCCGACAGTGCGTAGCGCCCATCAGTCACAATGGTATCGCTGCCAAAAGAGAGCGTGCCGCCCCCCTGATTGTTGGCGGTAAGCCCTATTGTCTGCTGACTATCTCCTGTTGATACATCCGTCAGTGTAATTTTTCCAGCAACATCAATTGTGGCCGTTACTTCCTGATTAAATGCAGACTGAATAGCAGTCAATAACGATGAAACGGTATCTACCGCCGGATCCAGAACAGTATAGCTGTTACTTACGCTCGCACCCGAGCGCAGCGTGCCGCTGATACTGATCGTGTCACCGGCTGCAACACCGAGACCCAGGGCTGAAAAAGTGGTAGCACCATTGGCCGCGGGGCCGCCCGCTGTAAGTGCCGTGGAGAGCTGGTGCTGTTCAGTGTAGACGTTCAACAGTTCCGCATTAAGTGCCGTAATAATCGAACTTTGTGATTGTCCTGCTGTCAGGTTGACCACCGCTTGGCGCGAGCTGCCGGCATCAGTAATGGTTACAGTTTCATTCGCCGCCAGACCGGCAGTCAAGTCAGTGGTACCAGTTGCCGCGGCCTTGGTAGCAGCCTGCGTAACATTCACACTATATGTACCGGATGGTGTGTTCAGGCCGTTGGTAAGAAACTGTATATTATTATTTGTACTGCTGCCCTGCGCGACAAATACATCACGAATGGCCGTGGGATCATTGGCCAGAAATGTGCCGAACCTGTCTTCATTGATGATCAGCTGACCATTGATATCCGGCTCCACACCGACCATGACCAGGCTATTCCTGTCGGTAGCCAAACCAGGAACGCTCTTGAGCAGATTACTCGACATGCTCCCCTGAATCGATGTCAGCAGTGGCTCACCTGCCAGTACGCCGCCAACACCTGTATTGGGGTCAAATTTGAATTGGTCATTGATCAGTGTCTGCACGCTGTTGTAGGCATCGACAAAGCTCTGCACATTCGCACGCAGTGCCTGTTGATCGACATCGATATTCATATTCACGGTCACCGTCGGATCAGCCTGCTTCAGGCTCAGTGTAACTCCGGAGAGTGCATCGGTAATCGTGTTGCTGCTACGCGTTATCGCCAGACCATCTATCGATATATTGGCATCCTGCGCGGTTTGTAATGATTGAAATGCATTGGCCTGCCCTGTTGCGCCGAGCTGCAATGAAGCCAGTGTGCCTGCTGCATCCAGATCTGCACCGGTCAGGGTAAACCCGGTTGCACCGGTTGTATCGGATGCCAGAATAAGGCGAAAATCGTTATCAGCCACTTTCATAATCGATGCAGAAACACCGGTCGCGGAAGCACCAGTATTCAATTGATTGATATTGGCTGCGATATTGTCCAGCGAATCCGATGTAGTAATGGTAACTGTTGTACCGGCAAGCAGAAAACTGCCGCTGATATTGAGTGCAGTGGATGCACTGGCGGTAGCTGTACCTGTGCCATCTTTGACGGCTACTGAAGAAGAGAGGCGTTCAGCCTGAGCAACCTGGGAGACAATGATATTGTGTTGCCCTGCCGTCACACCCGATGTGCCGCTTACATCCATCAATGTTGAAGCAGAAACCGTTGAGGAGCTGCTGGCAAGACTGGCAGTGTATCCGAAAAAGGCGGTTTTATCCGCCATGCCGATGGCCGTAGTGCGCAGGCTGCTTACTGCATTATTCACCTGCAGAAAAGCGTCCTGTCTGGCCGTGATCGCGTCCTGCTTTTTCTGCAGTTGGCTGATCTCGAATTTCCGGATACCCAGCAGTCCGTCAACAGCTCCCTGGGCATCAAACCCGGCCACCTGGCCGGATATTATACTTGCGATTGAACTCGTTACAGCCATGACTCAGGCCTTTTTATCCAGCAATAAACCAATCATTTCACGCATAAACACGCTGTGTTGAATGAATTCCTTGGATGGGATTTCACGAATTACCGCACCGCTATGTTTATCCGTCACCTGAACGTATAACTGTCCGAGCTTTTCTTCATATCCGAATGCAATAGATTCATTGGAACCAGGGAGCGAAGCATTGGCCTGATTAACTGCCTGCTGAACTGCCTGGAGAGAAGCCTTGCGTTCGGGTTTATCCTGTACTGCCTGTTCAGCCGAGACGGGGGGTGTTGCCTGTTGCTGATTCCCCGATCTGACTACAGCTGCCCCCATAGTCGGCGAAGGAAGCACAGGACTGCGTGGTATGCTTGATTCTATAACAGCCATGTCTTTAACCTCCTTTACCTCTATTGGGACTTAATCCTCTCCCGTTACCGGGAGAGGATTAGCCTGTCTCTTACCTGAACAGTGTCAGTACGTTCTGGGCAGCCTGATTAGCCTGAGCCAACATGGATGTACCAGCCTGAGTAAGAATCTTGTTCTTGGTGAAGGTAGCCATTTCAGTCGCCATATCAGCATCACGAATGGATGATACTGCTGCGGTAGACTGCTCGATACCCGTAGCCAGGTTAGCATTGATAAATGCCAGCTGATTCTGGGTAGCACCGAGTCCTGCACGGTTGGTAATCAGGGTGTCCAGTGCAGTTTTGGCGGTATCAATATAGGTTTGGGCATTAGATGCAGTAAGCAGATCACCAGTATTAAGAAGCAGACCGGCTGAGCTGTAGTTCTTGGACAGGTCAACCTGCACCACATTGTTGGGATTGTTGTCAGCACCAACCTGGAAATCCTGGGCAGCACCGGCAGTTACGGTCACAGCCTGAGCTGCGAATGTACCGGCATTGGCATCAAGACTGATGGTAAGACCAATATCACCAAATGATACAGAGCTAACAGTACCTGCAGCCGGAGTTGCAACTGCGACTGTCTGGGAAGTACCCGCGACGGTGTCGGTCAACACCATGGTGTTGGTACCGGCAGCCAAGGTATTAGCCAGAGTATAGGCATGAGCAGCACCAGTTGCGCCGGCACCCTGTACGGTAACAGCAGCAGCCACACCGGATGCACCGGCACCGACTGAAGCAGTTGCACCGGCAGTACCGTTAAGCAAAGATACACCGTTGTAGTTGGTACTGGCAGCAATCTTATCGATAGCGGCGGTCAGTTTGGTACGTTCTGCATCCAGCTTTGCAAGTTCCTGGTTGTTATTTGCTGATGCAGCCTGCGTTGCCAGAGTCTGAATGCGGGTTACCATGTTCTGGATTTCGTTCACACCTGCGTCAGCCATCTTAACCATGGCTGTTGCCTGTGTTGCATTCTGGCTTGCTGCTTTCATACGCTGAGACTGTGCGTCCAGCTTGGAAGAGATCGCGAAACCGGAAGAGTCATCCGCCGCACTGTTGATGCGGAAGCCGGATGACAGACGGTTCAGAGATACATCCTGAGCCATACTGTTGGTATTGAGGTTTTTCAGGGCGGTCATTGCCGCGTTATTTGTTTGTACTGATAGCATTTGTTCTCTCCTTAGTTTGTGTTACGTGAACGACATCATGCCTTGTCACGGTGGGGGTTCTCCCCTTGATGGCTGTTCCTTCAACCCTCGTGGTTAAGTGTATCGGAGAGAAAAACCCGGACTTTAGAAAAAAGATGCATTTATATTTTCTTCTATCACCAAGCACATGGTCTCTCTCCTGAAAAATGAAACATTCGCCCACTGCACACCTGTTAACTTTATACATTACCTGCCGCAGGCAGTGGTCCAAGTCGGCTCGTTCCTCAACATATAATAAGCACAGCAAGCAACTTGCCAATAGCGGATTACAAAATGGGCCGTATAAAGCACCATATAAATTTTAACACATTACTCTGGCAATCAGGTTAAAACCCCTATTGGCCTTCTCCTTGCTAATTACTAGCTATCGAAAAACAAGTAAATTGAATAAGTACCAACTAGGGAATCAGGGAGTAATCAGATGAGTCTGTCGCAATCATCCCCCATTCAAGAGATACGCAACTCGCTAGATCGAGGCATATTTAATGATGAACTGGATAAGGCATGCGTTCAGCTCTTTGAAAAGGATCCCTGCAATCTTGATGTACTGATGCAGTATGGTCGCTTGCGCTATTTGCAAAAGAGATATGCCGAAGCCGCTGAAATATTCAACAAGGGTCACTCGCTAAAGCCCGGTGACAGCGATTTCAGGACTATGCTGTTTACCAGCTATAAGGATAACGGCAACTACACAGAGATGCTGAAGATCGCAGATTCATTTCAGTCATCATCAAACACGAGCGAGATGGCTCTGGCCTACACGGCTTATCTGGATGTATGTGACTGGCCTGCCGCAAAAAAGATGGAGGATATGGTATTCCGGGCATCTATCGCTGGAGAGGTGGATATAAAATTCCTGCCGGCTCTTATGATGCTTAGCAACGGGCTGTCGGATATTTCTCCGCAATCACAATATCAACTTCACCAGCAATGGGCCAGACAATTACCCCGCGAAAAGGATAGGCAGTTCCCGAAAAAAACTCCCGGACGCATCCGCATCGCTTATGTGTCAGGCGATTTCTATCGTCACCCGGTAGGCTTTTTTATGTTACAAATTATCGCAGCGCATAACCGTAAAGATTTTGAAGTTTTTTGTTACTCCCAGCTTCATCAAAAGCCGGATGATTTAACTGCCCTGTTTGAACAAAACGCTGATCATTTTATCGATATCACACACATGGATGACACCATGTTAGCCGAGCAAATGGAAGCAGATGCAATCCACATTGCGGTCGACCTTTCCGGCCACACCTTCGATAGCCGCACTGCCGCTTTCGCTCAACGCATGGCTCCTGTGCAAATTTCATACCTGGGCTACCCCAACACGACTGCCCTGCCAGCAATGGACTTTCATATCACCGATCATTACGCACAAGATATAAAACATGGAACACTGTATTCGGAAAAGCTGCTATTCATGCCCAAAAGCTTCCTCTGTTACGGGGTGGAGTGGTCGGAAGATAAAAAAGAGACAACGCCCTGTGAGGAAACAGGGATCATCACCTTCGGCTCATTCAACAACAGCCGCAAAATGAATCTTGAGGTCATAAACACCTGGGCCGATATTCTTAAGCGCGTCACCAACTCCCGTTTTATCCTTAAATTCAATGGCTCCGGAAATACACTCATCCAGCAGAATATACAGCAACTCTTTGCTGAACACGGTATCGACAAAGAGAGGATTATCCT
>Ga0210050_1004261_pt1 | contig 12065 bp, 12 predicted proteins | sample CryGey132114_all_FD_185463 | JGI IMG/M metagenome (GOLD analysis project Ga0210050, IMG submission 185463) | Groundwater microbial communities from aquifer - Crystal Geyser CG22_combo_CG10-13_8/21/14_all (SPAdes) (version 2) | ecosystem: Environmental > Aquatic > Deep subsurface > Groundwater ...
CAGGATATTCCCAAAAATATTTTTTTGATGAAAATAATAAAGAAGTTCAATTAATTAAGGCGTTGGAAGCATCTTTTAAAGGTCAATCAGTCAGTATTACCAGCTATACAGCAGATGCTAATCAAGCAATTGTTTTTGTTAGAAGTGATAAAAATCCAGGTGATTTTTATCTCTATGATAGAAATAAAGGAAAATTAAGATATTTGGCAAGCCCTATGCCCAAAATCAACCCGAAGCAAATGGCACCAATGGAAGCCTTTACCGTGCTTTCTAGAGATGGCGTCAAGCTTTACGGTTATATTACTTTGCCAACGAACAAACCCCCTAAAGATCTCCCTTTGATTGTGAATCCTCATGGTGGCCCACATGGACCATTTGATACTTGGGGCTTTAATCCACAAGCACAGTTATATGCAAATAATGGTTATGCTGTTATGCAAATTAACTTCCGAGGATCTGGCGGTTATGGCACAGATTTCGAAGAGTCTGGCTATGGTAAATGGGGTCGTGAAATGCAAGATGATGTCACGGATGCTACACTTTGGGCCGTTAAACAGGGCTTAGCTGATCGTAATCGAATTTGTATTATGGGTGGAAGTTATGGTGGCTATGCAACACTACAAGGTTTGGTACGTGAGCCTGATCTCTACAAATGTGGTATAGGTATTGCGGGCGTTTATAGCCTACCTATGATGTGGGAAAAGGGAGATATGCACTCAAGTCGTTCTCAGGATTATTCAGAAGTATTTTTGAATAAATTTATAGGCAAGGATGAGGCTACTCTGAAGAAATATTCACCAGCTTATAATGTTGATAAAATTAAAGCAGGTATTTTCCTCATACATGGTAGCAACGATGTTCGAGTACCTATAGAACATGCTGAATTACTTAAAAAGAACCTAGATGCAATTGGCAAACCTTATGAGTGGTTAGTCAGAGCAGAGGGACATGGTTTTACTCAAGAAAAAAACAGAATAGATCAATATAAACTGGTTTTGAAATTCCTAGAAAAATATATCGGTAAGTAATTTATTCTCACCCCACAAAAAAAGCCCTTATAAGGGCTTTTTTTGTGTCTATCATTTATCAGTTGAAATGTTATGATTGATTTTATTTTTGTTGGTTTAATCTGAGGTTTTTATGCTTCCAATGCCTGAAACTGGAACAGAGCTACCCGATATCCCTCATGGTATGCCCTTATTACATTATGAAAAACCAGCGCTGGGTTTAAATTACTGGTTGTTAGACGAGGCTCTACCTAATGCTTTAGATGTCTCCAAACGTTGTTTTAACAGTGGAAGTTGGAAACTTGGATACCCTCATACTTCGGAAAAATGGCCCGGGATGCGCAGTAAAAAAGCTCTCAAGAAAGATGAGTTAGAAAAAGTTGAAGCTTGGGTTAAAAGTGTGACGGGTGCCAAAAGACTTTGGACTCCAGAGCTTTCAGGTGGAAACAAGGTAGATTGTAATGTAGCTCAGCTTGTGGGCAAAAATGAATCTGGTGCGCTTCCTCATACAGATAGTCGCAATCTTTGTCATTTAGCCGCAGTGATTTATCTAAGCCCTAAGCCTGATCCTAAAGCTGGCACCACATTTTATCGGTTACGTTACCCCAATGGGGCGGCAGGGGGCAATATTGTGCTAGAACCGCACATTAATCTAAAAGATGCTTTAAAAGTACAGAGACTTCCCCCAGAAGCTTGGTATGAAGATGTACAAATAGATAACAAATTCAATCGCATGCTGCTGTATAAGGCGAATTTAGTACATAGTGCAACGGCTTATTTTGGCCAAGACAAACGTGATAGAAGATTAACCGCTTTATTTTTCTGGATGGCTGAATTTTAGTTTGTTTCATGAGTTAGATAAGATGAAATCTTAACTATTGCAACCTTATTAAAACTCAGTAGCTTTGGTGTATTTGAAGATATTCAGTGCACCTCATATTTTTTTAAACTAGCTTATTCATCCATAAGAGAGTAACTTGGTGTCATCAACTCAAGATCATTTTCAAAGTTATTTCACAAACTATACCCCTTAAATCTCTATAAAAGAGACTGACCTTAAAGCTTTTGATGTCATACAGAAACCTTTGAGAGCCAGGTTGGATATTTCATTCATACAGAGCTTTATCTGCTGTAACGTTGAAACAATGAGGATAAAGTAAAGCATAAAGAAGCAGGCATTGATCATTCGTTCATAATGTCGCCTTCATTGAATTTACCCATAACAAGGAAAGACAAGATGAATACATTAAAAGTTGGAGTCATTGGGACTTCAAAAAAAATAGATGAGCGACGGCTTCCAATCCATCCAGAGCATTTAATGCGCATACCTGAAGCATTGCGTCGTCAGCTAATATTCGAAGAGGGTTATGGTGAACCATTTGGTATCAGCGATGCGGAAATTGCCGCTCAGTCTGGTGGTATTGCATCACGCCATGAGCTACTAGCAGAGATTGGCACTGTTATTATTGCCAAACCAGTACTCGCTGATTTACAGGAACTACGTGAAGGCGGGACACTCTGGGGCTATGTGCATTGTATACAGCAACGGGAGATCACTCAGGCTGCAATTGATCGCAAACAAACCCTCATCGCCTTCGAGGACATGTTTGTCTGGGCACCGGATGGACATGTTGGTCGCCATACCTTTTATAAAAATAACGAAATGGCTGGATATTGTGCCGTAATACATGCCTTGCAACTTAAAGGCATCGATGGACATTATGGTAATCAGCGCAAAACAGTTCTTTTCGGTTTTGGTGCTGTCAGTCGTGGAGCCTTATATGCACTTAAAGCACATGGTTTTAGAGATATTACCATCTGTATTCAGCGACCTGATCATGAAGTACGCGAAGAAGTTCTTGATTGTAACTACGTTAGGATTCGAGCAGGAGAAGAGGGTGAGGCACGCATGATGGTGGTGGAACATGATGGTACTTTGCGCCCGTTGACTGAGTTGATTAGTGAAGCAGATATCATCGTCAATGGAACTTTTCAAGATACAGCAAACCCGACTGATTTTGTGACCAAAGCAGAAAACGCTAGCCTCAAACCGAATAGCTTAATTGTGGATGTCAGTTGCGATAAGGGAATGGGGTTCTTTTTTTCTACCCCTACTACATTTGAGAGCCCCATGTTTAAGCATGAAACGATTGATTATTACGCAGTGGATCACACCCCTAGCTATCTTTGGGAAAGTGCAACGCGATCAATTTCTGCCGCGCTTATTGTTTATCTACCAGTCGTACTGGCTGGGCGTGAGTATTGGTATAAAAATGATACAATTCGACGAGCGATCAATCTTGAAGATGGCGTAGTTCAGAATGTATCTATCCTTTCATTTCAAAATCGAGATTTGAACTACCCCCATTTTTCTGTTAATCCTAGGGTAAATCTTCATTAGAATCGTGTGGCATAACCATATTTAACCTCTAAATTATTACGAGAATGACAAACATTAGGCGATACAGTAAGCGATACAGCAGCGATACAGGACAGGCAGAAATTAAAAATTGGCATAATTAAAAAATTGATTTGATTGTTGTTTGATTTATACCAATTAGAATGACAACTAGAATGAGACAGTCACGAACATGTTTCTGCGAAGCGGGCGAAGCCAGGCAAGAAGGCGCGTTGGTTTGGGAGAGGTGCAGATCTCTTCCAAACCGAGTGCAAATATACATCACCCTTATTGCTAAAACACAGCCCAGTCCCGTCAGGGCTGTGTTTTTAACCTGATTTTAACTCTTTGGAGGTTGAATTTAGAAGTTGAAACGAACTCCAACGGAATAACGAGTGGCGTCTGACTCTTCTTTAATGTCTGAGTAGAGAGCGAAAGATTTGGAAATATCATAGACCGCCCCAAAAACAAATGTTGTCGAGTCGTCATTGCCAAAGTCCAAATATTCTACAGCACCTTTAATTTCAAGTTTTGAACTTAATTTATGTCGGATACCAACACTGGCCTGATAACCATGGTCTTCAATCCCAAAAGTTTGATCACCATAATCTACATCCGTTTTTATCCTTGCCCAGTCCAATTCTGTGAATAATACCGATGAATTTGAAAGGTTGGTTTTGTAACCTAAGCCTAAAGTCATTAATGAGGCATCTAAAGGCCCAGTGCCTATATCTTGATATGAACCTGCTGCATAAAAGTTGTTGCTGAGTTCCTGACTGAGCTTAAGTTCATAGCCATCCAGGTTTTTTGAAAAACCATCCAGATCCCAGCTGCTATAACCAATATCGAAATAATCAAAAGAGGGTGTTTCGGCCATGGCGGTGAAAGGTAATATAGATAGAATTGCGCTCAGTATTATTTTCTTTTTCATTATTTGTTTCCTTAAGGTTTAAGTGGCTGATGTTGTTAAAACCTGAGCATTATAATTTTTTGAAACTGAACGTTATCTGAATAAAAAATTGATGAGTAAATATTTTGAAAAAATTTCATGCCTTAAGACTATTCATCTATTAGTCTGATTTCATCTCTAGCGTTGATTTGCTATTATGCTAAAAATTTCTGGGTGAAATAAGCCAACTTATGTTAGACCGTATTAAAATTGTTCTTATCAATACTTCCCATCCAGGTAATATCGGCGCTGTAGCTCGAGCGATGAAAACCATGGGTATTCTAAATTTATGCCTCGTGGATCCGCAACAATATCCGTCCGCCTTGGCAACAGAACGTGCTTCAAGTGCTGCAGATGTTCTTCATCAGGCTCAAGTGGTGAATCATATAGAGGAAGCCATAGCTGACTGCCATTGGGTGGTGGGGGCCAGTGCACGTAGTCGATATCTGGATTGGCCCTTACTGAGTCCTCGCCAACTCGCAGAGTCTTTTCAGCATCAGTTAGTTCATGGAAAAGTTGCTATTGTGTTCGGGAGAGAAAATTCAGGTTTAACCAATGAGGAACTTCAATATTGTCACCAACAGATAAATATTCCAGCCAACCCTGACTATAGTTCACTCAACTTGGCTATGGCGGTTCAGGTGGTTTGCTATGAACTACGCATGCAATTTCTGCAACAACAAGCGCAAAAAAGTGAAACAATAGAGTCATCAGAAAATCAATTAAACCTAGCCTCACATGATTCCGTGGAAGGATTCTATCGACATTTTGAGCAAACCATGGTGAAAACAGCGTTCCTTGATCCAGACCAACCTAAACATCTGATGAAACGTATTCGTAGGATTTTTGGCCGCACAGCTCTGGAAGCACAAGAGATAAATATCTTAAGAGGCTTTTTAAAGTCGGTGAATACCGGGTTGGACTGCAACCATAAATAACCTTTGTACTTGTTAAATACCCGCCTGGATAATACTTGACTTATTTAGTAGGTTATAGGATAATTAACCCATTGAAATAGTCAACTATTAGTGGGGTAGAGAGGATATGAAATTAACAACCAAAGGTAGATATGCGGTGACCGCTATCTTAGATGTGGCATTGCGACAAAAATCAGGCCCTATTTCTTTGGCTGACATTTCAAGCAGGCAAGATATTTCACTCTCTTATTTAGAGCAACTGTTTTCAAAGCTTAAAAAGCACCAATTAGTTAAAAGTGTTCGTGGCCCAGGTGGCGGCTATCTTCTGGGAAAATCTCCAGTAGATATCAATATTGCCGAGATCATTTTAGCGGTGAATGAGCCTTTAGATGCGACGCGTTGTCGTGGTAAAGGTAATTGCAGAGATGGTGAAACCTGTTTAACCCATCACCTTTGGCAAGATTTGAGTCACCAGATACAAAATTTTTTAACCAGTATTACATTGGCCAATTTATTGGAAAGAAGTGAAACTAAGTATATTTCTGAAAAACAAGATGCTCAATTTGAAGGACAACATAGTCATAAAGATACCCTGATCCTCGACAGATTGTTATAATTGACTAACTAAAGTTAACCCCCATGTTCAATGAATAAAGCACTATGTTCTTTATTCATGGTACTAAGCTCGGAGAAATTCATGAAGTTACCCATTTATATGGACTACGCTGCAACAACCCCAGTTGATCCAATTGTGTTGGATAAAATGGTCAATTATATGTCTATCGATGGTTTTTATGGCAATCCTGCCTCAAGATCTCACAAATTTGGTTGGGAAGCAGAAGAAGCTGTGGATGTGGCTAGACAACAAGTAGCCGATTTAATTAAAGCTGATCCCAGAGAAATCGTATGGACTTCAGGTGCAACAGAGTCAGATAATTTAGCGATTAAGGGCGTTGCTCACTTTTACCATAAAAATGGCAAGCACATTATTACCTCTAAAATAGAACATAAAGCCGTTTTAGATACCTGCCGTCAATTGGAAAGAGAAGGTTTTGAAGTGACCTACTTAGAACCAGATAGTCAAGGGGTTATTAGTGCACAAAAGGTAGAACAGGCGATAAGACCTGATACGATTTTGGTTTCCATCATGCATGCGAATAATGAAATTGGTACTATTCAACCGATTGAAGCCATTGGTGAATTGACCAGAGCTCGCAAAATTCTGTTTCATGTGGATGGATCGCAAAGTGCTGGAAAAATTCCAGTGGATATGGAGACTCTCAAAGTTGACCTTTTCTCTATGTCGGCTCATAAGGTTTATGGCCCTAAAGGTATGGGCGCGTTATTTGTTAGACGTAAACCCAGAGTTCGTCTAGAAGCACAAACTCATGGCGGTGGTCATGAAAGAGGCATGAGGTCAGGCACTTTAGCAACGCATCAAATCGTAGGCATGGGCGAAGCTTTCGCCATTGCAGCCGAACAAATGACAACCGAATCCAAAAGAATTATTGCGTTGAGAAAGCGACTTTTAGATGGCCTTAGAGGTATGGAAGAGGTTTTTGTAAACGGAGACGAAGAGCATTCAATACCAGGTATTATCAATGTAAGTTTTAATTATGTTGAAGGTGAGTCATTAATTATGGCTCTAAAAGATCTCGCTGTCTCTTCAGGCTCCGCCTGTACATCAGCTAGTTTGGAGCCATCTTATGTATTAAGAGCTTTAGGGCTAAATGATGAATTGGCCCATAGCTCGATTCGATTCTCTATTGGTCGATTTACCACAGAAGAAGAGATTGATTATGCTGTTGAAAAAATTAAAACAGCGATTGAACGTTTACGTGACATGTCCCCATTATGGGAAATGTATAAAGATGGCATCAATATGAGCGAAATTGAGTGGGAAGCACACTAAATTATCATCAAATTCTTTTGATACTATTCAGAATTAAAGCTCAATAACGAGCTGGAGGCAATAAAATGGCATACAGTGAAAAAGTAATTGAACATTATGAGCACCCGCGTAATGTAGGCGGATTTGATAAATCAGAAAAGGGCATTGGCACGGGTATGGTGGGAGCACCGGCTTGTGGTGACGTGATGAAATTACAAATTAAAGTGGGTGAGGATGGCGTGATTCAAGACGCAAAATTCAAAACCTATGGTTGCGGTTCTGCGATTGCTTCCAGTTCTTTGGTGACGGAATGGGTAAAAGGGCGAACCTTAGAAGAAGCCGGTTCTATCAAAAACACAGAGATTGCTCAAGAGTTAGGTTTACCCCCCGTTAAGATCCACTGCTCAGTTCTTGCAGAAGATGCCATAAAAGCTGCTATTGAAGACTATAAGAAGAACCGATAATCCTTGGATTTTAAGTTGATATCGTAGGAGTTTTGTTAGATGGCATTAAGTTTAACCGAAGCAGGCGCAAAACAGATGAAGTCGTCCTTGGAAAGCCGAGGAAAAGGGCTGGGGATCCGTTTAGGGATTACCACCACTGGCTGTTCGGGCTTTGCCTATGTGATGGAGTTTGTTGACGAAATTAACCCTGAAGACGAAGTCTTTGAAAACCTTGGGGTGAAAGTCGTTGTGGATAAGAAAAGTCTGGTTTACCTTGACGGCACCATCGTGGATTATGTGAAACAAGGATTAAATGAAGGTTTTGAGTTCTCTAATCCTAACAGCAAGGCTGAATGCGGTTGTGGTGAAAGTTTCACAGTATGATCCACAATTACTTTCAACTACTGGGCATTAAGGCAACTTTTGATTTAGACAATGATCTGCTGCTTGCGAATCATCGTAAGTTGCAACAAAGCATTCATCCCGATCGTTTTGCGGCGAGCTCCCATGCTGAAAAGCTGGCGGCTGTCACGCAAATGGCACAAATCAACGAAGCTTTTCAGATCCTTAAAAATCCTGTTACTCGGGCAGAATACCTGCTGCAATTATCCGGTTGGGATAAACCTGGTGATGAGCAAACCATTAAGTCTTTACCTCTATTAATGGAGCAGATGGCGTTAAGGGAAGAGTTAGAAGAGATAGAAACTGCCGATAATTCTCAGCAGCTATTGGACGTTTTTTGTGGAAATATTGATCAAATGACCCAACAACAACTGCAACAACTTTCTACAGAGTTTCAACAAAAGCTCTCTGCTGATACAATTTACTTATCTATTACCCGTTTAAAATTTCTGACAAAATTAAAATCAGAAGTGATTCGACTTGATGAGAAACTCGAAGAGCTTGATGATTAAATAAGGTATCCATAATGGCATTAATGCAAATTGTAGAACCGGGACAAACTCAGGCACCTCATCAACGACGTATCGCAGTAGGAATTGATTTGGGGACAACCAACTCATTGATTGCGGTGATGAGAAGCGCTGTTGTAGATGTTTTGGCCGATGACTCCGGCAGAAAACTATTTCCCTCCGTGGTGCAATATCAATCAAATAATCAGGTGATAGTGGGAGAAGCTGCGCGTTTTTCTTCAGCACTAGATCCTCAAAATACCATTATTTCGGTCAAACGTTTGATGGGAAAAGGCTTTGAAGATATACATGATTTTCAATCGAAATTCCCCTATAGCTTTGTCTCTAATCAGGGAGTGCCAGCCATATCGACAGTTTCTGGTGATTATAGTGCCACGGAAATATCGGCACAGATTTTATCCTATTTAAAAAATATAGCTGAAAATCGTCTTGTGGATAAAATTCAAGGGGCTGTTATTACTGTGCCTGCCTATTTTGATGATGCGCAAAGACAAGCCACTAAAGATGCGGCAAGACTTGCTGGTATCAATGTTTTACGCTTATTAAATGAACCAACGGCCGCTGCTGTCGCCTACGGCTTGGATTCTGGTGAAGAGGGTATTCATGCCATTTACGATTTTGGTGGAGGAACCTTTGATATCTCTATATTAAGATTTACCCGTGGCGTATTTGAAGTGCTTTCAACGGGTGGTGACTCCTCGCTAGGGGGAGACGATATGGATCAAGCCCTAAGCGAATGGATGATTAGCCAGCTCTCAATTCCTGTTGAGAAAAATCCTTCTTTACTCAGACATGTGTTAAATCTTGCGCGTGGTGCCAAAGAAAGCCTCAGCGATTTGGATGAAGTGAACATCCATGTTTGTTTACAGGGAGAAAGTTATGGGCAACTTCATCTTACCAGAGAAGGTTTAGAACAGATTATAGAACCCATTGTGAGCAAAACCTTGAAGTCTTGCAAGAGAGCTTTAAGAGATGCAAATTTGCAAGGCGAGCCCATACGCGCCATCGTAATGGTTGGAGGAAGTACCAGAGTTCCTTTGGTCAGACAAAAAGTTGAAGCTTTCTTTGGAATAGCGCCTTTAGTGTCTATCGATCCCGACCAAGTCGTGGCTGTTGGTGCTGCACGACAAGCTGATTTACTGATTGGAAACCAACCGAATAGTGATTTATTGCTGTTGGATGTTTGCCCCTTATCCTTAGGGATAGAAACCATGGGCGGACTGGTTGAAAAGATCATCGCCAGAAACACCTCAATACCTGTTGCTAAAGCTCAGGAATTTACCACCTTTAAAAATGGCCAAACCGCCATGTTAATTCATGTTGTTCAAGGCGAAAGAGAGCTAGTTAAAGACTGTCGATCTCTTGCTCAATTTACCTTGCGTGGTATACCGCCAATGGTTGCAGGTGCGGCTAAGGTTAAAGTGATCTACCAAATTGATGCAGATGGCTTACTGATGGTTAGTGCTCAGGAGTTAGTTTCTGGGGTTCAAGCCAAAGTTGAGGTTAAACCCTCTTACGGTTTGTCCGATGAGCAGATGATCAGCATGATCCAAGCCTCGTTTTCTAATGCCGAAGAAGACTTGCAACAAAGAACCCTCTGCGAGCAACAAGTCGAAGCGAAAAGGATGTTATTGGCTATCGAAGTTGCCTTAGACAAAGATGGACATTTGTTGCCAAAAAATGAATTTGAATCACTATCTCAAAAAGTCGAATTACTAAAACAAACCACAGATTCTGATGATATACAGACCATACGCAAAGCCCTAGAGGTTGTTGATAAGGCAAGCCAACACTTTGCTGCCTTGAGAATGAATCAAAGCGTTTCACAAGCTTTAATTGGACAGCAAGTAGATCGTATCTAAATCAGTTTTAAAAAGTTTAATTGTCGGAGTTAATCTTAAATGACGCAAATTGTTTTCCTGCCACATCCAGAAATATGTCCAGAAGGTGCCGTTCTAGAAGCTAAAGCTGGTGAAACGGTACTGGATGTTGCACTCAATGCTGGCATCGATATAGAACATGCCTGTGAGAAGTCCTGTGCTTGCACTACCTGTCATATAATTGTGCGAGAGGGGTTTGATTCGTTAGAAGAATCTGACGAGCTTGAGGACGATTTATTGGATAAAGCTTGGGGATTAGAACCTGAATCTCGTCTAGGTTGCCAAGCAAAGGTTGGACAGCAAGATCTCGTGGTTGAAATCCCTAAGTACACATTAAATCAAGTGAGCGAACAACATTAACTTCAAATCGTGCACTCTGAGACAGGGGGCCAAAAATTAATAGAGGATAAAATGCAATTACATTGGACTGACATTACTGATATAGCCATTGAATTGGCTGAAAAACATCCAAATGTAAACCCGTTGCAAATTAGATTTACAGATTTGCACAATTGGGTGATTCAATTAGAGGGTTTTCAAGATGATCCTAAGCGCGGTGGAGAGAAAGTTTTAGAGGCCATTCAACAGGCTTGGATCGAAGAAGTTGAGTAAATGAATTTAAAATCCGTTTACTTTTTAGACAAAGTTGCAAAAAAATCAAAAAAAACTAAAATTAATTGACCTATAGGGTTGTAATCTTGAGAAAAAACGCTATTATATGCGCCTCTTCTCGGGGCCGTTAGCTCAGCCGGTAGAGCAGTTGACTTTTAATCAATTGGTCGCGCGTTCGAATCGCGCACGGCCCACCATATCCAAGGCTTGCAGCAATACAAGCCTTACTTAGTCAGACCAATGCTGTCTTGAGGGTGGCATTTCTAACAGGGCGTCAGTGCACAGTAACTGTGGAAGCTTGGCATAGATCCAGCAAGCGGTTGGAAGCATAAATTCAAGAGGCGACTCAAGGTTGAATATAAAGTTCATCATCTGCTTAATGTGATCTCAGATAGAGCAGAAAAATAAACTGATTCTTTGTTGAGTGCTTTAAAGCCTGAAGCCTGTTCTGTATCCTTCTTTTATAAAACATGTAGTTGCTGCTTTTGTTCTACTGAAACAGTATAAAAATCATGTTTGTCTGGATTTCGGTGATATAGGTGCACTCAAACATCATGACTTGGATTGATCACCTAACAAATAGTTTTTTTGTCTAACTGATGGGGACCACTTCATATTGTGTGGAATTGAAGGATGTGGAAATGAATCGAAAGAGTCCATTATTTGCAACATATAACAAAAACATAGTTATAAAGATCCTCTATTTGAGTCTTTTGAGCTGGATTTTATTGCCAATGATTGCATCCGCTTCAGAAGTTGGCCCCACCTTTATCTTTATCGAGATACCTATTATCAAACGATCGATGAAGCCGAATCTGTGATGAGAGACTATGTGGATACCATCACCACTTACCAACCTTATGAGATATAAATTAGGGGTCAGTGTCGATTACCTGAATCAGACACATTGTGGCGATGGACTGATGTCGCATCAGCCCATGATTGAAACCGCTCTGGAACAGGGTATGAGCTGCCTGTTTGTCGCGAAACCGGACGACCATAAATACTTGTTTGAATGGATAGCGGCTTTCGATGC
>Ga0210050_1004269_pt1 | contig 12035 bp, 8 predicted proteins | sample CryGey132114_all_FD_185463 | JGI IMG/M metagenome (GOLD analysis project Ga0210050, IMG submission 185463) | Groundwater microbial communities from aquifer - Crystal Geyser CG22_combo_CG10-13_8/21/14_all (SPAdes) (version 2) | ecosystem: Environmental > Aquatic > Deep subsurface > Groundwater ...
CCACAGCCTCTAAATCCTTATTGGAGATGGCGGATATCACTTTGCAACAAAAACAATTTCTTCAAGCCAGAGCCTTTTTAAGGCAGCATTTTCAATACAGCAAGCCCAATCCAAGAGCTTTATGGTTAGGTATACAAATAGAACGCTTGTTGGGCGATAAGGATGCATTGTCCAGTTATCAACTGCAATTAACGGGGCTATTTCCTGATGCGCCAGAAACTTTGTTATATCAGAGTTCAAAATAGACATGAGAAATCAAGCAACCATTCCAGAAAAAAAAATTGAAGCACCTGAGGGGCCTGGTATTTTACTTAAAGCGGTTAGACTGGAGAGAGGACTGTCTTTAGAGGATGTTGCCCAAAGTTTGAAACTTACTCAAGAGATTATCCTAATTCTTGAATCTGATAGTTTCGATAAAAAAATTGCAACAACTTTTTATAAAGGCTATATCAAAAGTTACGCTAAACTACTGAAAATTTCTGAAGTGGAAGTGCTGGATCGATATGAAAAATATCGTCCGAAAGAGAAACCTCATGCAGTAATTACCTCAACATTTGAAACTCGTATAAGTCAGGAACTTAAAGAGAGAAAATTATCAGCCGTGCATTTCTTGATTATTTTTATCCTCGTGATCTCTTTGGTTTTTATTGTAGGTTATTGGGTCAGCAATCATTTAAAATCAACACCGAATGAAACGCCTGAAGATAAACCATTGTCACTTATTCATGAAAACATCTCTGAAAATGAAATTCCTTTAAGTCTTGATAATAACCAAACAATACTGACCTCTGAGGGTAACAATGAAGCCGTTTCGGATAAAAATAGCTCGATACTTAAGCCAAGTGGCACAACCAGTGATCAATCAAATCAAAATGAAAATCCATCACCTGAAATAAGCGAGTCAATTCAACAGACGAATGAGCGGCCTGTTCAATCTTCTTTTGCTTCATTAGAGTCGATGAATATGCATATTGAATTTAAAGGTGATTGTTGGGTTAAAATTACCGATAAAAATGACAATATTTTAGCCATAGGCATTAAACGCACTGGTAAAATTATAGCGCTCACTGGTGATGGCCCTTTTAAATTGGTGATCGGTAAGCCAAGTGTGGTCTCAATTCAATTAAATGAAACCCCTGTGGATTTATCCATTTATCCAAAAGGGCACGCTGCAACCTTTACACTTCCGTTTGAGGATTAAGTATGCATCCGTCTCATTGGGTCACTAGACGAAAATCAAGACAAATTAAAGTTGGCAATGTTTTAATTGGTGGCGACGCACCTATTTCTGTGCAAAGTATGACCAACACGGATACTTGCAATGTTGAAGCTACTGTTCAGCAGGTGCAGCAAATCGTGGCTGCAGGCGCGGATATTGTTCGAATTTCTATTCCTACTATGGATGCGGCAGAGGCCTTTAAAGAGATCAGAAAAAGAGTAACAACACCTTTAGTGGCTGATATCCATTTTAATTATAGGATCGCCCTGAAAGTTGCAGAATATGGCGTGGATTGTCTGAGAATTAATCCTGGTAACATCGGTAATGAAGCCAGAGTCAGATCAGTGGTCGATGCGGCAAGAGATCGGGGAATTCCGATTAGAATTGGTGTGAATGCAGGATCTTTGGAAAAAGATCTTCAGGAAAAATATGGTGAACCCACTCCAGAAGCTTTAGTAGAGTCTGCTTTCAGACATATAGACTATTTAGATAAACTGGATTTTCAAGACTATAAAATTAGCTTGAAAGCATCGGATGTTTATATGACCGTTGCCGCCTATCGAATTTTGGCGCAACAAATTGATCAACCCTTACATCTTGGGATAACGGAAGCCGGTGGATTACGCGCTGGTGCGGTTAAGTCTGCCGTTGGATTGGGGATGTTATTAGCGGAAGGCATTGGTGACACAATCAGAGTTTCACTTGCCGCTAATCCTGTAGAAGAAATCAAAGTCGGTTATGATATTCTAAAAAGCCTAAACCTACGAAAACGTGGTGTTAATCTCATTGCTTGTCCATCATGCTCTCGTCAGGAGTTTGATGTGATCAAAACCGTCAATGCGTTGGAAGAACGTTTGGAAGATATTGTTGAGCCTATTGATGTTGCTGTGATTGGCTGTGTGGTGAATGGACCCGGGGAAGCTAAAGAGGTGACCATTGGTTTAACTGGAGGGCGTAGCCGTAGCTTGTTGTATGAAAATGGTGAAATGAGTCAGCGTATAGATAACGAAGATATTGTTGATCAAATTGAGAAAAAAATTAGAGCTAAAATTGCGTTACAAATTAAATTACGTGGAGATAAAACTAAAAATCTCCCAGAGATTGATACAGTAACAAGTTTTCAGTAGTGTAAATACAATACTGACATTTGTCTTAATATTTGAGGAAATAGAGTTTTAATGAGTGCAATAAAAGCCATTCGTGGCATGAACGATATTTTGCCTGAGGAAACGAAACTTTGGCAGTATCTTGAGACCAATATCCGATCTTTGGTCTCTCGTTATGGATATCAAGAAATCCGAACGCCTGTCTTAGAGAGAACGCAATTGTTCTCCCGATCCATTGGTGAGGCAACAGATATAGTTGAAAAGGAAATGTATTGTTTTCTTGATAGAAATGACGAGAGTTTATCACTCAGGCCAGAAGGTACGGCTGGAGTGGTGCGAGCGGGTATTGAACGGGGATTACTTTATAATCAAGAACAACGACTTTGGTATTTAGACTCCCTTTTTCGATATGAAAAACCACAAAAGGGACGCTATCGTCAGTTTCACCAGTTCGGTGTCGAGGTTTTTGGTTTGCCAGGGCCAGACGTCGATGTTGAAGTCATTTTAATGACGGCAAGATTGTGGAAAATGCTCGGGATTAGCGAATATGTCGAATTACACATTAATTCTTTGGGTTCACAACAAGATCGAGCTATTTACCGTGAAAAATTGCTTGAGTATTTTGATAAACACAAAGAGGAATTAGATGATGATAGCTTGAGAAGGTTAACCACCAATCCATTGCGGATTTTAGATAGCAAGAATCCTCAGATGCAAAGTTTGATTCAACAAGCGCCAAAATTGCTGGATTGCATTAGTGATGAATCAAAGGCTCACTTTGAAAAACTCTGTTCTTTACTGACAATGGCCGATATACCTTACACAATTAACACCCGCTTAGTGCGCGGTCTCGACTATTATAATCTGACTGTTTTTGAATGGATGACCTCAGAACTTGGCTCACAGGGCACTATTTGTGGTGGCGGACGTTATGACTTACTCGTTTCTCAACTGGGGGGGCAAACGACACCAGCGGTTGGCTTTGGTATGGGAATGGAACGTGTTATTTTAATGTTGCAAAAAATGGAGCTGCAACAACAACTTTCTAGTCCTATTGATGTCTATCTTATCACCCAGGGTGATAAAGCGGATAGTCGAAAAATGCTACTATCAGAAGAGATTAGGAATAGACTTCCTGATCTTAAGCTACTTATGCATGCTGGTGGTGGAAATTTTAAAAAACAGATTAAAAAGGCGGATAAAAGTGGTGCAAGTTGGGCCATGATATTTGCTGAGGATGAACTGGATCAACAAAGTGTTTCCATTAAACCTTTAAGAGAAAATCTTGCTCAAATATCGGTACCATTATCTGAGTTAGAACAATGGTACCATGAAAACTTTCAATAGAATAAAAACACCATAACATTTATAAAATCATAGAGAACAGGAGCGGTTTGTGGATATTTACGCAACAGAAGAAGAACAAGCAGAAGCAGTAAAACAATGGATCAAAGAGAATGGTGCTGCTGTGGTCATTGGTGCCACTCTAGGTTTAGGCGCGCTATTTGGTTGGAGATATTGGCAGGGCGAAATTCTTAACAAAAAGGCTTTCGCTTCAGAAGCTTATGATAATCAAGTGCTGGCAATCAATTCATCTTCGCTTGAAGATTTAGAAAAAAATGCGAATCTATTTTTAGCAGAGCACCCCAGTAAAACCTACAATAATTTTTTACAATTACGTTTGGCTAAAAAAGCTGTTGAAGATGGCAAAAACGAAGTGGCAATCAAAACATTAAACAATGTGTTAAAAGATCCTTCACAAGAAGCGATTGCGCATCTGGCTAGAATTCGTTTGGCGAGAATTTTAATAGAGACGTCAAAGCCTGAAGAAGCGCTTAAACTGCTGAATAAAGAAAATTCAAGCTATAAAGCGCTTTATGCAGAAACAAGAGGAGATGCTTATAACGCTCTGGGTGAGTTTGATAAAGCCAGAACAAATTATCAACTAGCGCAGAGTTCAGATGAACAATCATCTCAAAATCAACCTCTTCAGTACAAAATTGACGCTTTGCCTAAAGAAGCAGCAGTAGAGACCGAGATGCCACAGATTCAGGTTGATGAAGCTTCATCAGGAGCAACAGAGGGATGATGAAAAAATTCACCATAGTTTTAACATGCATAATGGCTTTAAGTTTGGTTGCCTGTAGTGGTACCTCTGATGAGGAGAAAGCACTATTACCATTTCCTTTACCAAAATTTACGCCTTCCTTGGACATCAAACCTAGTTGGAAAGTGTCTACCAGCGCAGAGGTTGAAGGGGTGTTTAGCCGTTTACAACCTGGTATGGCCTATGGAAAGGTGTATGTTGCTGGTACCAATGGAGAAGTAGAGGCCAGAAACCTTGAGGATGGAAAGCTGGTTTGGAAGAAGAAAATGGATGTGATTATTGAATCTGGTGTCGCTGTGGCTGACCGAATTGTGGTGGTGGGATCACAAGAAGGGGAGGTTATTGCCCTGGATGCAGAAACTGGTGAGGAACTCTGGCGGAATTTAGTTTCCAGTGAAATTATTTCTCCCGCTGCAATTGGTGAGGATCATGTTGTAGTAAGAACCATCGATGGCAAATTATTTGCTATGGATGAAAAAACTGGCAAGAGAAGTTGGTTTTTTGACAGAAACGTTCCTGCGCTCACTTTGAGAGGTACGGGGACTCCCATTTTAGCCAGAGGTGCCGTGATATCTGGTTTTGATAATGGCAATGTGGCGTTGTTTTTTATGAAAGATGGGGCCCTTATCTGGGAAAAAAGAATTGCCCAAGCCGCTGGCCGTTCAGAGTTTGATCAGATTGTTGATGTGGATTCAAAACCCCTGGTGGTTTCTGATGTTTTGTATGTAGCTACCTATAATGGAAATATCGCGGCTATCAACTTAAGAGATAGTCAAAATCTATGGCAACGAGAAATGTCATCTTTTCAAGATTTGACTTCTGATGGATTGAGCATTTTTGCCACAACATCTAATGATGTTGTGATGTCATTATCACGTGAACAGGGACAAACCCAATGGACTCAATCAGAACTCAAAAACAGAAAAGTTTCTGCACCCGCTGCTCTTGGAAAATATGTGGTGGTTGCTGATTTTGAGGGCTATTTACATTGGATGTCAGCAAGTGATGGTCATTTTGTTAAACGAATGAGGATCGATAGTAGTGGTGTCGTAGGCGCACCTATCGCTTATCTTAATTATTTAGTTGCTCAAGCAAAAAATGGCGAAGTTCTGGCGGTTAAAATCCCTGAAAGTAGCTTATAACATCAAACAAGGGTTATTCAATGAGTTTACTGCCAGTTATTGCATTAGTGGGACGACCCAATGTTGGGAAATCGACGCTTTTTAATCGATTAACAAAAAGCCGAGATGCTTTAGTGGCAAATTTGCCCGGTTTAACTCGCGATAGACAATATGGACAGGCTTACTTTCAAGAACAACAGTATATTGTTGTTGACACCGGTGGTATCACTGGGGATGAAGAAGGGGTCGATGGAAAGATGGCAGAACAGTCTATGCAAGCAGCACAGGAGGCTGATGCAGTCATCTTCTTAACGGATGCAAAAGCGGGTGTTACCCCCTCAGATTATACCATTGTTAAACAATTGCGCCTTTTGAACAAAACCACCTTATTGGTGGTGAATAAGATTGATGGGATAGAATCTGAGACGGCTTTAGCAGAGTTTCATGATATGGGCTTTGGATCTCCTGTGGGGATTTCTGCTTCTCAGGGGCGTGGCGTTAAACAGTTATTAGAAAGAGTTTTTGATCATCTTTTTGAAGCGAGGCCAGAACTCGACGCCTCCAATGAAGTCGTCTGTGATTTTCCCGAAGAATTTGATGAAGTCGCAGCTCTTTCTTTACCAGAAAAAACCTTTAAAATACCTGAATCTGTTAAATTGGCCATTATTGGACGCCCTAACGTTGGTAAGTCAACTTTGGTCAATCGCATATTAGGCGAAGAAAGAGTGGTCGTTTTTGATTTACCCGGCACCACTCGAGATAGTATCTATATTGACATGGAACGCAACGGAAAAAAATACACATTGATTGATACTGCTGGTGTTCGTAAACGAGGAAAAATTAGTCAAACTGTAGAAAAATTTTCAGTCGTGAAAACATTACAGGCTATTGAGGATTCGAATGTCGTCATGATGGTAGTTGATGCCAGAGTTGGTATTACTGATCAAGACTTGAGTTTGCTGGGATTTGTCTTAGATAGTGGTCGTTCCTTGGTGATCGCCATTAATAAATGGGACAATATGGAAACAGAGCACAAGGAGCATGTGAAAGAAGAACTCCGCCGGCGCCTACATTTTGTGGATTTTGCTAAAATCCATTATATTTCTGCGCTTCATGGAACAGGCGTTGGAGATTTGTTAGGATCAGTTACCAAGGCATTTAATTCGGCTTATAAAGCCATGACAACTCGTCAACTTACCGAGTGGTTGATGGAGGCTCAGCATAAACATCAACCCCCTTTGGTTCATGGACGCAGAGCAAAACTGAGAATGGCACATGTGGGAGGCCACAATCCGCCTTGGATTGTGGTCCATGGAAATCTCACCCAATCTTTACCTTTAACCTACCAGAAATTCCTCACCAATTTCTTTGTGGAAAAGTTAAAGTTAGTGGGAACTCCTGTGCGATTTGAGTTTAAAAGTAGCGAAAATCCCTTTGCTTCTCAAGTAAAGGAGTTAACCCCTGCACAAAAAGAAGCCAGAAAACGTGCTAAATTAGCCAAGAAAATTGAGTCAGAGAAAAAGGGACGACCCAGAAAGCACAAGTAAGGGAAGAATTTAACTATTTCAACCAATTAGACGAGAGGTAAACGTGAGAATTTCATCCCAGTTTGATAGCGGTAACATTATTGTCGACAGTATTGAGCAACCTGAAAATATTCGACTACGTATCAGAAATGATAGTGAATCCGAATTTAAACAATGGTTTCACTTTAGGTTGGTGGTTCCAGCTAAAACGCCAGTTGTGCTACATATCACCAATGTGAATGAATGTTCCTACAAAGAGGGTTGGACTGGCTACCAAGCTGTTGCTAGCTATGATCGAGAGACTTGGTTTCGTGTACCTACCGAATATGATGGAGAGATGCTGAAAATATCTCATACTCCGATGTTAAATTCTGTGTATTACGCCTATTTTGCTCCCTTTAGTCACGAACAACATCAAAACTTAGTGCATGATGCACAAATGAGCGATATTTGTAGTCTTGAAGTTTTAGGCTCTACAGTTCAAAGCAGAGATATGGATTTACTTCATATCAGTTCAGGCAATCCTAGTAAAAAAGCTTGGTTTATTGCTAGACAACATCCGGGTGAGAGTATGGCGGAATGGTGTGCGCAGGGGTTAATTAATCGTCTGTTAGATCATGATGATCCGATTGCACGCAATTTGCTAAAAGACTGGGCGTTTTATGTTGTGCCAAACATGAATCCTGATGGTAGTTTTTTGGGAAATTTAAGATCTAATGCGGCTGGTGCTAATTTAAATAGGGAGTGGCAACAACCCAGTATGGAAAAGAGTCCTGAAGTGGCCTTAGTCAGAGCAAAAATGCAGGCTGTAGGCTGTGATTTCTTTGTAGATATACATGGCGATGAGGCAATTCCTCATACCTTTGTGGCTCGAAACGAGGGGATCCCCAGTTACTCTGAAAAGATGAATCAACAAGAACAAGCCTTTATTGATGAATTGTTAAAAACATCACCCGATTTTCAAACTGAAAAGGGATATCCCATTGATAAACCAGGAAAAGCGAATTTGGCTATGGGCAGCAGTTGGGTTGGTGAACATTTTAAATGTGTATCATTGACACTTGAGATGCCCTTTAAGGATCATATCGATCTTGAAGATACAGTTTATGGATGGTCTCCTGAGCGCTCTGAAAAATTGGGCGAGGCGTTACTCGGTGCACTTAACGCATCACAAAATCTAGTTATCTAATCATTACAAATACCCTCGAAGTCTCTATTTTTTGAGGGTGTTCTTTTAAGAGAGAAAATCATGTCACAAGTTTTAATTTTGGGGTCAGGCTTAGTCGCAGGTCCTTTACTAGAATATTTACATAAACATCAATATTCTATTACTCTTGCTAGCCAATTCTTGGAGGAAGCTCAAGAATTAGCAAAGGGACGAAACCATATTCTTTGTAAAACACTCAATGTCTCAGATGAGCGAGCCTTATCGGAAGAAGTAAGCCAACATGAAATTGTGGTAAGCTTTATTCCTTATGCATTACATCCATTGGTTGCTAAGCAATGTATCAAACATGGAAAACATTTAGTTACTGCCAGTTATTTGTCCGATGAAATGGCTACATTTGATGAGCAAGCCAAAGAACAGAATATCACCATCTTAAACGAAATGGGATTTGATCCAGGTATTGATCATTTAAGTGCGATGAGCATTATTGATCAGGTTCATGATGCAGGCGGATCTATTCGATCCTTTATTTCTTGGGGCGCAGGTCTACCTAGTCCAGAGCATAATGACAACCCCTTTGGCTATAAATTTGCCTGGGCTCCCAAAGGTGTTTTGTTGGCCATGTTGAATCAGGCTCGATATTTAAAAAATGGCAAGGATGTTATTTGTCCCGCAACCGAGCTATTGAAATCACCTCTTCAAGCATGGACTGGAGAGGAGATGAATTTATCAGGCTATCCTAACCGAGATTCCATTCCATACAAAACAGCCTATGGATTAGATGAATTGCAAGATTTATTACGGGGCACTTTACGTTATGAAGGTTATTTAGAGATTATGCAGGATGCTAAAATTCTTGGGTTGCTCGATAATACAAATTCACCTGAATTTACAGGTTCTTGGCCCCAACTCCTCGCTCAGATGGCGAATATACCTGAGGCATCTGTTCCGTCAGAATTAGCGGTTTCTTCACGAACAAAAGAAGCCTTTGAATGGTTAGGCCTTTTCGATAGGGAAAACTTGGTATCACAAAGTGGAACTTATATGGATATTTTTTGTAATGCCCTTGAAAATAAGCTAGTGTTTGATCAGGGTGAGAAGGATATGGCTTTTTTGCTACATAAATTTGGCGTTTCCTATCCAGATGGATCTCATCGAAATATCATGTCTAAATTGAAACTTTTTGGAGATGGTGAGGGCTTAGGCTACTCAGCCATGGCTAAGGCAGTAGGAACTCCTGCGGCTATAGCGACACATTTGTTACTTGAGGGTGTTTTGACTGAACGTGGATCTATTCGTCCAACGGGACGTGAATATTACACCCACATTCTACCTTTATTGAAAGATGAAGGAATAGAGTGTGAAGAGAGTATTGCTGAGGTGTCACGGGAAGAATTTTTTAGAGAATTGTTGTAACTCTGTTAATTTTAGGATTAATACATTTAATCTTGAAGAAAAATCAGGCGTTTCTATTTTAGTATTTTCCCAATAAGATGATCATTTGATATGGCGTTTTCATCAATTGCACGAGAGATCCTCGCCGCTACTCTGATTTTCATGTCGGGGATAGTAGCGGCTTATCCGTTTCTCATTAAAAAATGGAAAAAAGACTCTGTTAATTTGCAACCTGATAGAATGAGTTTATCCTCAGCTAGGGTAACTCTTGAGGGTGAGGTTGTTTCATCTACTGCAAGTTTTTCTTCTATCTTATTTGAAGGATTAAGCACAGTCCCTCAAAAAGTCAACTTATTACACTCCTTGTTAGAGTCTGATGTGAATTGGTGGCAACGGGTTATTTGTGAGGAAAATTTTAAATTCTCCTCTAGACTCTGTAACTTTCTACTACCCACAATGCAAAGACAAGTGCTTGTGCAAGTGACCTCGACTGAACAACCAGATGAGCGCATGGTTTATTTGTCAGATTTGACCAGTTTTTTTAGATACACCTCCCACCTGAAAGAATTAACGGAACTCAATTCTCAGTTACTTCAAAAAGCACCTTTTGGTATGTTGTCGACATTAGAGGGCAAGATCGTCGCATTTAATCAGCTTTTTTGCGAATTATTTGATCTGGATTTTCGTAATCTGTATCAAAGAACTTGGTTAGAAGTGTTGTTGCTTAATTCCTCTGGAGAAGTGAACAAAATTTTGAGTCTGAATAAGGAACAACGTCAGTTTCAGTTTGAAATGGAATTCATGAATTTATCTAACAAGAAGTTTTGGCTTCAAATAGAGGTGAAAAAAGCATCGAATAAAACTGAAGTAGATTATATGCATTGGTATTTTAGGGATACCACCGAAGGCCGAGCTTATGCCCAACACCTTCAACAAGCAGCCGTAGTTTTTGAGGCATCCAGTGATGCCATTATGATCATTGATGCAAAAAAACGCATTAAGATGATAAATTCTGCTTTCAGTTTAATGACCGGGTTTTCTGAGCAGGATGTTGTGGGTCGAAATCCCCAAATTTTAGGTGCAGAGCAAAAAGATATTAAATTATTAGAAAGTCTCTGGTCACAGGTTGAAAGCTCTAAATCTTGGCAAGGAGAGATTTGGAAAAGAAAAAAAGATGGGAGTCGATATCCAGAATGGATGTCATTAACGGCAGTGACCACTGTTACTGGTCGTATTACGGAATACGTGTTGATTGCAAGTGATATGACGGAAAGGAAGCAGGCTGAAGATAGAATACGTTATCAAGCCAATTATGATCCTCTGACCAACTTGCCTAATCGCAATTTATTTATGGATAGATTACAAAGAGCCATTACGCGGTCTATCCGTGAAGAAACCTCAATGGCTCTGCTCTTTATCGATCTCGATCGCTTTAAATTTATTAATGATGCTTTTGGACATTCTGTGGGGGATGCTTTACTCGTCAAAGTGGCTCGTTTATTGGAAAGTTGTGTGCGTATGAGTGATACCATTGCTCGTTTAGGCGGTGATGAATTTGCCATTATCCTCTCTCCAATTTATGGAGAAAAAAACGCGGCCAGAGTGTCATCAACAATTATTGAAAAACTTAATAAACCCATCCAATTAGATGGATATAAGGCTGTTCCTTGTGCCAGCATAGGGATTTGTTTGTATCCAAAAGATGGCGATACCGAAGAAATGTTGCTTAAAAATGCTGATATTGCCATGTATAGAGCCAAAGAAAAAGGGCGCAACACCTACCAATTTTTCACGCAAGAAATGCAACAGCAAGCACAAGAACGCACAACTCTTGAGGCAGAGCTACGAGCTGCTATTGGGGATGAGCAGCTTTATCCAGTCTACCAGCCGCAATTGGATTGCAAAACAGGTCTGGTGGGGGGGATTGAAGTGTTGATGCGTTGGAATCCGAAAGATGGCAAAAAAATGGTGACACCTGATGTATTTATACCTTTAGCAGAGGACACTGGATTGATAATTCCTATGGGAAAATGGATTCTTGAACAAGCTTGCAGACAGTATAAACGTTGGCATGAGGAGGGAATTGCGCCAAATTATATTGCCGTGAATGTGTCTGGCGCTCAGTTTAAAGATGTGGGATTTGTTGATGCTGTTGATGAGGTTTTAAAGAAAACAGGCATGGATCCTACTCATCTTGAATTAGAACTTACAGAGAGTTTATTGATGGAAGATCATAATTATGCGGTGACGATTCTAACGAAACTCCATGCAAGAGATATTAAATTATCCATTGATGACTTTGGAACAGGATTTTCTTCTCTAGCCTATTTGAAAGCTTTTCCCATGGATAACTTGAAAATTGATCAATCCTTTATCAGAGATATACTTGAAAA
>Ga0210050_1004271_pt1 | contig 12029 bp, 16 predicted proteins | sample CryGey132114_all_FD_185463 | JGI IMG/M metagenome (GOLD analysis project Ga0210050, IMG submission 185463) | Groundwater microbial communities from aquifer - Crystal Geyser CG22_combo_CG10-13_8/21/14_all (SPAdes) (version 2) | ecosystem: Environmental > Aquatic > Deep subsurface > Groundwater ...
TTAAATATCTTGGCATAAAAAGCATAAAGCTCCTGACAAATAATCCTGACAAGGTTCAGAGCCTTGAAAAATGCGGAATAATAATCAGTTCAAGAATTCCCAGTAAAATAAAACCCAACAAATACAATGAGAAATATCTCAGCACAAAGAAAAGCAAACTCGGGCACATGATATGCGAGAATTGAGTATTAATTTTATTTAACAATCTTATCAAAATTTATTCAGGCCAATAAAAATTTATTCAGGATAATACAATGTCAAGTCAAAATCTGCAGGACTTTTCCCTGCTTATGAAAGATGCAATTTTTCTTGCAAGAAATGCAAGACCAAGCCCAAATCCAAGAGTCGGAGCAATAATTCTTGACAAAGCAGGAAAAATAATCGGCAAAGGCTTTCACAAAAATCCAGGCCAGCCTCATGCTGAAATAAATGCAATTCTTGATGCAAAAAAGAATCTCAAATCATCAAAATTAAAATCATCATCTCAGCCTCTAAAAGACTGCACTCTTGTCTGTACTTTAGAGCCCTGCTGCACTTTTGGCAGAACACCGCCCTGCACAGATGCAATAATCCGCGAAGGAATATCACATGTTGTCATCGGAACAAAAGACCCAAATCCAAATGTCTGCGGAAAAGGGATGCTGAAGCTTATTGAAAATAACATAAAAATTACAGAAGGAATCCTTTCAAAAGATGCAGAAGCAATGAATGAAGGCTACAATTATTTCATAAATCACAAAAAACCTTTAATCATTCTCAAGGCAGCTATTTCCTTAGATGGAAAAATCTCAACAGAAAAAAAAGACTCAAAATGGATTTCAAATGAAAAATCCAGAAAAATAGTTCACTTTCTGAGGTCAAAATACGATGCAATTCTTGTTGGCTCAGGAACAGTTCTGAAAGACAATCCAAAGCTGACAAGCAGAATAAAAAATGGAATAAATCCTTTGCGTGTAATCATTGATTCAAAGCTTTCTATTCCCATAAGTGCAAATGTTATGAATGACAAAAATGTAATAATATTCACAACTTCATCCTGCAGCAAAAAAAAGAAAGAGATTCTTGAAAAAAAATGTATCAATGTTGTTATTGCAGAAAACAATGTTGTAGGAAGCAAAAAAGAAAGCAAAAAGGAAGTTAGCCTGAAGAAAGTCATACTGCATCTTTCCAAAATGGGGATAACATCCATCCTTGTGGAAGGAGGCTCAAAAATTTACAATTCATTCCTAAAGCAGAAGCTTGCAGACAAGATTATTCTTTTTATTGCACCGATAATAATCGGAGGAAAAAACTCTCCTTCCCTTCTGGATGAAGGATTCAGCACAGTAAAAAAGAGCATCAAGCTTCATAATTATACTTTCACACAAATTGATGACAACATAATGCTTGAAGGATTTCTTGACAAATAATACCAATGAATAATAAAGCAAAGCTTTTATAAATAACATATCAATACTTGTTGATATGTTGAATATGTCAGAACAAATAAAAAAACAAATAAAAATATTCAGGGCATTGGGGGAGGAGACAAGGTACAGAATAGTAAAATCTCTCATGAAAGGTGAGAAATGCGCCTGTGAAATTCCAAAGCTCATAAACAGAACTCAAAGCAATACTTCAATGCACCTTGCAAAGCTTCAGAATATAGGCATACTGCAAAGCAGAAGAAAAGGCAAGATGGTTCTTTATTCAATAAAAAATAATTCAGTAAAAAATTTGATAAAATTAATGGATAAGGCAAAGTGAGGAAAAAATGAACATAAAAATACTTGGCTCAGGCTGCCCTAACTGCAGACTTCTTGAGGAAAACACAAGAAAAGCCCTGAAAGACTTGAACATTGATGCAGAAATTGAAAAGATAACAGACTATGAAAAAATAGCAGAATTTGGTATAATGTCAACTCCTGCATTGATAGTAGATGGAGAAATAAAAATTTATGGTATGGTCCCAACAGTTACCAACATCAAAAAAATGCTGGAGCAATAGCTGGGCCACAAATATAAGAGCCACAAGGAATCAACATGGATATCTTTTACCCATTCCAATGGATTGCAGATTCAGTTACTTATAATCTGTTTCATCTTCAGGGGCATCTTGCATCAAGCATTAATTTTATAATCTACGATGTCCTTAAAATCTTTTTTCTGCTTTCTGTGATGATATTTCTTGTTTCATATATCAGAACTTACATAACCCCTGAAAAAACAAGAAAACTTTTAGGGGGCAGAAAAGGAATTATATTTAATTTTCTTGCAAGCCTGATAGGAGTTGTAACCCCTTTCTGTTCATGCTCGTCTGTTCCAATTTTCATAGGTTTTGTTGAAGCAGGAGTCCCATTGGGAATCACATTTTCATTCCTCATTACTTCTCCTCTTGTTAATGAAGCTGCAATTGCAGTTCTTCTTGCACTCTTTGGCTGGAAAATAACTTTAATTTACGTCGCTTCAGGAATTGTAATTGGGGTAATTGGCGGTTACATTATCGGACTCCTGAAAATGGAAAAATATGTTGCTGACTTTGTCTATAAAATAAAGGCAAAAAGCCTGAAGGAATCAAAGCAAAGCCAAGGCCAGAGAGCAGAATATGCAAAAGCAGAGCTTTTCTCAATATTCAAGAAAGTCTGGATATACATAATAATCGGTGTATCAATCGGCGGAATATTCCACGGCTATTTTCCTGAAAATATTCTTCAGACCTACGCAGGAAAAGACAATCTTCTTGCAGTTCCAATTGCAGCAGCAATAGGAATCCCTCTTTATTCAAATGTTCTTGGCATGATTCCAATAATCGAAAGCCTTGCTGGAAAAGGCCTTCCAGTTGGAGCAGCTCTTGCATTCCTAATGAGCGTTACAGCATTATCTCTCCCTGAACTCATAATTCTGAAAAAAGTTCTTAAGACCAGACTCATTGCAGTATTTGTGGGAATAACTGCAGTATCAATAATAATCACAGGATACTTGTTTAATATACTGTTATAATTGAGAATATCTACAATCCGTCTATCTTGCATCTATATATTCAAAAAGCAACATTTATATATCAAGTTTATTTCAGTAAAACATAATAATAACATAACAATATTTTATCATAAATTATTCAAAAAAGGGGGAACGTTTCATGGCAAAAGAAAAAAAGGGAAACGTACATAATGAATCATCTCAGGCAAGCCCTGAAGAGCAGAAACAGTCAGAATTCTTGAAAACACTTCCAAAAGAAGCAAGGCAGAAGCTAGAAGACATAAAGAAAAAACTTGAAAAGTTAAAGGACGAGCTTGTAAAGAAATTTGATAAGTATATAGTAGGTATAGCGCTTCTCCCTCCTGAGCAGCAGAAGGAAGAGCAGGAAAACAAGGAAGCAGGCGCTGAAATAAACAAAGATAAAATCAATGTTCTTGTTCTTGTAGATGACTCTGACAGCCAGAGCATGGGCAAGGATAATTTGAAGGACAAGCTTTCAACAATCATTGCTGAAGTCTCAAAGTCAATTGACCATAATATGGTTCCTTCGACAGTTATTCTTTCAGAACTTTGGCAGAATTGCTATGATGGCAAAAATGATATGTTACAGATGATTGCACTTGGTGCACCTATCTATGACAATGGCATGCTTTCAGCAATCAAGATTTCAGAAGTTCACAAGACAATGGTTCTCAAAAAATTCGAGAAATATATTGTAAGCTATGTTCTCGCAGGCTCACTTACACAGGGCAGAGCCACAAAAACATCTGACATTGATGTCTGGATTGTCATTGACGATACAGATGTAAAGAAAATGACACGAACTGAGCTGAAAGACAAACTCAGAGCAATAATAATCGGAATGGGTATTGAAGCCGGAGAAATGACAGGCATAAGAAACAAGCTCAACATTCAAGTTTATATTCTCACAGAATTCTGGGACAGTCTCAAGGAGGCAAATCCAATAATCTTCACTCTTTTGAGGGATGGAGTTCCATTCTATGACAGGGGAATATTCATGCCGTGGAAGCAGCTTCTCAAGCTCGGCAAGATAAAGCCAAGTGCCGAAGCAATTGATATGTTCATGAGCTCAGGCGAGCAGATGCTCAAGAGAGTTGAAATGAAACTAAAAGAAATAGGAATGGAAGACATTTATTATGCAATCCTCACACCAAGCCAGGCAGCATTGATGATGCATGGCATTGCGCCTCCTGCTCCAAAAGAAACAGCAGAGCTGCTGAGAAAAATCTTTGTTGAAAAAGAAAAGATGCTCGATTCTTCAATGGTCAATATACTTGATGATGTAATCAAAATAAGGAAAGACATTGAGCACGGAACAAAAGATTCTTTGACAGGAAAGGAAATCGATGACCTTCTCAAAGACGGAAGAAAATATCTTGAAGGAATAAAAAATCTCTTTGCAAAAATTGAAGTCAAGAGGGAAAGAAAGGATGTTCTGGCAATCTATGACCACGTTGTTGCAATTATTCGCGACATAATGAGGTTTGAAGGAATAGACAAAGTTCCGGAAGAGAATCTTTCGAAGGTTTTCAATTCAGAACTCATAACACCAGGCAAGATTCCTTCAAAATACAAAAGACTACTTGATCTTGTTGTAAAAGCAAAGAAAGATTACGAAGCCAAGAAGCTTTCAAAGCAGGAAGTTGAGGATGTAAAGAAAAAGTCAGGCGAACTCATAAAATTCCTTGTTGAATATTTGCAAAGAAAACGCGGAAGAGAGCTGGAAAGAGCCAAGATAAGAATAAAGCACGGCGATAAATACGGAGAGGTTCTCTTGCTCGATAACATTGCATTTATAGTAACTGATATTGATTCAGAGCACAGGGAAATAACCAAGGCTGCTTTAATGCCTGATGGAAGGCTCGGCAGAATAGAGCAGAGCAATCCTGAAGAACTGGAAAAACACCTTGCAAAAATAGAAATCCCTCCAAAAGTCTTCATCAAGGAGAAAATCTTTGAAGATTTGGAAGGGATTTTCGGCAAGGATGTAGAAGTCCAGCTTAACTACTGATTAATTCTTTTATTGTCTTTTATCTTATTCTTTTAGTTATTCTTGTAATCCCTCTTCTTTCATCTAACTAACTCTTCAGTAAATTTTATATATAACTAAAACAAATAGTAATATACTTAATATAAATAATAACATTATAACTTGTTGAGGTTATATATTGTTTACAAAAAAAGAGATTGAAGTACTTGAATTAAGGAAAAAAAATCTCACGCAGACAGAAGTAGCCAAAAGGCTCAAGATAACACAGGCAGCTGTTTCTAAGTTTGAGAAAAATGCAATAGCCAAGATAAAAGATGCAAAACGGCTTTTAACACTGGCAGAAAAAATGAATTTGGAGGTGGAAGAAGATGAATATCTCTGATATTTTTTTGAATATTGGTTTTATATTATTAATTGAAGTAACATTTTTGATTATATTGATTTTTATTTACATGAAAAACTGGAGCAGAAATGAAAAATTAATAAAAATAATCGAATCAGCTCATATTTCAGCTGAAGCTAAAAAACAAAATAAAAAACCAAAATCAGGAAAAAAAACATTAACTCGAAAGTAAGAAAAACAAAAAATTGCTTATAGAAAAATATATATAAGCTTATTTCAACAATTCATGCTATGTCAATATCAGACAACATCTGGGCGCCAGACGACCAGTTAATGATAAGGTACAAGGGAATCCTTGATTTGGATGGTTTGTACAGAGTTATCTATAATTGGTTTGATGCAAGAAAGTTTGAATGGCATGAGCCAAACTATAAAGATAAGCATCCTACAAGCGGCGGAGAACAGGAAATCAAAATTTTTGCGTTCAGAAATGACACAGATTTCATCAGGATAAATTATAATCTTTATATTCATACATATGAACTCGAGCCTATAACAGTGACAAAAGAAGAAAAAAAGAAACACCTTGAGAAAGGAAGATTTTTGATAACAATTCAGGCGTCATTTGAATATGATTATGAAAATAGGTGGGAAGATACAAAGTTCCATGCAGCATTGAGGGATTTTTACATCAAAAATATTCTGCTCAGAAAAATACTGACTTATGGAGACAAGATGGAATACGAGGCCCACAACCTTCAAGAGACAATCAAGCAATGGTTGGATATGCAGGGCAAAGGAAATCAATTTGCAGATATGTATTAAATATCCCTCTTATATTAACTAAATAAATCAAATATAATAAAACAATAAGGAGAAAAAATGGTTGAAAGAAGAATTATTGTTGACGCAGTAAAGGTTGGCTATAACGGCCTATTTGATGCAACAGAGCTTTACAAGTTAGTTGACTATTATTTCAGGGAAAGAGCATATACAAAGCATGAGCTGAGAAATTTTGAGCACGTTTACCCTTCAGGAAAACAAATTGAAATTATCATAGAGCCCTACAGAAAAATAACAGATTATGCAAAATATGTTATTAGGGTCATAATCATCATGGGGAATGTAAAAGAAGTTACTGTTGAACAGGACAAAAAGAAAGTAAAGCTAAACCAGGGAGAAGTTGAAGTTCAGTTCGATGGGTATCTTGAGCTTGATTATGAACACAGATGGGAAAAGAAGCCCATGTTTTATTTTATCAGAGCAGTATTTGACCAGTATGTTTACAAAATCAATAATGAGAGATATGAAGCTGGTCTTGTGACAGAAGTCAATGACCTGAGGGATCAGGTAAAGGCATTTCTTAATCTGCACAGATACTAATTCAATATGCCCGAAAAATATATAAAAAATTCTAAAAAAATATTAAAAATATTTATGCACTAAATGCATTCTTTACTTTGCTGTAAACGGCAGCTGTTTCAAGATTTTTGTTCTCAATAACCCACTTGTAAATCAATGGGCTGAGCAATCCTGCAAACACAATGTTTCCTGCAAGGTGCAATGCTGTAAATGGAATCTGCCCAAGGAATGTAACCATAAATGTCTGGTGGAAAAACAGCATGCCTATACCTACCCCAGTAACAGCATCATAAACAAGAGTTGCAACCATAGAATAGCCGATGTAATATCTTGCCTTGTTCTTCTTTTTTTCGAGATAAAGTGATGCAAAAACGCCAACAAGTCCGTACATCACAGCAGTAACCCATGTCCACACACCAATCCCGCTTGTAAAAATATCATAAACAATAATTGAGAAAAATCCGAATACAAATCCTGAAAGTGCCTTGAACTTTTTTGCAAAAGGCATTATTGTCGCCATCATTGGTTCAATGTTTGGTATTCTAAATGGTATCAACCTTATAAGAAAAACTACAATAATCCCTATGGCATATTTCACAGCATTGTTGATTTTCATTGGCGGATTTTTCATTTTTTTGCCTCTTGTTCAAACATTTTCTTAAGTGTTGTGTATATCGCATAATTTACTTTTTCAGTTGTATCTGGCTTTTGTATAACATTTTCTGCAGGAATTCCATAATCAGCTGCTTTTTTCATATTTTCTTTTTCATCAATAATCCCAAAAACAACAGGCTTTTTTTCTATATTATTTACTAATCTTCCAATGTTATGGTTCTTAGCGTTTCCTGAAATGTCAACGACAACCATATCAACACTTCCCTTGCTGAGATAATAATTTGCATTTTCATAATTATCCTCAACAAATGTTACTATAGTGTTGTAATCAACATACTGTGACTTTATATTGCTTGTATTTACTGGGTTTCCATTTCCGTTTCTCAAAATCAACACCCTGTATTTGTCCATTTTATTCACTTTCTCCTTTTCAAGTTCCTTAAAATCAACACCATAAACATCTTCACCTGTAATGTGTCCAAGGTTCATTCTGTTCCCTCCATTACCTCACAAATACTCCTTCTAAATCCAACAAAATCTTTTATGTTTTTAAAATCTTTTCATAAATGTAAATGCGGGAGATGGGATTCGAACCCACGAACCCACTAAGGGACAGGATTTCATATGCATCTGAAAGAGCACCTTAAGTCCTGCACGTTTGGCCAGACTTCGCTACTCCCGCAGAAACCCAGAATTCTGTTTGGTATATAAACTTTTATTATAAATAGGCTAATAAGAAACAGAATTTAAAATTACTTCTTGAATTTATATTCATATATCTTTCTTGACATTGGGTCTTTCTTCTTTATTCTGAACAATACCTGCTTGCTTTCTCTAAGTCTTTTCAGGCTGTTTGTCACAGAGCCAATAGAAACTTTCAATTTCTTGGCTATCTCCTTAGAGCTGAACCAAGTTGTCTTGTTCTTTTTCAGAAAATCATATACTTCTTGTTGTCCCATTTTGTTTAAACCCCAACATAATACCTTTTGGTTAAGAGGTATATAAACCTTTTGTTTTGAATACTCATATTTTTAAATCTGTAAAATCACCATTCTCATATGAGAAAACTGTTTTTTGCACTCATCGGAATAACAATTTTTTTGGCTGCAGCTTTGGCAGCAATTGACTTCTCGCAGGCAGGTGTAACAAACCAGCAGCTCAACAACCAGAAAATTTTCTACATGAACAGCAATGCAATGATTGAAAGAACAGTAGAGCCTGCAGATGCACAGATGAAAAGTGATTTAATGCAGATTCAGGAGCAGGCATCCGAAAGAAACCTGAGAATGCAGCCCTATTCAAAAAAAGAGCCTTATGCAGCTGACAACTGTGATGCAAGTGTCAGAACAAGGCAATATATTCAGTCACACTGTGGAGAAAATGTTATTGTTGAACAGCAGCAATAAAACAATAAACTAAATATTCATTTAGTTCTGACGAATAATATATAAGAAGTTTTATAAACTGTTTCTTAATTCACTTTTCTAGCGATTAATACTGATAACGCCCTTGTAGCATAGATAGGAGCTGACCTCAGCTCGCACGGGAGTGTATGATAGGATTTCACTGCGTTCAATCCCATAACTCCCTGAAAATAAACAAAAATAGCAGTATATTGTCAAACTCACAATGCCCTTGTAGCATAGATAGGAGCTGACCTCAGCTCGCACGGAAGTGTATGATAGGATTTCACTGCGTTCAATCCCATAACTCCCTGAAAATAAACAAAAATAGCAGTATATTGTCAAACTCACAATGCCCTTGTAGCATAGTAGCCATTGCGCGTCCTTGGTATTTCAAAAATGAAAACAATAAGGACGAGGTCGGGAGTGCAAATCTCCCCAAGGGCTTTCTAATATCCAAAAAAATAATATAAAATATTCAGAATTAAACTCTTTGCACAACATCTTTCATGTCAAACCTTGATTTCTTATATTGTGCATATGCATCATCTTCTGCTCTGTAACCCACAGCCATAATGGCAGCAGAAGTGTAATCTTTCAATTCAAGTATCCTGTCAAAAGCTGTAGAGTCAAACCCTTCCATTGGGCACGCATCAATTTTCTTGAGGGCGCATGCAGAAAGCATTGTTCCGAGTGCAATGTAAACCTGTTTTTTGTTCCAGTTTTCAAGGTCCTGCTGCGTTTTTCCTTTTACTGAACCAATCATCATATCTTCATAGTCCTTAAGGCTTTCATAAGGTATATTTCTTATTTCAGCTGTTTTTCTGACAAATTTTGAAATATATTCTTTTTCCATATTTCTGCGTGCACATAGAATTACCAAATGCGATGCATCTGTAATCTGAGCCTGATTCCATCCAGCTTCCTTCAATTTCTGCCTTGTTTCTTTGTTTTCAACAACAACAAATTTCCATGGCTGTAATCCGAATGATGATGCAGAAAGCCTTCCTGCCTCAAGTATTTCATTCATATTCTCTCCACTTACTTTTTTTTCAGCGTCAAATTTCTTTGTAGCGTATCTCCATTTCAAAGAATCTAAAAAATTGTTTGTTTTTTCCATATATATGAGAAAGCTCTGAATGTTATTATAGCTTATGTTTAACCACTATATCTTCTATCTTATCTGATGGCGTAACCAGCTCATAAGTTTTTTCTGAGCCGTTATTTTTATAGAAAACTTCTTTTCCGCATAATAATTTGGTGACAGCGTCATTAATATCATTTAATTTAACATTAATCACTTCCTCTGAGTCAACATCTGTTTTCTGGTCAATAATTTCATTTATGGTCCCAATATAAATGTGTGAAACTTTACCGGCAACAGGCAGATTGCTAGGTACAATTCTTGAAAAATAACTTAATATAACTAAACCATATCCATTATTAATATCTAATTTTTCAGTTATATTTACATCAGCATCATTTGTATTCAATGCAACACTTATGTAAAATCCCTCCGGTTTCCAGTAAATTTCAGTTTTTTTTACTTTACCGTGCATAAATTCATTCATGTTAAATTCATCTCCCAAAAATAAACCAAACACTTACCGGAAACTGACGAATTCTTTTTTGAATTATTCACCCTTTGTCTGTTTTACTATATATTTGTTTCTATCAGGGAATTATTTTACTAGAAAAAATTTTTAGTATATTTTTAGTATATTCGTAGTATATCCTCATCACAATAGTTATTAATACTATTAATAATAACAATTCAGAATGGACCTAATATTTCATGCATTGACAGGATTTGCACTGAAATGGAAATCAAGGCCATGGCAGGCAATGTTATTTTCAATACTACCAGACATCCTTGGTCTTGGTGGGCTATTCAACTGGCTGCCTTATCATTATTCGCACAACATTTTTGCAGCTGTTTTAATAGCAATCATCACACTCATCCTTCATCTCCCACTTGAACTCTCAGGTTTCTATCTTCTGCATATCATAATAGACATATTTGTCCACAATACTGGAACAGGCACTTTATTTTTCCCTTTTAAAGATATATTAAATTATACAGGCACAAACTGGTGGCAGACACCATGGATTGAAATAACTGGCTACGCCATATTGCTGGTGATAATCTTTATCAGATACAAAAAAGGAGAGTATCAGAATAATGGAAATTCAAATAGCAATGGTCATAAATTCTTTGGGATATAAACAGTAAACCTGCTTCCTTTTCCAATCTCAGAATCAACATTTATTCTTCCATTATGCATGTCAACAATCTTTTTGACAATAGATAATCCCAATCCTGTTCCTCCCTTTGTCCTTGTCATGTGCTCCTCAACCTGATAAAATTTGTCAAACAGTTTAGGTATCTCTTTTTTGGCTATTCCTTTGCCGGTATCAGCAACTGAAAGACTCCATTCTCTCCCTAAATCTTCGCATGAAACAGTAACACTGCCCCCTTTGTCTGTAAACTTTATTGCATTGCTTATCAAATTTACAAAAACCTGTGTTATCATTGCCTTGTCGGCTTTCACAATAAATCTTGAAGGCATGTAAAATGAAACACTGATATCCTTCTCTTCTGCAGCAGCATAATACAATGGATTTTTAAGATCATTCATATCAAATACGTCAAGTCTTAACCCTTCTTTTCCAGATTCCAGTTTTGAAAGGCTTAGTATGTCTCCTATAAGTCTTGAAAGTCTGTCACTCTCGCTTTCAATTATATCAAGAGCTTCTCTCTGTTTTTCATTCAATTCGCCAAATTTTCCATTTTCAAGAAGGGAAAGATAAAGTTTGACAGATGTCAAGGGAGTTCTGAGCTCATGGCTTACAACAGAAACAAACTCATCTTTCATATCGCTCAGTTTTTTCTCAATCTTGTATTTCTCTTCAGTCTCTGTCAGCTTTTCCCTTAAGTAAGCCTTGTCCACAAGCTTAAGATAAGTAACCTGGGTCAGCAAGAATATTGCAATAACAGGAAATGGCTGTTCAAGAAGCCTTAATCTTATAGAATCATTGTCAAAAAGTATTATGTTGAAAAAATGAAGCAATGGAACCATCATGTAAACCCAGAAAGCCAAAAATATGTTTCCTCTGTATTTTAAGTCCTTGGAATGCTTCAACAATTCATAGAGTGCATAAAGAATTATCAAACACTGAAGCAGAACAAAAAAATAATTTCCCCAAAAGTCAAGAAAATCACTTATCCTGCTTTGGAGTATCCATGAAATTTCAACAACAATGCCCCCAATTAATATGACCAATATCTGAAGCTTTAAATCAAATTCAAACCTGAAAATCTTTTTTCTGAATACAG
>Ga0210050_1004286_pt1 | contig 12008 bp, 15 predicted proteins | sample CryGey132114_all_FD_185463 | JGI IMG/M metagenome (GOLD analysis project Ga0210050, IMG submission 185463) | Groundwater microbial communities from aquifer - Crystal Geyser CG22_combo_CG10-13_8/21/14_all (SPAdes) (version 2) | ecosystem: Environmental > Aquatic > Deep subsurface > Groundwater ...
CCTGCTTGTGTTGCTGATACATCTGCAACAAAACATTCCACCAATTTCTTGATTTTACTTTTTCCTAATCGAGCTTTTCTTTTCAACATATTCTCTAGTTTAGCATGTGTTAGCTAGTCTAGAGCCCTGAAATATTATGGATGTTCATAAATCGTGGCGGCAGTAATTCCCAATACCCACCAGAATTTCCCTCTCCAATATCTGCACGCTCACCGACAATCTCCACATCAAGCCCAACCTCCTCCTTCACTTCGCGAAGTGCCGCTTGATTGTGGTCTTCGTCAAGCTCAATGTGTCCACCAACCGCAAGCCATTTGTCATATTTATCATGCTTGCGAATAAGCACCGTGTCTTTGTATACAACAAATACATCAACAGCGAAATCTATTTTTTCGTGGATATGGGGCATATTTAAAAGTTGTGATATATAAGACCCTGTGCCAAGCACAGGGTTGGGCCTATATAAACTCACAGGTATTTTTCTGCTGAAAAATCCTGCGAGCCCGCCTCGCACCGTCGCGCTCCGACCTTGCGAAAGCTCTCTCAGAGCTTTCTCACCTCGGCTCGGAAATGAAAAACTTCAATTCGCTACGTTTTTCATTTCCCTCGCATAACGCTCACTTATAAAACAAAGTACAGTAAAACTTGGCAGCTACTTAAGCGGTATTTCCCCGCAGTCTGACTGCTTCTGCGGCAGAATAAGTCAGACTACTACAAGTCCTGCCCATTTCTATATTAGTAATAATACCATATTCCCAACAGAGAGCGATCCTACATCTTCTTTGCTATCTCAATCCCCAACAACCAAAGCCCTCTTTCCATAACATTTGCAAAAGATTGAGTAATAGCGAGTTTGTAACCCGAGCTTAAATCATTTAAATCGACTATCTTCTCCCTGCCATACCAAGAATTAAATTCTCCCGCAAGTTCAGTAAGGTAAGTTACGAGTAAGTGTGGAGCATATTCCCTACCAGCTCTTTCAACAATTTCCGGGAACCTCACGATCAATCTTTCCAAATTCACACTCTCCCAACCAACAGGTAAATCGAAATTCATATCTACACCCTCTTGTTTTGCCTTTTCAAGCACCGACTTTGCCCGAGTGTGAGCATATTGTAAATACGGTCCCGAATCCCCTTCAAAAGAAATCGATTTTTCAATATCAAAAATAATGTCACCACCTATCGCACCTCTCAAAATTGAATACCTCAAAGCTGCAAGAGCTACCTTTTCAGACACCTCTTCCGACTCCTCCTTTGTGAATCCTCTTTCTTTTACAACTTCTACAACCTTTTCTTTCACAATATCTACAAGAGATTCTGCCGTTATGACATTTCCGGTTCGAGATGACATTTTCCCCGACGGAAGTTTTAACATTCCATGAGATATATGATTCAAAACTCCAGATAAATCTGGATATACATCACCGATTGCCTTCTCGACAACATCAAAAAAGCTATCTTGCTCATTTGCAGTTACTGTAACAGATTTATCATAAGAAAAAGAATCTTTTTTTATCTTGGCAAGTCCAACCTCCTTCGCCTCATAAGTAGGCAATCCTTCTTTGTTTAAAAAGACGCGTGTATGCAATCCATATTTCTCACCCTTAAAAACGACCGCTCCATCACTTTCTTCAAAAACACCTTCGTCTTTTTTCTTAAGAACAATATCCTTGCCTATCTCACCAGACTCACTTTCATAAAAATGGAAATCGAATTTGCTTCCAAGTCTACCGTACAATCTTTCAAAATTTTCAAACGACTTCTTTCTGCCCTCATCGTAAAGTTCATTTATTTTCTCATCACTTCTATCGTATATCTTTTTATTTATTTCCAAAATCTCTTTCTTTACTTCCTCTCTTTCTTCATAAGCATTGTTTCCTTTTGCATAAGCCTGACCATTTACAAGCTCTACCTTATCAAGGTTGTAGTTTAAAACAGCCCATATAGCTTTCGCGACATGAAGCCCTACATCGCCATGGTAAGTGGCAGTCTTGACCGTAGCTCCGTTTACTTTAAGGATCCTCGATATCGCCTCGCCTATAACATTGTTCATCAAATGACCGATATGAAATTCTTTAAAAGGATTCGGTTGAGTATGCTCCACAAAGATGTTCTCACCTTTAAGTGATTCGACCTCAATATTAGCACTCCTTAAACTACTGGCAAAATACTCCTTTGAGAGAAAAAAGTTTATAAACCCTGGACCGGCAATCTCAACTCTCTCAAGCCATTCGGGTTTATTTTTTTCAATTTCCGATTTTATTAATTCAGCTGTCTTGCGGGGGTCTTCTTCACCCTTCATCACTTCACTTACGCCCATTTTCTTAGCGTTCCTTTTTGAATTTAAGAAAGTAGGTGAAATCTTCATAACAGGGAAAGAGTAATCGCCATGATTTTTATCATTTGGTTCTTCAACCATAACCTTATCAAAAATATCACCCCTTTGTTCGTCACTCGCTATGTAGATTATGCGAATCGATTCCTTTATTAGTTTATTTAATTTTTCCTTTATTTTCATAACTTTATACCTGCAATACTACCACTCTATAAAGCTCTTTTCCACTTACCGATAATTACCATAATCCACCATCGCAAAATAACAGTCCCAGTGGTCAGACCACCGGGACTGTTGGTGTCGAGATTTTAAACAGCTTCTAAGAGCGTCTCCCAGCCTTTTCCTATGATTTATCTATAACCTTAACCAAATCCTCCACCACCATATCCGGAGTTCTGTTTGAATCCAAAAATTCCACATTCTCCACTTCTTGAGCAAATTCCCTGTACCCCTGTGCCACTCTTTTATGAAATTCCTTGCTTTCCTCATCAAATCTGTTCAATCCCCCATTCTTCTCCGAGATCCTTCTCAGACCTTCATTGAAATCTAAATCAAGAAAAATATATTTATCCGGCTTATATTCTTTTAAATATGTCTCTCTAATCTCGAAAAAGAAATCTCGAAGGTCTTTTCTCTCTTGCCCCCAAACTTGAAAAGCAAAAGACGATGAATCAAACCTGTCAGATATGACATTTTTACCACTCCTTAGTGCCGGCACAATCCTGTTTTGCAAATTGTCGTGCCTTGCCGCAAAAGCAAGAGCAAGTTGTGTTTCCACACTTGAATCCTTTGCTGATTCAGAAAGAAAAAGCTCTCTGATTTTCTCAGCAAAAGGAGCACCGCCTGGTTCCCTCGTAAATACAAAATCACCCTTCGGTAATTTTTCCTTAAGCAAATCGCAAGAGAGAGTTTTACCCGCTCCATCAACCCCATCTATGACTATAAACTTACCGAGATTCATACAATTTAAGTTACAAATAAAATACAAAGAAACACATCTTTCACTGTGACAGTGTTTTATTCCGCTTTATACACTTTTCAAAAATCACTTCGAAAGAATGATTTTCATTTGACCAACAGTTTCAGACCAAGACCATTCGTCACTTTCTGAAGAAATGAAAGAGTTGGATTTACACTACCGGTTTCAAAGCGGGCAAGAGCCGATTGAGGAACACCAATTTTTTGAGCGAGCTCTCTTTGAGACAGCCCTTTTTTATTTCTGTAAGCTATTAAGGCACGGATTATTTGAAATTCTGGTTGCATTTCAATATATGCCTTTTTAACCCCAGGTCTTTTTAACGCTTCTTTTTTGAATTGTAGTAAAGTTTTCATTATTTTTATGATAGCATATATGCTATCTATTGCAAATAATTCAACCTGCTTGAAGCAATTTTGAGTTCCTTGTAGGGAATTTTTTGACTCTTCTTTTTAAAGGCGTGCAGTATCCAGATATTTCTCTTATGAAAGGTATAGAATATTCTTATAGATAAATTTGACACTATTCTTAACTCATAAATATTTTTTGCAACTTTTTTAGAGCCCGTCAAATAACCCATCGCAACCTGAAGCACTTCAAAATTCGAGAGAAAAACGGTGAAGACGATGGAAGTGTACCGAGGTACTCTGACGGAGGATGAGCCGTTTTTTGCCGAATTTTGAAGTGCGACGGTGCGAAACAAAACTTTTTTTCTTGTTTTATCATTTTGTGGTGGGTTAATTGATGGGCTCTAAGATTTTGGAGGTCTGATTTGTTATCCCAATTCATCTAAAATCTCAAGACAATGTAACACTCTTGCTGCAGTGATGTCATCTAATGAGAACAGTAAATCCTGAATATCATCTTTTATGAATTTCACTCTGTTCATAAGTTTTACCCTGCTTTAGAGCCAATCTCAAAATCTTATCAATCCTCCTCGCAATCTCCACAAAATCTTCCTCTTTTTTACCTCTTGTCGTCTCCCCCGCCGTGCCGATTCTTATACCCGACGGGTCTACAGGACTTCTTTTGTCATTAGGAATAGTATTTTTATTCACAATAATCCCTTCTCTCTCCAATCGATCGCTCGCCTCTTTGCCCCCTATTCCTTTGCCATCCATAAAGATATCGAGCAATATCAAATGGGAATCGGTGCCTCCCGATACCAACCGCCAACCGAGTTTCGAAAATTCCTTCGCCATTGCCGATGCATTTTTTACCACTTGCTTTGCGTACTTCTTAAAATCCACCATTTGCGCCTCTTTGAGCGCTACTGCTGTTGCCGCTACCTGATTAATATGTGGGCCTCCCTGCATACCAGGAAACACCGCTTTATCAATTTTTTGAGGTATTTTTCTTTCATCAATCCTCGAAAAGATAAGAGCCGCCCTTGGTCCACGAAGTGTCTTATGCACCGTCGTCGTCACTACATCAGCATATGCAAACGGCGAAGGATACGCTCCACCGGCAACAAGCCCGGCAATATGCGACATATCAACCATCAAATATGCCTCGCAGCCATCCGCAATTTCTCTAAATTTCTTCCAATCAATCTTTCGTGGATACGCAGTAAATCCGGCAACGATAATATCCGGCTTCTCTTTTTCTGCCAACTTTTTAAGATCGTCATAATTGAGACTTTCGGTTTTAGCATCCACTCCGTAAGGAATCTGCTTCCAAACCTTACCAGTGATTGAAACCTTGTGTCCATGAGTCAGATGCCCGCCATGGTCAAGCGACATTCCCAAAATAGAGCCCCCAACAGGAACTAACCCTAAATAAACCGCTACGTTAGCGGGTGAACCGGAAAGCGCCTGAACATTAACCGCCCACTTTTTGGAAGACAATTTAAAAGTTTTTAGAGCTCTTTCTCTACAAAGATTCTCTATCTCGTCTACCACTTCATTTCCGCCATAATACCTCGCCCCCGGATATCCTTCGGCGTATTTATTTGTCAGTTCACTCCCAAGCGCCTCAAGCACGTCAGAGGAGACATAATTCTCCGAGGCAATCAAATTAATCACCTTCTTCTGGCGTTTCTTCTCCGCATCTATTAATTTTTTGATTTCTTTATCTTTCATATATGTCCTAATATACTAATACACCTCTGTCTCACCACTCTTTTGTTCATTTATAAATCACCCTTAGTATCCCCTCCCGGAGTTTCTGAAGAAATGTTCGATTTGTTTTTACGTACACCCATCCGACCGATTAAGACACCAGCTACAACACCAACACCCAAAGCCCCAGCTGCCACTACTATGATTGTAAATAGTGGTAAAGAACTATCATCCTCAGAGACTGCAGTGCTGTCTCCCGAAGTCGACTCATCTCCCGCTGTGCCGGTAGGTACCGCGATTTCGTCATTTTCAAAAACCACCCTCGTTCCGGCACTTGGTATAAGAGGTTCGTCCCATTTGTAGCTATTTCCAAAACTTGTCCCGTCTTCTACACCAGAGACATCTACAACATGAAGCCCTTCACCTATATACCCTCCTTCAAAACAATCCGAGACAGTCGAAGAGAGTACCACTATTTTTTTATTAAAGCCCGGAATATCATAGCCGGCAAAAGAAAACGGCTGATCCCTATTACATCCGACAATAGGAAATTCATCGGTTTTAACGCCATTTTGGTAAACACCAGCAACAAAATGTCTTCTAAGGACGTAACCTATCTCTTCACTCTCTTCCTCTCGGGAAAAGTCGACATCAATTTCTATACTGTTTTCTTTCAAATGTATTGGTGTAAGTGACGTAAACCCTTCAGTAATCTCTTCTATCCTTTCATACACCGCCTGCGAATTGTAATTATCTTCAACAGAAATAAGAGAGAACCCGTCATCACAAGAAAGTACAGACTCGATTTCACCCGTACTCAAAGATATTTTTTCAAGCACCGGCGGACACCCCTTTCCGCTGTGTGATCGCTCTATATAGTAAACAGACTGATCGGCCGGGTTATATTTAAGATTGTAAACAAGAGTTGGACCACCAACAGTTGCAAAAGCAGTTGCTGAAAAAAGCATAAATCCCGTCACCGCTGTAGCAAAAACTTTGAATCCAGGAATAGAGATTTGTTTTTTGTTCATATTGTTTATTATTTCTTATAAACCAGTCCTTAATACCAAAGATATCACAGTCGTTTAGCTATAACCATTTATTATTTTTTGTTCGCTTCTGGTTTCCTATCCTTCTCATCAAAACCCCCAGCAACAGTCATCTCGCCTTTTAGTCGCGGATGCGAATCGTAATCTTCGAGAGTAACCATCTCCGGTCTAAAAGTATCCAAGCTTTTGACCTCATCGGAAATTACCAATCTTGGAAAAGGTTTCGGATCCCTATTTATTTGTTCTTTGACCTGTTCAATATGGTTTTCGTATATATGAGCATCCCCGAAAGTATGTACAAACTCCCCTGGCTCATATCCGCAAATCTTTGCCATTATCATAGTCAGAGCGCTATAGCTCGCTATATTAAATGGAACACCAAGAAACATATCAGCACTACGCTGATAAAGCTGGCATGATAATTTATTTCCCGCCACGTTAAAATGAAAAAGGATGTGGCAAAGCGGAAACGAAAGTGCCTCCCCGGGCTTTGCCATCGCATAGAGATATGTGGGGTTCCAAGCCGACAATATTGCGTGCTTTCGCTCCGGATAATTTTTAAGAGTATCTACAACCCAAGCGAGTTGATCTATCTTGCGACCATCGTCAGATGCTGTCCACGCTCTCCACTGCTCTCCATAGATATGAGGAAGTTCGCCATGTACTTTGGCAAACTCGTCGTCACTTTTTATTTTCTCTACAAACTCTTCGAGAGTAAGTTCAGGAAATATTTCATCCTCGCCCTTTTCGGCTTTCTTCTTATAAATCTTATACGGATAATCATTCCAAATCGGAACCTTATGATCCACCAGATATTTTACATTAGTCTGTCCGGACATAAACCAATAAAGCTCATGTAAGATACTATTCCAAGGGACTTTTTTGGTAGTTAAAAGAGGAAAACCCTTTGATAAATCAAAACGCATTTGCCTGCCGAATACACTGTATAGACCATTACCCGTATTATGGTCTTTTTTCAAAATACCATTGTCTAAAATGTCCTGCAAGAGATCTAAATATTGTTTTTCTGGATGCATTGTAACTTCGTTAAATTTTCAATTTACGAATTTTCAATTTTCAATAAATTTTAAAGTTTGAATATTTGAAAATTGAGGCATTAAATTATTGATTGAAAATTGCAAAATTGATAATTGATAATTCCAAGAACTATTTCTTCTTCCTCTTAGGAGAAGGAATAGTTCTTGGGGGTATATATCCAACCAAATTATTCTCACTATACCTTCCTGTATCTTTATAATTTTGTTCTGACCCGCTCGAAAGTGGAGAGAAAGTAAGCTGTGCAATAGCCATACCGGGACGTAAGATTATCGGAACATTATTCAAGTTACAAAGCTCGAGTGCAATATTTAAAAAGTGTCCTGGGTTTACAAGAGCGGCACTATTGTGAACCAAAAGCCCGATACGAGCAAGCGATGATTTACCGTTTACCTCTATCAGATAATGATCCGAACCGAAAAACTCTTTTGAGTATCCCAAAAGACTGACTCCAGGATGGAGAACAAACCCTTCTCCATCTTTTATATGAACAGTGCGAGTCGTCGGAAATATTTTGTTGGCAGGGTCGATAAAAGTCGTCGTATGAGCATCGTTAACGATAAACTTATTGCCCAAAGCTATGTCATAACTTGCCGGCTGAAGCCTCTCCTCCTTGAATGGCTTTAGAGTTATGTCCTTTTTCTTTATGGCTCTTCTAATATCTTGATCTGATAAAAACATAGTTGATTTTCTTAATGAGCGTAGCGAGTTTTAGAAAATCGCCACCCACTCCAATTTTGTTAATAAATAATCTCAATCATACCACAACACAGGTTCTCTGAAACAAAATTGGTGCTGGGTGGTTAACTTACTAAATTTTCAATTTTCATTGGAAATTCGATTATGAATTTAAAAATAACTGATTGTTTACCCAACCAAAACTTATCTGCGAAGTCGAGAAAATTGCAAAATTGGCAATTGATAATTCAAGGTTTTTGTTATAGAATAACAAAAACCTTGTCTGTCCCATAATATTCCTCCCAATTCTTATTATAAAAATCAAACATCCTCTCCAATCTATCTTGCGGCAATTCCTCTACGCCAAACTCCCCCATAATAGAAAGGAGTCCACCCCGAAGCTCATCAACTTTTGACTCATCGTCTGTAACCTTTTCAAACTCAGCCAAATACCCGTAACCGGCGTTTTTGTCTATCGTTACATTTAAATCATCTCCTGCATATTCTTCTCTTTGTCTTGACCACTTTGCCTGGTACGTAAGGCCTACTTTGACAAGCATCGAATCAAGTTCGTCCAAAGTCATATTCATCTCCTCTTCAAATTCAATACGCTTCACACCGTTTTCACTTGAATCATCTCCGATTGAAGCTTTCACCACAAGCAAAACCTTGCCGTCAGCATCGCGAGTCCTCACAGAAATCCCCTTACCTTCAAGCACAACTTTCTCAAATACTTCCCTACGATTTTCCGGCAATTCAGGCAATATGGCGTCGGCAAAATCTTTTCTATCTTCCGGTGCGTTAAAATAATGATTCAATTGCGAATGTTCGCTTTTTAGTGACAACCCTTTTGATAGTAGTTTTTCCCGCAAAGCATCAGCATTTTCTTTTTTACCGAGCAATGATTTTATTTCTATTTCGTATGAATGCATAATGAAAACAGATTAACACGGATAAGAGACGGATGGACACAGATGAGTACAGTATAAACCCTATTTTGATATTAAAAAAGACTGGACAATTCGGAAGATTAAAGGCGTGAAAAGCCCTGTTTCGCTTCGCGAAACAGGGCTTTGATAAAATAAATAGCCACCAACTATCCTTTTTATAGCTCGCTACAAAACCTTAGTTTCGTCAATGTTTAAGAATTCAGCCTTTCAAGATATGCTTATATTATGAATTCACGAATCAGCACAATAGCAGCAATCGGTGTTAAAACTCGAGCGCTTGGAAAAGACAACAACCTTTTATGGAAAATCCCCGGCGATATGAAGCGATTAAAAATGCTCACTTCCGGTCATTCCCTAATAATGGGAAGAAAAACGTTTGAATCCATAGGTCGTCCCCTTCCCAATCGGACTAACATTGTAATAACTCGAAATCCCGAATTCCAAGCAGACGAAATAATTAAAGCAAACTCGATAGAAGAAGCAATCGATAAAGCCAGACAAGCACCAGGTTCAGAAGAAATATTCATATTCGGCGGAGCAGAAATCTACAAACAAGCTATGCCTGTAACCGACCGCCTCTATCTCACACTAATCCATGACGACAAAGAAGGAGATGTTTTCTTTCCTGAATACCCGGAATTTACAAAAATCATTGAAAGGGAATCCCATATGGAAGAAAATCCCCCTTTTGAATACCTAACTCTTGAAAGAGATTAATCGACAGTTTCTGAACACCCCCACCAAAAACCAAAAAACAGGTGTTGGACACCTGCACATAACCTTAAAAATTGTGGTATAATTTTCCGTCTTCTTTTTTCTTCTCTTTTTGTTAGGTGAATTAGATTAATTAGAAATTAGATGAATTCTACCTCTTCCCCTCGCCCCCCTTCTTCCACTTCACCTTTTGCCAAAAAGGGGCGAAGATATCCTCTCTGAAATCCACCTCGAAAGAGCTAAAAGGTTTTCGTTTTCTGTTTTCAGAAAATTCTAAATGCGGACCATTTCTGATAACAGCGATAGGAGTCTGCTCACTTCCTTCACCCATTTCCACAACCGCTGCTGCTGCGAGAGCGTCCCCCACATTCATCTGTTCCGCAATAAGTTTTCTGCCGAAAATGTCTGGCTTGCCACGATAGTCAAAAAGAGGATGGAAGCCAGCATACGACAAGGCAAAACCAATAGCACCTCGTCGAAACGGCACAGAAAAAGAATCGGTAATTATAATACCCAATTTCTTTATCCCATATTCTTGTTTGAGCCATTTGAGCAATTTATTCGCGGTCTTTTTCGGGTATTTCGGCCAAAGGACATAATAACCATTACCATTGCTCTCATCTATTCCTCCAGATCGGATAATAGCATTATTTTTTATTGTAAAAATCGCTGGAAATCTTCCTTTAGTCTCAAAATAATATTCCGCCTCCTTCTTAACAAGTTCTTTCTTACTATCAGTACCGCTTACTAAAATCGTTCCTCCCTCCCAAATAGAAACAACCTTTGAGCTTATAGCCACTATATCGCCCTCTCGAAGCTTTAGCTTAGATTTCTTTATTTTCTTCAACAGGTCATCCTTGGGAGGACGCATTATATCTATAGCGACAGTTTTTACTTGCATGGACATCACATTACCACCAAATTATTACAATGTGTAGGCACCAATCAAATTCCGTAAAAAGCACTTCAATTTCCTTCCTTTCCCATGCCTCAACAGACCCAAATATGACCAGATGTTATCTTCACTAATCCTTTTTAACATTCTCTTTTTTGTTCGTGTTCTTAAGACCCTATAATTTGGATATTGCACATATCCTAAGAAATCAACTCCTTGATGATATTTTCTAAAAAGTACCTTCCAAGCATGAAGCGAGAGATTTAGGTTGTGATCTAAAAAAGAAGCAATAGCAGACAATGACGATTCAAGATAATTTTTATCGCAAGACAATAATACAAAATCGTCAGCGTAGCGAACATAATTCTTTACTTTTAATTCCCTTTTAACAAACTGATCAAGCGGATTCAAATAAATATTTGAAAATAATTGACTCGTGAGGTTGCCGAGAGGAATACCTTTGCCACGTTTGGTTTCAAAGCTCGTTATAATTTCCCAAAGTAAATCAAGGACTCTCTTGTCATGGACGCTTTTCCTGCACAATTCAAATAGAACAACATGCTCAACCGAATCAAAAAATTTGGCATAAGGTACACAAACGTAGGGATATTTTCATAAAATATGCTTTAGTTTTTCTTCCGTGGGAGCGACAGAAGAAGCAAGCATAATGGAGTTAATAACCTTCTCTTTTTGAGTCTTGGACAAACCTCTATGTATAGAGGTAACCCTATTTATATGAGAAAAGTGACCTTCCAAGGAGTTGGTAGTTCTCGATATATTTTTGTTTTGTTTGTATGTAAACAAAAACTTTTCAAAATTGACTAAGCTTTTGTAAGCGAATCTGACTCCTTCGTGAGAGTAACTCCATTCTCCTGATATGGGATGAATTGTCTTTTCGTTCATAAAGGAGTGGTATTTATCAAAAAACTTTTTGAGTCTGGATTTAAATGTGGAAGGATCGGTATCTTTAAGAGTCCTGACTAAAGAGAGTAGTACTATACCCGCTTCTGTCTGGGGATTTTTGGTTGTTCCCTTAACCACAAGTCTTTCCATGTGAACATGACACATTTGAAAAGGAATACCGTAAAAAGCTTGTCTGATACCACCAAATCCGTCTCCTGTGACCGATAATATGATATATCCCAACTTCTCCAAGTGCTCCCGACCTTCTCTGTATACGGAAGTGGTTTCGGTATCACAAAATCTCCACCACAGGTTTTCTTTTGATTTTGGACACCTAAATACAATCAGACACCAGCTTGTGTTTTCCTTTCTTAATCCAAAATATGTAGC
>Ga0210050_1004293_pt1 | contig 11998 bp, 11 predicted proteins | sample CryGey132114_all_FD_185463 | JGI IMG/M metagenome (GOLD analysis project Ga0210050, IMG submission 185463) | Groundwater microbial communities from aquifer - Crystal Geyser CG22_combo_CG10-13_8/21/14_all (SPAdes) (version 2) | ecosystem: Environmental > Aquatic > Deep subsurface > Groundwater ...
TTGCGAGAAATAATTATCAACTCTTCGCCCTTGGTTAATTTTTTAGGAATAGTAATGGTAGCCATATATAAAATATATCACACTCAAAAATTCAAAGCAAATTAAGATAAATTTATTTCCAGAAAAACAGAGTTGACGCCATTTTTTTCCCTTACACAGCTAATGGTTCTTTAATTTGCGTTAGTACTGATTGATTGAAAATTTCCTTTGGCTATCCTCGCCACTCTTTCAACTAAATTTAGGCGGTCCGCGTCAAGCATCGAAATTTCATCAATAATAAGCGCCTCTGTCTCCGTAAATCGCTTAGCCACCCTAGGATTGGCAGCCATCATTTTTATATCCGCATCAGAAGCAAAACGCTCAATTCCAATCCCCGTCCAAGAATGGTTCAACGGGTTGAGCTGTTAGACCTTCTCACTAGAAAATTTCAATATTTTTCCCCTTCCCCCTTTTTAGAGCTTCTTCGTAAACCATTGCCGCAGTAAATAAATCCTGTATGGCAAGACCGGTGGAGTCAAAAACAGTAATTTCTTCATTATTTTCTCTTCCGGTTTTAATTCCCGCCACAATTTCTCCCAGAGATCCATAAATATCGTTTTTTGTAATAATTCCTTTGGCAACGGCTACATTTATTTCGCCCGAATGTGACGCTTGCGTCCAATCATCCACAATTATTTTTGCCCTTTTTAAAATAGCTGGATCAAGTTCTTCTTTTCCTTCGGCATCTGCGCCAATGGCATTTATGTGGGTGCCCGAAACAATCCACTCACTTTTAACAATCGGGCCGCGAGAAGGCGTAGTGGTTGTCAGAATATCTTGCCTGGAAACTTCTTCTAATTCGGCTTTTTTTATATCTATGCCAATTTTCCCCAATTCAGCAGAAAGCGCGTCAATCTTTTTTTCATTAACATCATAGACAAGAACATCTTTTATTTGGATTGCGCTTACTGTAGCGGCAATTTGAAATAACGCCTGCCTGCCAGCACCCACCACGCCCATGCTTTTGACATTTTTTCTTGCAAGGTATTTTGCTGCTACTGCTCCGCTGGCGCCGGTTCTCATACCGGTAATATAGGTTCCATCCATCAAAGCAAGAGGCATACCTGTTTCTGCGTCATTTAAAACAATAACTGCGCCTACTGTTGGAAGATTGTTTTTTGGATTATTCGGATGGACATTTACAATTTTTGTGCCGGCCATTTTTAATTCCTCAGAAAAACTTGGCATTATTCGTAAATCGCCCTTATCTTTTTTGAAGAAAAGATATGTTTTTGGAGGCATATCAACCTCGCCTTTTCCATGTTTTAAAAACGCATCCCCTACGCGCTTAATTACTTTATCAATTTGCGATAATGGTATAATTTGTTCTACCTCTTCTTGGTTTAAAATAAGCATATTATTTGTTTTTTATCTTGAACAAATTTTTCAATTTCCGTCGTTGCGCCGTCAAATTCCGGTCCGTCGGCTATCGCCTCCTCACGAGTAGTTCTCACTATTCCGTCTTTATGGCGCGGTGGAGCATAAATGGTGTAAAGTTTGAGCGGCTCGGTTTGCGACACATTGATGACGTTGTGGGTGGCACCGGCCGGGACAATTACACTGTCGCCGTCACAGACAATGTATTCGGTATCATTGATAATGACTTTTCCCTCTCCTTCTCAAGCGTTAACTTCTCAATATTGTCTTTGTATCCTTTCTTCATAGTTTTTATTTTTTTATATCAATTATAAACTATTTCATTATAACACCTTTTTCGCTGAATTTTCGCCAAAAGTTATCACAGGCGATGACAATTAAATAGCAATGTTATGGCGCGCCTTATGGACAGCCGGGCAAATGATAAATCTTTTCACCCGAAGCGCTTATATTTCCCTTAATTAAACAAGAATCGCCGAAACTATTTTCTTGTGAGACCGGAACTTGAATTCCGGCCGGAGCAACAGCCGGACAGGTATTCCATAAACCACGTTTCGCTTCCCTTGCTTCCTGTTGAGCCTTAACAAATAAATCTTGATATTTTACATCTGGCGGATAAGCGAACACTATTTATATTCTTTTTTTAACCTCATCCACTACCTTGGATAATGGCGCTGTTTCTTGGACTCCGTTTTTCATATCCCTAATAATTATGTTTTCTTCAAAAACTTCGCGCTGGCCGAGTATCAAAGCCATTTCAACCCCTTCTTTGTCGGCGACTTTTAATTGCGCCCTCAAAGACTCTTTACCCAGCGATTCTATAACTTTTATTCCCGCTTTGTGAAATTCTTCAATTAATAAAAAGGCTTTTTTCTTCGCCGGCTTGCCTATTTGGATTAAAAACGCTTTCGCCTTAGGTTTTGACAATCCGCTTATGTCCATAATTTTCATAAGTTCCACTATCCTTTCAACTCCAAAACTGACGCCGACGGCCGGCAAATCGCTTTTTTTCATCCCCAGCAATTCCGCCAAATAATCATATCTGCCGCCTCCCCCTAAAGCGCCAGGATAAGATTCCGAAAATATTTCAAAAACCGTCCGGTTGTAATAATCTAATCCGCGAACGAGAAAATTATTGAGCGAATAAGGCAGATTAAGACTGTCCAAATATTCCAAAACTTCCCTAAAATGGCTGCGGCAAGGCGAGCATAAATAATTAATCATTGCCGGCGCGTCTTCTTTTATCAGCTGGCATTTTTCGTTTTTGCAATCAAGAAGCCTCAAAGGATTAACGGAAGCGCGACGTTTGCAATCTTTGCAGATTTTCGCCGAAAAACGGCGGTAATATTCCTGTATTTTTCTGCGGTAAACCTGCCGGCAATTTCTGCAGCCAACGCTGTTAATTTGAAGCGATAAATTTTTTATTTTCAATTCTTCAAGGGCGCGGATACCGGCCAAAATTATCTGGGCGTCATAAACCGGGTCATCTTCGCCGCCTAAAATTTCAAAACCGTATTGGTGGAATTGGCGGTAACGGCCGGCTTGCGGCTGTTCATGCCTGAAAAACGGCCCGAAATAATAAAGCTTCGTCGGCTGGGGCATACGAGACATTCCATTTTCAAAATAGGCGCGGACTATGCCCGCGGTATTCTCGGGTCTTAACACCAAACGATCGCCGCCCTTTGTTTTTAGAACGAACATTTCTTTTTCAACGATATCCGTTGAAACTCCGATTCCCCGCTCGAAAACTTCGGCTTTTTCCAAAATCGGCGTGTCTATTTTTGAAAAATTATAAAAATTGGCGGTGTCTTGACTGGCTTTTTTAACTTTTTCCCACAAAGGCTGTTCTAAGGGCAAAATATCGCGCATGCCCTTGGGGCTTTGGAGCGAATTTTTATTTTCTTTTTCCGCCTTTCCCGGTTTTTTTTGCTTTTTTTGCTTTAAAAGCTTGGTCATTATATTAATTTCAAATATAAAATCTCAAATCTCAAAAATATATCTTTTTAAATAAAATCTATTATGAAAATTTTTACGTTTTATTTGTATATTTTAGATTTGATTTTTGAGGTTTGAGATTTTAATATGCCGGCTGTCCAATCGCCATAGCCTTATTAAAAGGCCAGAGCCGCAAACGGACCAAACCGACTATTTCCGATTTTTGCAAACTTCCCCAGCTCCGTGAATCAAAACTGTAATTACGGTTATCCCCCATCACAAAATATTGGCCGTCTTTTAAGGTTATTTCTTCGTTCCCCGATATTTTAAGGCCGGACGGCAAATAAAATTCGTCCAAGACAAAACCGTCCGGATTTTCGGAATTAAAAATTTTGATTTTGCCATCGCTTATCAAAAGGCGTTCGCCGGGCAAACCAATAACCCTTTTAATGTAATAAACGCTTTCATCGCCGGGATAATGAAAAACTATTACGTTTCCCCTCTCCGGTTGGTTAAAACGATAACTGACTTCGTCTATAAGTAAATAATCGCCGGACGAAAAATTCGGCTCCATTGAGGCGCCGCTTACCAAAAAAGGTTGGACGATAAAACTCCGTATGGCGACCACAGCCACCACGGCTATCGCCACAACTTCAAATATTTCCCAAAAAGAATAAAGAAAAGCCTTCATTTTTATTAGAAGCGAATTTCTGCAAAAGACTACGCGAAGCTTCGCGAAATTTCGCGTTGATATTCGCAACCTTTCGCTTTTATTGTATAATTGAGTAATATGAAAGTCAAACCCCGGGAGACAACTCTACGGGGTCAGACCCCGGGAGACATCTACGGGGTCAGACCCCGTTTAATTATTGGACTGGGCAATCCCGGCAAGGAATACGAAAAGACATATCATAATGTCGGATTTTTGGCGGTTGATTTTTTGACCGCAAATCTCGAAAAATTCAAAATTCAAAATTCCCCGAAGCAGAACCCTGAACAAATTTCTTCGGAATTATACGGGGCAGGCAAGTTCGCTACGGAGCAGGCAAAATTCAAAATTTTAAAGTCAGAGGTTTATATGAATGAATCCGGCGGCTTTGTTAAAAAAACTGCCAAGCAAAACAACGCCAAACCGGAAGAGCTATTGATTATTCACGACGATTCCGATATAAAAATGGGAGAGTACAAACTTTCTTTCGGCCGTTCTTCCGCCGGGCACCGTGGCGCGCAATCAATCATAGATTCGCTTAAAACCAAAAATTTTTGGAGGTTGAGAATCGGCATTGGACGCGAACCAACGCGGACTTCACGCGGACTCGTACGGAAAAAGGCGGGAGAAATCGTTTTGAAAAAAATTTCAAAAACCGACAGGGAAACGCTAAGTAAAATTTTTAAGGAATTCGCGCTATGCCAAGTAGTGAAAACTCGACATTAGCTCGCCCGGCAAAATAAACTTTTTTAATAATTTAGATTGCCATTATGACGAAATATAATAAATTAAACGCAGATTCTCCGGCTCGCTCTATATTTGCGCAGTCGAGTTTCTACTACCTGGTATGTCTAAAATAAAAACATTTATTTTATTTATCGGCGATGTCGCGGTTTTATACGGCTCGCTGGTTTTAACAATGATTCTGCGCTACGGGCCGGCTAATTTCGAACAATCTTTTTCCGCGCACATAAAACCGTTTTCGCTTATTTTCGTTTTTTGGCTTTTGATTTTTTATTTGGCCGATTTATATAAAGTAAAAAATTCGGGCGCCAGTCTCAATGTTTTGCAAACTTTCGCGTTCGCGATTTTCATCAGCGTTATCGGCTCAATAATCCTTTTTTATCTTTTCCCTTCTGTTTTTGAACTGACGCCGAAAACCAATTTGGTTATTTTAACGCTAGTTTTTGGAATTATTGATATAGGTTGGCGATTCGGCTTGACAAAAATATTCATCAGCGGCGGGTTGAAAACCCGCGTCGTTTTTATAGGCGATTCGCCGATTACCGACGAGGTCAAATTGTATCTCCAAAAAAACCCACAAATAGGATATGAAATCATTTCAAAAATAGATGATGGCGCCGATATGGTTGTCATCCAACCAAACGCCAAAAACGACCCGAAATTCATTGATTTTTTTTACGGGCTTTTGGCGGCGAAAATCGCCATTGTAGATTCAATAAAATTTTACGAAACGATTTTCCAAAAACTTCCGATTGAAGAAATAGAAAGGGGCTGGTTCATTGAAAAAATAACAACCCGCCGGAAATTTTATGAATTTTCCAAAAGAGCCACAGATATTATTTTTTCAATAATTCTCGGCGTTATCTTTTTACCTATCGGCTTGATTATCGCGATTTTAACCAAATTAAGCTCGCGAAAAGGGCCGGTGATTTTCAAACAGGAAAGAGTCGGACTTAACAATAAAAATTTCATCCTTTTAAAATTCGGGACTATGAAGGAAGACAAGGGACCGCTCTGGACTAATAAAAATGACGACAGGATAACGCTTTTGGGCAAATTTTTAACCCATACCCATTTAGACGAAATTCCCCAATTTTATAATATTTTCAAGGGCGACATATCTTTTATCGGACCGCGGGCGGAACGAAAAGAGCTTGTTGAAATTTATCGCCAAATTTCTCACTATGAAATCAGGCACGTTGTTAAACCAGGACTGACCGGTTGGGCTCAAGTGAATTACAAAGCGAGCGCCTCGGTTGAAGAAGCCAAAGAAAAACTGAAGTACGACATTTATTACATTAAAAACCGTTCACTCATCCTTGATTTCATAATTTTTCTTAAAACCGCAAGATACTTTTTCTTTTCCCAAAAATGATGCCCAGTAATTCAACTTCAAATGATTAAAAAAATAAAAACTTTGCTTTTTAAGCATATCAACCAAAGGCAAATCATTGTTAAAAATATTGCTTGGCTAAGTTTAAGCCAGATTGGTAGCCGCTTAATTAGAGCGATAATTATTATTTATGCCGCCCGCCTTTTAGGCGCTTCCGAATATGGTGTTTTTTCCTATGTTTTAGGATTTGCTGGATTTTTTACTTTATTTTCCGATATCGGGGTCAACCCATTACTCACCAGAAACGTTGCCAGCCATCCGGAAAAAAGGGATGAATATTTTTCCGCCAGTTTTTGGATAAAAATATTTCTGCTTTTATTCACTGCCTTACTGGTTGTTTTCGCCGCTCCCCACTTTACTAATATCGAAGAAGCGAAATCACTTATTCCTTTTGTGGCTTTTTTAGTAATATTTGACGGGTTAAGAGAACTTGCGACCGCTTATCTCAGGGGGATAGAAAAAATGGAGCGCGAAGCCCTTATTCTTATCGTGATGAACATAACAATCGTTATCGCCGGTTTTATTATTTTAAGCGTTTCTCCCACTTCAAAATCTTTAATTTTATCTTATATCGCCAGCGTCGGCGTTTCCGCGGGACTGGCAATTTTTATCCTTAAAGACCAATTTTTAAAGGTTTTTCGGCTTTTTGATAAAAATTTAATTCGTGAAACTCTTCGCGCTTGTTGGCCAATAGCTTTTTCCACGATGTTGGGAGTTTTTATGCTCAATACTGACTTAATAATGCTCGGTTGGTGGAGGTCAGCCGAAGAAATAGGCTTTTATTCAGCCGGCCAAAGAATTATTCAAGTGCTTTATACCCTACCAGGACTTTTAGCCGCCGGCATTTTCCCGGTAATCTCCCGAATCGTCAAACAAAAAGACGAACAAAAAGAAAAAGCGCTTAACGAAAAAACAATGGCAATTATTTTTTTTATTGCTATTCCCTTGGTAATTGGCGGAATCATTTTGAGCCAACCAATTTTTAAACTGGTTTTTGGAGAAGAATATTTACCGGGAGTGCCGGCTTTCCAAATTTTAATAATCACTTTTCTTATAATCTCTCCAAGTATTTTAATGTCTAATTTAATTTTAGCCCACAACCAACAAAGAAAGGTTTTGAAATACATAGCAGCCGGCTCTTTGGGGAATATTGTTTTTAATATTTTGTTAATTCCCGCTTATGGGATTATTGGTTCTGCCATCGCTACCGTTATCGCCTTACTTCTAAACAGCGGTCCGACTTGGTACCACCTTAAAAAGATAAACAATTTTTATACTATCCGTCATTTAAAAAAAATGATCGTTTCGGCAATTATTATGGGAATTTTTAGCTTTATTTTAAATAAAATAGGGATAAACGTCGTTATTAACATAATAGCTTCAGGAGGAATTTATTTCGGCCTGCTTTATATTTTAAAAGAAAAGATTTTGGAAGAAATAAAACCCATTATAAAAAGTATTAAACGTTAAAATAATTTTTCCAGCTTTTCAAGACAAACATCAGAAGCCATATTTTCCGAAACGTATTTAAAGCCATTTTCCCCCATTTTCTCCAAAGAATTTTTCTCTTTATAAATTTTCCTGATAATCTCTTCCGCTTTTCCAAGATTGCCTGACACCGAAGCGTAACCACAAGTTGATTTTTCAACCAGCCCGAAAGCGTCGCTTTCTTTATTTAAAAACGCGATTATAGGTTTAGCGGCTGCCATATAACCCAAAAACTTTCCCGGTGTAAAAGGTGTCTTATTTTTTGAGCTCAAACAAACTATTCCGACATCACTGTCTTTCACTAAATAAGGATATTCTTCTTTTGAAATAAAAGGCTTTGTTATGACGTTTTCCAAAGAATAATCTTTTATCGTTTTTTCTATTTTTTCTTTTTCCATCCCGTCTCCGACAAGCAAAAAAACGGCGTTTTTAATATCAGAAACTCTTTTGGCGGCTTCAATCAAAAAATCCAGCCCTTGCGCTGGGCCCATAATGCCGGCGAAAAGAAATATGAATTTGTTTTCAAGATTCCATTGTTTTCTGAAAGAAATATCTTTAGTTAAATCTTTATAAGGCGCCAAGTCCACCCAATTATAAACAGTCGCGATTTTTTCCGGTAAAACTCCTTTTTTCTCGATAAGAAACCGCATTCCCCCTTCAGAATGAAAAGTTATTTTATCCGCTTCTTTATAAACCCTTTTTTCTATTCTCTCAAAAAGCCATATTGCCATTCTATGCTTCCAATTGTTCCTGTTTAAAACGCCAAGATCTATGGCATTTTGGGGAAAAATATCCTGCATATTCAAAATAAACTTCGCCCCATAGCATCTCTTAATCATCCCGCCGATTAATGCCAAAGGCAAAGGCGGACTGTAAATTATCGCCGCGTCAAAATTTTCTTTGGCGTATTTTTTTAACTGGCGGAAAAAAATATACGGCATCGTAATTTGCGAAACGCCGCGGATTATAAAATTCACCTTATGATGCGGAAGGATTTTAACGCGAATTACCCTAACGCCATTTTCCTCGGAAAAAATTTCAAAAGATTTGCCCCTGGATTCCTCGGTAAGATAATGCCTCGGATAAGCCGTTAAAACAGTAACTTTATGGCCACGCTTTTTTAACCCTTCAGCCAATTCTGCCATAAGATTGGCCGCTGAAGAAATTTCGGGCGGATAGACGTCGGCGACTATAAGAATATTTTTCATGCAACTTAAATCTCTAACGGGATTCATTTCCTAAATCCCCTTTTGTTCTGGATAATTTTCGTTAAGCCGACAACCAAGCGTAAAACCTTGCTTGAAACATTGTCAACCCTGTAAGCCGCCGGAACGTTAAATTTTTTGCCTGCCGCAATTTGTTTAACTGTTATATCAATTGATTGCAAAATTACGTCTTTATCCAGACCCGACAAAATCGCGACTCCTTCATCAAAAGCTTCGGGCCTTTCAGAGCTGACCCTTACCTGAATTGCCGAAAAACCCATAATTGAAGATTCTTCATGAATCGTGCCACTGTCCGATAAAACGCAAAAAGCGTTTAATTGAAGATTACCATAGTCAAAATAACCGAACGGTTTATGGAAATTAATCAATTTATTTATTTTAAATTTATATTCAGCGAGCCGTTTAGCAGTTCTGGGATGAGCACTAACTACAATCGGCATTTTATAAATTTCGGCCACGGCATTTAAAGAATCTATCAATTTCGTTAATGATTCTTTATTTTCAACATTTTCCTCTCTATGGATACTCGCAACAAAATATTTTTTAGGAGATAATTTCAATTCTTTTAAAATATTGGACTTGTCTATGTCTTTTTTATAATAATTGTAAATTTCTCCCAATGGCGAACCCGTCACATAAATTGTGCCCGGATGTATGCCTTCTTGTATAAGATAAAGCCGGGCATTTTCGCTGTAGGACAGATTTATATCGCTAATATGGTCCACTATTCTTCTGTTTGTCTCTTCGGGAACGTTTTCATCAAACGAACGGTTCCCCGCTTCCATATGGAATATCGGTATTTTCATCCGCTTGGCGACTATGGCGGCGAGAGTGCTATTTGTATCGCCGAGTATCAAGACCGCGTCCGGCATTTCTTTTTTTAAAACTTCTTCGCTTTTTTCTATTATTTTGGCTATTTGCCCGCCCAGGGTTTCGGACTTAACTTCCAAAAAACAATCCGGCTTGCGGACTTTAAGATTTTCAAAAAACACCTGGTTCATTTCATAATCATAACTCTGGCCGGTATGAACCATTATATGGTTGACGTATTTATCAAATTCAGCAAAAACCCGCGACAGGCGGATTATCTCGGGCCGAGTGCCGAAAATCGTCATTATTTTAAGTTTTTTATTTTTATCCATAAAATTAAACTTCTTCGGCGAAAGTATCGGGGTCTTCGGGGTTAAAAACCTCATTTATCCACACTAAAAGCTTCATTTCGTTTTCTCCGACGTTCTTAATATTATGCGTCCAATTTAAAGTCATTTCAACTATTTCCGGCCGGTCGCCCGAAACCGAATATTCTTTAATTTCATTAGTTTTTCTATTGCGCAAACGTATCAACGCACTGCCTTCAATCACGCAAAATTTCTCTATTTTCCGATTATGGTAATGATTTCCTCTGGTAAATCCGGGGTTTGTTGTTAAATAAAAAATTTGTCCTGTTCCCGGGAACTTAAACACTTCAACCAGATTGCCCCGTTCATCGCTTTTTATTTCAAATTTTTCACTCATACCCAGTAGTAGAGCGGCGATTTAGATTTTCTGATTTAATACGCCGCTATAAATTTTAATAATATTACCCTATTTACAATGTTTTATCTAATTAACTACGAAAATCGGTATTAAATTTATCGCCGCTTCACTACTGAGCATAAATAAGATAAGTAAGTTTTATATAAATCTTTCTCAAATTCCGATTTTAATCTCGGCTTGCCGAATTTAAACAATTCAATCAATTTCGCCAATTCCCCCACCTTAATTTCATTTTTAGAAAAAATTCTTTTAAAATAAAATTTATCTTTACGCTTTATGAAAGCTTCTTTCGTGATTAAATCCGCAATTTCTTTTACGTAAACAAGATTCAATTTTTTATTCCGGCTCTGGGGATGAACTATCAATTTTTCGCCATTGACGACCTGATAGCAAAAAGTAGCGACAGCTGAATTATAAAAAGGTTTACATCCTTCGCCAAAAACATTCGCCAGTCGAAAAATACTTACCGGCGCTTTCATTCTTCCGGAAAAATCTTTCAGCATAATTTCCGCCAATTTTTTGCTTAATCCGTAAATCGTTTCCGTTTCAGCCTGGACTGATGATAAATAAATGATTTTGGGCCTATTTTTCAACTTTTCCACGGCAGAAATAAGATTATAAACCGCGGCTACTGTTCCGGCAATTACTTCCGTGTCCGTTCCCCTATTTATCGCCGCCGCGTGAATTATCACATCTTTATTTTTTACGAAATTTTTTAAAAAACCTTGTTTTAAAACATCGCAACCGGGCAAATCGCAATAAGACAATTTTACATTCTTTTTACCTTCAAGGGCGCCGATTATATGTTTCCCAATAAAACCCTTGGCTCCAGTTATCCCAATTTTCATCTCTACTTTCTAAAATTTTTTAATTCTTCTTTTATTTCATCAAGAGATAAAAGCAACTCTTTAAGTTTTTCTTTTGAAAGTCTTTCTGTGTTAACCGAAGTATACCCCTCGGTCGGCAACTTACTGCCACCCTCTCTGCTCTTAAAGTAATAATCTCTATAATCCATCATGGGCACTTCAGGATTTATTTTATAATAATCTCCGCAATCTTCCGTTCTGGGAGCTTCTTCGGCTGAAATCAAAGTTTCGTGCATTTTTTCTCCAGGCCTGACGCCAATTTCTTTAATCCCCTTATCGTAATTAAAAATTTCAGCTAAAACTTCCGCTAAATCACCAACTGTTGAAGCCGAAGATTTTTTAACATAGAGTTCACCATCTTTGCCATTTGTTAAGGCGTATAAAACCAAATCAATAGATTGAGACAAAGACATCATAAATCTTGTCATATTTTTATCCGTTACCGTCAAAGGCTTTGCTAATTTCATTAAATTTATGAAATACGGTATTACCGAAGCGCGAGTGCACATTACGTTGCCGTAACGTGTGCCGCAAAGCATTGTCTTTCCTCTTTTCTCGCGAGAAATGGCTATCATTGTCCTTTCCATTAACGCCTTTGTTATTCCCATTACGTTTATCGGATAAACCGCTTTATCGGTGCTTAAAACGACAACCCTTTCAACGTCGCGCAAAATTGCCGCGTCAA
>Ga0210050_1004297_pt1 | contig 11992 bp, 10 predicted proteins | sample CryGey132114_all_FD_185463 | JGI IMG/M metagenome (GOLD analysis project Ga0210050, IMG submission 185463) | Groundwater microbial communities from aquifer - Crystal Geyser CG22_combo_CG10-13_8/21/14_all (SPAdes) (version 2) | ecosystem: Environmental > Aquatic > Deep subsurface > Groundwater ...
ATTCCCAAGAATAAAAAACCTTATATTCTTAACTTTTAAATGATTAAGTGATATTCATGATAAACAACTTTTGCAGGGTGATAAGCCTTGCCAATTTCTAAAGCCCCTTATAAAAGAAGCTATCAGCATACTTCTTCCCGTGGAAATGAACAAAGGATAAGATGTGCTCAATGTGGTTGTTTAGTACCCAGATGGAAAACCTTCGAAGTGTTCAGAGGATTCAGGATAACAGACCCAACAATCCTAAAGCAAGTAGACAGAAGGATGTTGAGCTTCATGCAGAGAAAAGAAAGGGTCTGCCCAAAATGCGCAAGATTCTATCATGTTGTTAAGAGAGGCAAATCTGAGAGAAAGAAAGGGGCTGGAACTAGATTCGCTTAGCTCTCTATAAGAACGCCGTTCTGCTGTATAAACTCTATAGAAACTTCAGGGCAGCTTGTTTTTATCACTCCATTTTTAAAATCTACCGGCACTTCCGTGAAGTTATATGATTTGATTTTGCTTGATTCAAGATCTTCTCCAATTGGCTTCTCGATCATTTCTGCATCTGAATAGAATAGATAAAGCGTTAAGCCGCTTATTCTTTTTGATCCAAGATTCTCCAAGACAAGAAGCATTGAGCTTGTGTTTATATCATATGACCCTGAATATAATCTGAACTGGGTGGAAGAGCATTCTGAGAGGCCTTCTGATTTTTTCACGCCGATGCCGGATGCCCAGAAGGATAAGGCTGCTGCAAGTATTATTGTTATGAAAACCAAAGCCATGGCTAATGTCCAAGGATTCAACCCTATTGTTGGCTCTTCATCTTCTTCAGGCATCAGTTGTTCCCAAACCATATTCTCATCATTCTAAATCATTCTTCTTTTAGACAATATCAAAAATATCATTATCCCTGTAATTCCCGCTAGCAATACAAGCACGACTATAAAAACGTAAGTCATTACCATCAGATCCCTTGTCAATTCTGGGTTTATTGACTTAAGCAGTATCATAAAAATAAACAAAGCTGCCGCAAGGAGCATAACTAAAAGCAGGTTAATTATCAGAATAGATTTAAACTTTCTCTTATTTCTTTTGCCTGATTTCTTTATCAACCAATACACCTAACAATTATTGGCTTTCCTGTTTAATAAATTTATTCGGCGGCTAAATCATCTTTATCTGAGACCTTTTCAGGTCATTGATGAATAACTGGTAGACTGGGAGCGTGATCTTGCTTTTGAACTGGTCCTCAAGTTTTAGAATTTCATCAAATGTCCCCATATTCAAGACTTTCTGCATTATTTCCCTGCCGCTTCTTTTCACTTCCTCAACCTCATTTGGATTGGCTGTCGAATACCTGTCCACTAAACCGATGATTTTGTCTATGTTGCTTACTATCACAGTTTTGTGGCCTTCAAGAAATTTCTGCTGGGTTCTGTATGCGTTCAATTCCCTCTTGACTGCGGTTAATTTAGTCTTTAAAGCTAGGTCATTCCCTCTAAGCAAAAGCCCGTCGCAAAAGTTGAGAAGATACCTCTTTGTGTCGAAGAGCTCTTGTGTAGCTACGCATAATCCAATAGGCTTTGTATCGTGCATTGTTAAAACCATAGAATCACTTAATTAATTGTTTGTTAATAGAATAATAAATAGGTGACCGGAAAAATAATAAGTGATAAAGATGTCAATAAGGCAGCCGATCGTGGTCGTTCTCGGACAGTGAAATTTAACAGCACCCGAAAATGTCGACCATGGCAAAACATCAATTTTAGATTCGATTAGGGGAACGATTGTCCAGAAAGGCGAGGCTGGAGGAATTACACAGGGAACCGGAACTTCTTTCATCCCCATTGACGTGATAAAAGGGTTTTGCGGTGATCTTCTCAAAAAACTGAAAATCGATGTTAAGATACCTGGATTATTGTTTATTGATACGCCTGGACACGAGGCTTTCACAACATTAAGAAGGCGAGGCGGCTCAATAGCAGATTTAGCTATCCTGGTCATAGACATCAACAAAGGCTTTCAGCCGCAGACTGACGAGAGCCTAGAGTATCTGAAAAAATTTAAAACTCCTTTTGTCGTTGCTGCCAACAAGATCGACCTTACTCCGGGATGGTTTCCAAAGCCTAAAGCATGCTTCATTGACACAATACCTGAGCAGGCATATGACGTAAGCAATGATCTGGAGGGAAAATTGTATAATCTGGTCAGCCAACTATCCATGAAAGGGTTTGAGTCTGAAAGGTTTGACAGGGTAAGCGATTTTAAGAAGCAAGTCGCGATTGTTCCGTGCTCCGGAAAAACAGGCGAAGGGGTCCCGGAATTATTAATGGTTTTAGCAGGGTTGTCGCAGCAGTTCCTGAAAGAGAGGCTGCAATTGACTGACCAAGCAAAAGGATCTGTCCTTGAAGTGAAAGAAGTCAAGGGAATGGGCACAACTATTGATGTCATAATATATGACGGGGTTGTTCGTGTAGGCGACCATATTGTCATTGGCGGGAGAAAGCCGATATCTTCGAAAATCAAAGCATTGTTAAGGCCTCCTGCGCTTAGGGAATTAAGGGTGGAAAAGAATTTTGATTATATAAAAGAAGTCCCGGCTGCGGCTGGGATAAAGATATATGCGCCTGGGTTGGAGGATGTCATTGCCGGAAGCCCTGTTATTTTTGTGTCAGATGAAAAGCTGATAGAAGATGCGAAGAAAAAACTGCAGAAAGAGGTTGAGGAAGTCGAGTTCTCCCTGAATGTGGACGGTGTTGTTGCGAAGTCTGACACTCTGGGAAGCCTGGAAGCGCTGATAAAAATGCTGAAGGACAACGGAGTCCCAATCAGGAAAGCGGAGATAGGTCCGGTGACAAAACAGGATGTTGTCGAGGCTGACACTGTCCAGGAAGAAGAGAGAAGAGCTATAATAGGGTTTAATGTTAGCATGCTCAGCGATGCCGAGGAAATGGCAAGAGACCTCAAGATAAAGACATTCTTTAACAATATCATCTACCGGTTGATTGAAGATTATCAGAAGTGGTTCATGGACAGCAAGGAAAGGAAGAAACAATCCAAGATCGAAAAACTGATCAGGCCCTGCAAATTCCGTGTGATACCCGGGTTGGTTTTCAGGAACAGGGCTCCGGCTGTGTTCGGCGTTGAAATTATGAACGGGGTATTGAAGCCAGGGACTCCAGTGAAAGTTGAGAAATCTGGGAAAGATGTTGGCAAGGTTGACCAAGTCCAGAAAGAAGGCAAGAATATAAATGAAGCGAAGACTGGCGACAAGGTTGCAGTGTCAATGGACGAGCCAACAATCGGAAGGCAAATCCAGGAAGGGGATGTTCTGGTCTCAATTATTACCAGAGGGATTATTCAAGGGCTGAAGGAAGTCTGGGATAAGTTGCAGGATGATGAGAAAGCCTTGCTGAAAGAGTGGGGATTGGTGTGAGTTGTTCTTGTGTAAATATGATGGATCCAAAGTATCTTGGGCACAAATGAACTCCGTACCACCTTAAATATGCAATAATTTTATAGAACTTCGCTTTAACTCCAAAATTAAATAGTAAAGAGAATAAAATGTTCTCTTAATCCCAATGTTAAGTCGAATTTTTGGCGCCCACCCCATGTTCGCTTTGTTCACATGACTATTCAATGAATTGATAATAGAAGTCGAAAATTTTCTTTTTGTTAAAGTCCTTATGATTATTCCCATGCACCAATACATTTTTAACATTCTCTCCTTCCAAAATTCTGCTTCCTTTACAGAAGGTCAAAAGTGAATGTAGAATAATCCCATTTCTTTGAGTCTTGTCTGTTTCTGAATAAATATTTACAATAGGGACTTTACCAAAATATTTTTTAGATAGATTTGGAGAAGCCACCTGCACAATTTTTTTAATTTTATCTTTATGTTCTAAAGAAGAAAATTGTGCTATCAATCCTCCATTACTTTTGCAAAATAGAATTACTTTTTTCTTTTTTGTCTTGAGTAATTCATTTAATTTTACTGAAGTTTTTTTAATATTCATCAACCAAATACTTCCGCTCCATTCAAAAACTTCAGATTGAATCCCCTTCTTTTTCAAATAATCTCTAAAATTATATGCGTAATCAAATGAGGGGAGTTCTTTGCAAAAGTAACTTGCTAATTTATAACTAATTATTTTTAACCACCTTGGTTTCTCCAAATAAGTCCTTGAACCATGAATAATTATTACTTCCATATCAATAAGAAAATTTTCTCCTATAAAAACGTTTTGAATAGTAGGGCGCCAAAAAATCCTTCTAAAAATCAAAGATTTTTCTCGATAACGCCCTGCAGGATCCGTCAAAATTTCTTCCGCTACGCTCCAGAAACTTCTCATAATTCCGATGTTATCTGAACTCAATAAAAAGTTATCCTACATCTCCTTCATCTTCCCCAAATAAGTCCCGTCAAGAAGAAACAGATCAGCTTCTTTCAGGTCAACAATATCATTCCTTAGCACAGGCGACATGTAGTCAATCTGCTCCTTCGCTCTGTTGACAGGATATCCTCCAAGAAGCTCGTTGAACGATGGAACAAGAACTATTGTGATCTTCCCTTTCTTCGCAGCACCATACCTGCCAGAAAATTTCTCTTTGTCAGCGACAGCCTTGACCCAGACAGGCTTTGATACTTTATACCCGAACTTGTCTTTGAACTCGAACATCGGATGGATATGGCTCAGTATCAGGTGATCGCATTCCAAAAAATCTTCCGAAGGCCATTCATGCCCATGGTAGAAAAAATACCCCTTAATCCTGAACCCGCCTGATGGGTGAATTGTTATTTTGTTAGATAGGATCTTTTCCAGGTGAGTGTCATGGTTGCCTTTGCAGATATGGACATTAACCCTTTCAGAAAGCCTATCAAAAAACTTAGGCAACTCTGTCATCTCAGGATAAGTTATTCCCGGGACTTCATGCTTAACATCCCCAAGCATTACCAGTGTTTTGGCTTTTGTTTTTTTGAGAAGCCTGACCAACTTCTTTTCAATATCAGGAAGCTGGTTGGGTATGTTTATCCCTTGCTTGTAGAGCTTGTAATCCAAGCCTATGTGCATGTCCCCGACTACTAGAATGGATTCATCTGCCAACAAGGCTGGGAAATCTTTTATAAATTTAATCATGCTTAATTAATTAATCGGCATGTTTTTAAGGAGAATACCATTTGAGTAAATCATTACCAAACTAATTGCTTATCAACTTCAGCAATGAATACACAGCATTATTATAAGGAGTAGATATGTTTAATTCACTTCCATATTTCACTATAACTCCACTGAATGCATCCGCTTCTAATTTTTTACCAGCTTCCATATCTTGCAGCATTGAAGTCTTGAATTTCAAAAATTGTGGAGGCAACTTAAGTGTTTTTTCTATCTCTGCTTCCCCCAACTTTATGCCTTTTTTATTTGCAACTTCAACCAGTTCTTGAAGAAGAAATCTTGCTAACTCATTAGTTTCTTTGAATTCAACGACTTCACCAGGGGATTTTCTTGTAATAGCCGTTATCTGATTAAATGCAATATTCCACATAAATTTGAACCAAATATCGTAATTGATATCATCAGAAATCTGAGGCTCAATCCCAGCATTTTTGAATAACTGGTGGATATTTTCCACTCTTTTAGTCTTGTTTCCATTCTCTTCGCCAAAAATAGTAACGCCTCGCGCAGAATGCTCAATGAACCCAGGTGAGATAACCCTAAATCCCCCTCTCACTAATGCAGGAACAACTTTTTCCTTGCCGATGGCATTGCTGATTTTTTCTTCATTGTCAACACCATTTTGAAGAGACATGACAACTGTATTATTTTTTACCATATGTTTGCATAACTGGATCGCTTCTTCTGTGTCATATGACTTAACAGCAAAAAGTATCAAGTCAGCTTCCTCAACCTCTTTCGGGTTATTAGTCACATTGACTTTGATCTTGAAGTCACCATCCGCACTCTTAACTTTTAGGCCATTTTTTCGCATAGCCTCGAAATGTTTGCCTTTTGCTATAAGAATGACATCTTCCCCAGACTTCGTTAATAATCCGCCGAAATAACTCCCGACAGCACCAGCACCCATCACAACAATTTTCATATAATCACTAAATAAATAAATGAAAACAAAGTAAAATATCTAATCTTTATCTTTTTTCCCACCAATAATTTATTTCATGGCTAAAACAATAGGCACAGTCATATCCAATCTCGACGGCCCATCTACTTTTAGGTTTGATTTCGTGATCAAAGAAGACTCCGGTGGAATACCCGCTCACAAAGGACAGTTCATCCAAGTAAAAACAGAAGAAGGCTTACTGATCGGAAGGGTTGATGAAATCATGAAGACTAACCGCTACTTTATGCAAGCCGAATCCGTGAGGGAGTTCGAAAAAACAGGCAGCCCATTGAATGAGATGTTTCCTGTAGATAGGTGGGAATATTTAGTCGCAAAAATTACGCCCCTAGGAATATATGATTCTGGCCTGCTCAAAAGAGTAACTTATCCGCCATCTCCAGGCGTGCAAGTCGAGGAAATAGACAAAAAAATACTGACCGAGTTCTTAGGCTTGGATAGCAATGGATTGAACATTGGCAAAATTTCTTTTCATGACTTGGATGTTAAAATCAACCTGACAAAAATGTTTCAGAAACACCTTGCTATACTTGCAATGAGCGGGGCGGGGAAGTCATACTTAACATCTGTAATGTTCGAAGAATTATTGGACAGAATGGATGACCTCGGGAAGCCGTCTGTTATTGTCATAGATCCTCACGGAGAATATACAGGATTTGCTAAAGACCCAGAGTATGGAAGCAAGACAAAAGTTTATGGCAAGGATGACATATGCATAGGAATATCCAACCTATCGCCCTACCAAATAATGGAATTTTTGCCTGGAATGTCGCCAGCACAAAGAAGGGAACTGACAACAATTATTCAGGGAATGGTAAAAAAGAAAAAACCCTACACATTCAAAGACCTGATAACAGAGATAGAGGTCAGCAGCACAAAGCGCGTGATCAAGGATACGATGATAAGCTGGCTGATGCACCTTGAAAATTCTAAGCTATTCAAAAATTCCACTAAACCCGATATAAAGGATCTCGCAAAGCCAGGCCAGCTCAGCATTATGGATATTTCTGATATTGTCAGCCAAAGGGATAAGCAGATGCTGGTCACATTCTTCGCAAGAAAATTATTTTGGATGAGGACAATAGGGAAAATCCCGCCATTTATTCTAGTGGTTGAAGAAGCCCATCAGTTCTGCCCGGAAGGAGTGAGGAAGGAGGGGGCGTTATCCCGAAGCATTATCGAAACAATCGCAAGAGAAGGAAGGAAGTTCCATGCATCGCTTGTCCTGATATCGCAGAGGCCTATTCAATTATCGACAACAGCGCTGTCCCAATGCAACACGCACATAATCATGCGGGTGACAAACCCATACGACCTAGACCATATAGGAAAAAGTTCTGAAGGCGTGACAAATGATGTCTTGAAAATGATCCCTGGCCTTAGGATAGGCGAGGCTTTGATTGTCGGAGAGGCTGTTAATTATCCGCTGCTCATTAAAGTCAGGGGGAGAAAAAGCAAGAAGTCTGACAAGGGAATAAATTTTGAGGATGCGTTGTTGAATTATAATAAGTCCTTCAAGAAAAAGGATGAGGATATGGAAGCGTTTATGTAATTATATAAGCATTGAATTCTTAATTATTAGAGATTTTCATGACGATAAAAGCTGTTTTATTTGATATGGATGGGACTATTCTAGACAGCGAGCCTGCCCACACAAAAGTCCTGCAGGAAGTAATTCAAAAAGAAGTTGGAATTGATATTTCAGAAGAAGATATAAGGGAATACATTGGCCTGAGCTATGATAAAAAACTGGAAATAATTTTTAAAAGGATGGGCATTAAAAAGGATATTTATAATCTTGCAGATATGGCGAGAAAGAAATCTCTGGAAAATTCTCATTTAGTAGCAAAGATGTATGGGGCTGAAGAATTAATAAAACGAATGAAAGAAAATTTTGCAATAGCTTTAGTGACTGGATCGGGAAGAGATCAAGCCGACTTTTTCATGGAATCTGTCGGGTTGAAAAAATATTTTAAAACAATAGTAACTTCAGATGATGTGAAAAGAAATAAGCCCAGCCCAGACATATATTTATTAGCCGCAGAAAAGTTGAAGATGAAACCAGAAGAGTGTGTTGCTATTGAAGACTCTACTACTGGAATTGAATCGGCAAAAAGCGCTAGGATGATTTGCATTGCTGTCAGAAATCAGTACCAAAATAACCCAGACCTTTCCAAGGCTGATCTGATTGTGGAGAGTTTAAGTGACATCAGTTTAGAGATGATAAGAGATTTAGGTTAGTTGACTTTTTCTATCCTGCTGAAATCATCCAACTCCTTATTTCGGGATAACCTATACAATTGGCCTGTCACTGCATTCTCCAGAGTTTTCTCATGGGTTATTAAAAATACCTGGTCAGCAAAGTCTCCGACTCTTGTCTTTAATGTCTCTGATAAATCCTCAACAGCCTTCGAATCCAGATTATGCGTGGGCTCATCAAGAACAAGCCATTTCAATTGCGGAGCTAGGACAGACGAAAATGCTATCCGAAGCGCGAGCGATGCTATTGACCTTTCGCCTCCGGAAACTATCCCGTCAACATCTATCCATTCTCCAGAAGAGCTTTGCACCTGAAGAATATAATCCCTTTCTTTTATCCCCAGCCTCGCGCTTCCAAAATCTTTGTACGGGTAAATGTCAGGCCATATCTGGTCCATAGTGTAGTTGACAGTATCGACAAAATTCTCGCGAAGCTGCGTCTGCGTTTTTTCAAGGGCTTTTTCAAAAATTTTCAAGCCTAGAACCAGGCTTTCCAATAGTTTTATTTCCTCTTTTTGCTTTTCTGCCTGCTGGATTTTTATTTGGCAGTCTTTCCTTCTGTTTTCCCTCTCTAATATAATTTCCACCAACCCATTTATTCGGGCTGAAATTTCTGATATCCTTGAAGCTGTTTCTGTTAAAGTAATTCTTAATTTTTCCAGATTTTTATCGCTGGTTTTTTTTGAACAGCCTGATATTTCCTTATTCAATTCCTCTAATTGATTCTCAAGATTACTGAATTTTTCCTCTTTATCTTTTAAGTCAATCAATTTTTCTATTGCAGATTTCAACTGCTGCTGCTTGTTTTTTGACTTTTCCAATGATTCTTCTATCTCAGAAATCCCGCTTCTATTTTTTTCAAGGTCTTGCTTCTTTCTTGAAACTGCTTCTATCAAAGTCCTGTGGTCTTTTTTCTTTTCTTCAATTTCCTTTTCTATGCCTTTGAATTCCTTGATTTTTTCTGAATATATCTCAAAATTTTTAGATGCTTCCCCTGTTTCTTTTACCATTTGTTTTAAAGCAGCAAAAGCTTCTTTATTTTCTTTCAGGCTTCCATTATAAGATTTTATTCTGTCTTGATAATCTGCTATTAGGCTGCTTCTTCTCTCTGTTGAAATTTTAGATTCGCAGACAGGGCATTTATCATGGGTTTTTGATATTTTTGACAATGATTCTTCTGTCTGCTCTATTTTTGTCAGCAATTCTGAATTAGTCCTCTGTATTGCCTCGAGCTCTTCTTTTTTCTTTTCTAAAGCTTGGATTAAGTTTTTTCCAAACTCTTTTTCAATGCTAGAAATCTTATTTTCTAATTCCAATTTTTTGCTTATGTCTGTTTGTATCTCCTTTATTTTGCTTTCAAGAAAACCTATTTTTGTTTCATTCTCAGAAATATTTCTAGTCAATGCTTCTTGCTCTTTTCTGCTTTTATTCAATTCTTCCTGATGCTTTTTTATCAGTTTTTCTGTATCTTTTAATTCCTCATGGGAAACATCTAAAGTTTTATCATTTGCATCTTTTCTAAAATTATCAATCGAGTGCTTGACTTCTTTCATTGAGCCTTCGAGTGAATTTTTTCTATTGTTTAATGTGTTTAATGTTTTTTCTATACCTTCTAATTCTTTGACTTCTTTTTCCAAGCTCTTCATGTTGATTTTTTTTTCATCAAATTCTTTCGATAAATTGCTTTTGGTCTCATTCAGTTTTTTTAAGCTGTAGTCAATGTCGTCAAGGTTTTTTTTCAACTCCTTAAAATCCTCTATATCAGCCACGCTCTGAAGTGCATCCTTCTTTTCGGCAAGCCTATTCCTCAGAGTCACTGCATTAGAGCGGGCTCCTTCAAATTTATCAATCATAAGCAGGTTGTCAATTCTCTTCATCCTTTCCCCTCGGGACAGCCTTAGGAAATAATCCAATCCATTCTGTTCAGAATAAATAGCGCGGGAAAAGAGCTCATAATTAATCTTCAGGAGCTTTTCGACTAATTCAGTCACCCTTTGGGCATTCGGAGAATCAAGAAGCTTATCTCCCTCCCTGATTTCTGAGTATGTTGTGCCTTTATTCCTTTCTATAACCCTCATGACAGTATATGTTTTATCATCGATCGTGAAATCAACAGAAATTTGCGATTCATTTTTGACTGAAGGCTTGTTCATGATTATGTCGTCGAGCTTGATTTTTCTTGTCTGAAGGTCAGGGAATGTACCAAATAATCCGAAGCATATTGCATTCATTACCGAGCTTTTCCCAGAACCCATTGGGCCTAGAATAGCATTTGTCCCGGATGTGAATTCCAGATCAGTGTCTAGATGAGACCTCCAGTTCTTGAGCTGAATTTTATTAATCATTTTGAACACCGAATTGCTTCAGGGTTTGCTGCTTCTTTGTCAGGATGTCGAATGCCCTTTCAGTCTGATTGTCGGATAGGAGCTTGAATAAATTTTCAGGGTCGAATTCTTCCTTGAATTTTAGGCTGTCCAAATTCTCTCTCAGTATTTTTATTCCCATCTCTTCGATTGACAGCTTTTCTTCCCTCATTTTCTTCAGGAAGTCCAGTTTTTTTTCCATCTCTTCGGATTCAAGTTTTTTTTGGAATGTTAGTATGCAGTCTTTCTCGTATTTTTTCTCCAGGCTTTTCAATTCTTTATCTACAAGCCCTGTTTTTTTTCCAGAAATCTTGAATTTAATCAATGGTTTTTTATCAAATCTATTCTTCAGTATTTTTTCAAGCTCGGATTCTATTTTATCTTTGCTGGATTTTTCATCAAGGATTATTTCCCTGTAAAATATTTTTCTGTTTTTTTCAAGCTCAATGAATTCTATCCTATTCTCAGGTATTTCCAGTTTGTAGAATCCTCTTGGTGTTTTAATTTCTTCTTCCTTTAATTGAGTTATTATTGTGCTCCCGGGGATAATGAAATCCGTGTCTTTAATCTTGGCTTTCTCGTGATTGTGAATGTGGCCGTTGATGATTAGGCTGAAGCCATGGGGGAGATTATTCATGTTGAGTGTTGGCGGATCTAATGGGGAATAAACGTAAGGGTCTATGCTTTGGTGGATCATAAGAATGTTGTAGCAGCCTTCGACTGGTTTAGGATTCCACTTATCAAGAATATCCTTTGCATACCTCTCAGGGACACCTGACATTCCCTGTATCGCAACTTTCTGGCCTTCCTTTTCAAAAATAACTCCATTGCAGTGCAAATGAATTAAAAAACCAGTCTGTTCCAGAGCTTGAATAGCATTTACCTGATCTCTTCCCCTTCTCTCATGAGTTCCATGCAAAGCGATAACCGGTGCCCCTGTGAGCGTACGTTCGGAAATTTCTTTAATGTTTTTCCCAAGGAGCTTGATTAATTTAGTTTCCTTATCTTCTGCTAGCAGAGGGGTTGAGAGGACTTCCAAAGCCTTATCCCAAACTTCTGTGTTTGGTATTCTTGAGTCAAAGATGTCCCCTATTATCAGGATTAGGTCGCAGTCTTGGGATTTTTCCAAAGCTTCTCTGGCGTTGTCGAAGCTGTCTTTCTCGAGTTTAGAATTCCAGGCGTAGCCGAAATGGAAGTCTGAGAGGATTGCTATCTTCATGGTATAGTATTGGGCGGGAAGATATTTG
>Ga0210050_1004302_pt1 | contig 11974 bp, 11 predicted proteins | sample CryGey132114_all_FD_185463 | JGI IMG/M metagenome (GOLD analysis project Ga0210050, IMG submission 185463) | Groundwater microbial communities from aquifer - Crystal Geyser CG22_combo_CG10-13_8/21/14_all (SPAdes) (version 2) | ecosystem: Environmental > Aquatic > Deep subsurface > Groundwater ...
AATTACCCCGAGGCCCTATTCTGCCGTGTGATAGCTTGTGCATGAGTGTGATAATTTCTCGATTCGTCATTTATCGTACTAACGCCCCGCGCATGCGCGCGAACGTGTGAGCGTCGCAGGGGCCGCAGGCCCCGAATGCCGCGGTTTGTTATGTGTTTGGGTAGTAAACAATTGAGCTACCCTCGTTTAAAGCTTCTTCGTAAAATCCAGTAAAACCGCGAAAACTATCTGTATCTAGTACATCAACCTTTAGCGGCTTACCAGTGAGATTTTTTAAGTTAGCAAAGCCAAACTTTGCGCATTCCGTAGTCGCGGATTCAAAATTCGGATGTTCACTGTCCTGCGCCAAAAATAACATGCACTTATGAACGTGATTCATTTCAGGGTGGTTGTAATCGTATTCGTTACCACCAACAAACTCACCTTCAAATCCGTATAAAACTACAGTCTTCACGAAGCATCCTTACACATAACGCCTAATTAACGGGCTAAAAATAGCGGGCTAAAATGGTAGCGTAGCGAACAGCCCGCTGTTTTTAGTCCTGTTGAATTTCTTGTTATGTTGCTTTTCTAGTTGACCACTTACCATACAGGAAAAGGAACAAAACACCTTGAGTTAAACTGTTTAAAAATAGAACTAACGACTGAAGTACAATATGTAAATCATTAAAATATTGAAACAAGACCCACGCATAGCCAGAGAGGATTTTCATACCATTTAATGAAACAAACTTATAAATCTCATCGAAGAGTGTTAACTCATCTTTAAATCCAAGCCCCATAGTTGCACCTAAACTCAGAAACCCGAAAATAACGAGAGTTATAAAATGCAAAATTGTGGCAATGGCAATCTGTTTAATTTTCATCGTGCAACATAACGCTTTAAACAGCGGAAAGACCGAGCGCTTTGGCCGTTGTTTGGCCTGCGAGGGATTTCCCGATGATTTAACTTGTTAGGAGACATTTACCAAAATGCCTCAACTTGACTGATTAGAGTTTCAACGGATATGTCTGCACCCACCAGTTTTTTACCACTTAAATTCACCCCCACAACCCTATGTTTTTGATTAATGAGTGGTACGAATAATTCTTTAAATTCAGTCCATTTAACTCCTCGTGGCTCGACACTAGAAAGTAAACCTGGGTTCAGTTTTTTTAACCGAAGGATTCTAGATTTTGATGACCATACGGGAAATGAAACAGAATCATTGGGCAAGTCAAATTCTAACAGTGTGTCATTTGGTAGTGTTCCAAACCAGACGATTTGCGTATTCGCTACTTCCTCGTAGAATTTATTAGCTTGCGCCACTCCTGAACTCACTTTGTCTCCTAACGAGCCTGTAGAATTACTCGTTTTTAAATTTATTTTGATTAATGAATAAACAATATCTGAGTTTATATTTTGATTCAATTATTTAGTGTTGTTTAGATTATTATTTAACATGCAGTTTTGTTGTTTTTTTTAGTGCGCTTTAGGGGGGATTGAGGCGGGTTTGAAGCGTTTTTCGAGGTAAAAAGGGCTTCCCCCCTTCTTAGTGCATCGCTTGTTGCAACTTTTCTATGTTATGAACAAGACAGTACAGTTGCCACTGGGCATTCACTTTGGCTTGGCCACGTAAGGTCAATTTATTCATCCCTTTGTTGACCGTAATATTGCCAAATACCGGTTCGATACAGCCCAGTCGTTTGCTATATTGCCGCCGCCCCATTGGGCTGTCTATTTTCACTTTCATTTTGTCGGTGTAACTCAGTTTTTTCCGTGAGGCATCATTTTTAAACTGCACTTGCCGACCCGTTTTTATCGGCGGTTTTCGCATGCATTGCTGTTGCAACGGACAAGTTTTACAATCTTTTAAATAACCGCAAAATCGAGTGTATTCTTGGTGATAACTTTTGACATTAATACCGCTTCGCCACATTTCATTGCCTGCGGGACATCGGCAAGTTTGCGTTGCTTCGTCATAATGAAAATCATCTGAAGTAAACAATCGAGGCTTGCCATTACGTCGTTTTAATCTGCGTTTTTCTTGCTCGGTTTCGTAAGTTTCACTTTCTTGAAACAACGGGTTTCGTTTTCTAAATTGATTGTCTGCGATGTAGGTATCAAAGCCACTTTGTGCCATAAATGCCAGATTAGCTTCACTGTTAAAGCCACTGTCTGCGGTGAATTTTATGGTGTGCTCGCTTGAGGGGTTAACAGGATTGAGCTTATCGAGTTGTTGTTTTAATTGCGTGACTGCTGGCTGGAGTGTTTGCTGCTCACCGACCGAACCCCACGTTTGTGCTTGTAAGATAATTTGATGTTTATCATCGTTTATCGCAATACCATTGTAGCCTTGAATGGTGCCCTTGGATGTGGTCATCTTTGCACTGTCAGGGTCGGTGATATTGCTTTTCACAGGCTTACCTTGGCTGCCTATTTTTTCTTGGTGTGATGCGAGGAATGCCGTGATTTTATCCGCACTTTTATCTAACTTTCTTTTTTGGTTTAAGTCTTGTGTGACGAGTTCTTCACTCAACCCATCTTGGGCTTGATGACGCTCAATAATGCGTTTGCTTGCCCGTTCTAGTTTTGCTTTTTTACGGCCAAGTTCATCAAATGTACCACTCCATTCTTTGCTCGCATTTGACTGTAACTTACAACCATCGATGGCAAACATGTTGCGGCCAATGAGCCCTTCTTCATCACAAATCAGCAGCACTTGAGTAAATAAGGGTTCTATTTGTTCATGCATTTTAGCCACAAAACCCGCTATCGATGTGTAATGTGGCTGTACATCACCCGACACGCTCATGAACAAAATATTGTTTTCACACGCCTTAGCAATGCGTCGACTGCTAATTAAACCATGCGCATACCCGAGTAAAATAATTTTGAGCATCACTGCTGGTGAATACGCTGCCGCCCCCGTTTTATCATTGTGATACCAGGCATCAAACCCCGATAAATCGAGTTTGTTTTCGATAATATAACAAAGGGCATACTCGAATGTGCCAGGCAAAATTTGCTCTGAAAAATTGATGGGAATGAATTTACTTTGGCAGGATAAGTCAGGCTTGTAGTTGGCCATAACAATTTACTGTAGGTGAATAATATCTATTAGATCACAGACATCGATACGCCACAAGCTCAAAAAACAACCAATTAACTTTATTTGTTAAAAAACGTTGAAAACGTCTTTCTGGAGAAATTCTACAGCCTCAACGCCCACTTAAGGGGCAAAATAGAGTTGGCTAAAATAGGTGAACGGAGTGAACAAAACAGCCAACTTTATTTTGTCCCTCTTGAAGCTCTTGATACTCATTGAGCCTCCTCCCTAGCAAGCCGCATCAGCGGTATGCTTAAGGTGACTAAACCAACAGGAGAAAGCTCAATGAGATTTTATAATAACTCACATCCATACTACTGTGGTATCGATTTACATGCACGCTTACTTTATGTCTGCATCATTGATTCTAAAGGGGAAGTTGTTGTTCATAAAAAGATAGGTGCCAGCAAAGATGACTTATTACTCATACTAGAACCCTATATCGGCAATGTGATTGTCGGCGTTGAGTGCATGCATTGCTGGTATTGGGTGTCAGATTGGTGTGCTGAACTTGGGATTGATTTTGTACTAGGTCATGCGCTTTATATGAAGGCGATTCACGGCGGTAAAACCAAAAATGATAAAGTCGATTCCTTTAAAATTGCCTCATTACTGCGTGGTGGTAACTTTCCGATAGCTTATGATTATCCAAGTGAAATGCGCGCTGCACGTGACCTGCTGCGCCGAAGGATGAAGATTGTCCGTCACGGTGCCATGCTCAAAGGTCATGTGGTTAACACCAACAGCCAATACAACTTGCCTGCCACTGAGTTAAATCTTAAAAACATTTCAGCAAGACAAAAACTTCGTGAGCAGTATCAAGACCCTATCGTGCAGCGCAACATTGATTTAGATATGGCGCTACTTGATTGCTATGCCAAAGAACTCGCTCAAGTTGAATGGTTCATTGAAAAACAAGCCAAAAATCATAATCCAGTGTATCTAGAACTACTTAAAACTGTACCAGGTATTGGCAAGATTCTGTCACTGACAATTTTGTATGAAATCGGTGATATCTGCCGATTTGAGTCAGTGCAAAAGTTCGCTTCTTACTCTAGATTGGTCAAATGCAAAGCTGAATCGGCGGGTAAAACCTATGGTACTAATGGTAATAAAATCGGTAACGCTCATTTGAAGTGGGCATTCTCAGAAGCAGCTGTGCTGTACCTGCGTGGCAATGACAAAGCCCGTAACTACCTTAATCGATTACAAAAAAGAATGAGTAAGGCCAAAGCGTTATCTGCACTCGCTCATAAGCTTGGCCGCTGTGTCTATTTCATGTTGAAGAACAAAACGGTGTTTGATGAACTACGATTCTTGAAAGGATAAGTCGCGCAATAAGGTGAGCTGAACGTCTAACTAGATACTCTTAAAAAGAGAAGCGAGCATGACCGTGAATGATGTGGCTAATGAAGCAATGACTTCTCACCATCATCACTATGCCAAATGCTATTTAAGCTACATCGCCTTGATTAGACACCTTATTGGCGCGCATTAATAAATACAATCAACAAAGTCGTTTACACCTTAAATGAGCCTGAAACTAACTGTGCATAAAGCACCTGAGACTTGAATAGTGCCATCTTAGGGTTAACCGATAAATGTCTAGTGCCCCTGATATTCCAAAGGATCTGGAAAGCGTCAGGCAGCGATAAGATCGCACTAAGAGAGCCTCTATATGTGTTTGCTGTAAACGATGATTTGACAGCTAACCGACATACGAAGTAGATGAATTTGTTGATTGATTTGAATTTGACTGCAAGAGCAGTCAAATAAGTTAAGCTCGCCTATTGACTGGCGGGAGGCTCATATGTGTTATACGTACTTTTCCACTGAACCATCAGTATCGACTAGTAACACACCAACACCAGAATTATTAATTGGGAAACGCATTTTATCAATTAAGGATTTATGATTACTATTATTTGGCAGTGCGATTAGCGATTCTGAATTTGGGAACTCATTTACCACTTTGAACGCAGCGACTAAAGCAACACCTATATGAACTTTAACTTGGGATAAGCTAAATTCTTTACCAAATTTGGAGGATTCGCGTTTAGAAGATGTTGATCCTTTGGCCTCCACGTAACATTTTATTCCACGCGAATTAGTCGCGATAATATCTATTCCCGTTTGTGTGGTTGTTAATTTTTGATCTATTACATAATCCATCTGTAGTAAATACGAACAAACAGCTTCTACCACATCATTTTCAGTTAACACAAAACCTCCTTGTACGTATAACGAGCCTGTAGAATTACTCGTTTTTAAATTTATTTTGATTAATGAATAAACAATATCTGAGTTTATATTTTGATTCAATTATTTAGTGTTGTTTAGATTATTATTTAACATGCAGTTTTGTTGTTTTTTTTAGTGCGCTTTAGGGGGGATTGAGGCGGGTTTGAAGCGTTTTTCGAGGTAAAAAGGGCTTCCCCCCTTCTTAGTGCATCGCTTGTTGCAACTTTTCTATGTTATGAACAAGACAGTACAGTTGCCACTGGGCATTCACTTTGGCTTGGCCACGTAAGGTCAATTTATTCATCCCTTTGTTGACCGTAATATTGCCAAATACCGGTTCGATACAGCCCAGTCGTTTGCTATATTGCCGCCGCCCCATTGGGCTGTCTATTTTCACTTTCATTTTGTCGGTGTAACTCAGTTTTTTCCGTGAGGCATCATTTTTAAACTGCACTTGCCGACCCGTTTTTATCGGCGGTTTTCGCATGCATTGCTGTTGCAACGGACAAGTTTTACAATCTTTTAAATAACCGCAAAATCGAGTGTATTCTTGGTGATAACTTTTGACATTAATACCGCTTCGCCACATTTCATTGCCTGCGGGACATCGGCAAGTTTGCGTTGCTTCGTCATAATGAAAATCATCTGAAGTAAACAATCGAGGCTTGCCATTACGTCGTTTTAATCTGCGTTTTTCTTGCTCGGTTTCGTAAGTTTCACTTTCTTGAAACAACGGGTTTCGTTTTCTAAATTGATTGTCTGCGATGTAGGTATCAAAGCCACTTTGTGCCATAAATGCCAGATTAGCTTCACTGTTAAAGCCACTGTCTGCGGTGAATTTTATGGTGTGCTCGCTTGAGGGGTTAACAGGATTGAGCTTATCGAGTTGTTGTTTTAATTGCGTGACTGCTGGCTGGAGTGTTTGCTGCTCACCGACCGAACCCCACGTTTGTGCTTGTAAGATAATTTGATGTTTATCATCGTTTATCGCAATACCATTGTAGCCTTGAATGGTGCCCTTGGATGTGGTCATCTTTGCACTGTCAGGGTCGGTGATATTGCTTTTCACAGGCTTACCTTGGCTGCCTATTTTTTCTTGGTGTGATGCGAGGAATGCCGTGATTTTATCCGCACTTTTATCTAACTTTCTTTTTTGGTTTAAGTCTTGTGTGACGAGTTCTTCACTCAACCCATCTTGGGCTTGATGACGCTCAATAATGCGTTTGCTTGCCCGTTCTAGTTTTGCTTTTTTACGGCCAAGTTCATCAAATGTACCACTCCATTCTTTGCTCGCATTTGACTGTAACTTACAACCATCGATGGCAAACATGTTGCGGCCAATGAGCCCTTCTTCATCACAAATCAGCAGCACTTGAGTAAATAAGGGTTCTATTTGTTCATGCATTTTAGCCACAAAACCCGCTATCGATGTGTAATGTGGCTGTACATCACCCGACACGCTCATGAACAAAATATTGTTTTCACACGCCTTAGCAATGCGTCGACTGCTAATTAAACCATGCGCATACCCGAGTAAAATAATTTTGAGCATCACTGCTGGTGAATACGCTGCCGCCCCCGTTTTATCATTGTGATACCAGGCATCAAACCCCGATAAATCGAGTTTGTTTTCGATAATATAACAAAGGGCATACTCGAATGTGCCAGGCAAAATTTGCTCTGAAAAATTGATGGGAATGAATTTACTTTGGCAGGATAAGTCAGGCTTGTAGTTGGCCATAACAATTTACTGTAGGTGAATAATATCTATTAGATCACAGACATCGATACGCCACAAGCTCAAAAAACAACCAATTAACTTTATTTGTTAAAAAACGTTGAAAACGTCTTTCTGGAGAAATTCTACAGCCTCAACGCCGCTTTAAGCGGCAAATTGCAGTTGGCTAAAATAAGTGAGGCACGAACAAAAAACCAACTGTAATTTGTCCGACTTGAAAACCCTTGTTAGATTGCATTACTTCTTATCTATTGCCGCTTTCAACAAGTCTAATATTGCTTTATTTGAAACAGGTTCTTCTACTTTTGGTTCAGTGCTATTTAAACCAAAGAACTTCTTAGTTAGCTCTTCTTTAACCTTATCCCTTGTGTCTTTAGGCAATTTTTCCAAATATGGATCTAGGGAAGCCAACTCCAATTCAGATCGTCTATTATGGTTTTCTAAATTTCGATGTTTGGCAGATTCTTTGGCAGCATAAGCAGCAGGTATAGCTAAGACAAGAGCAGCACCTACTCTAAATAATGCTAATTTCCAATCAAACCCATTTGTAGCGGATATAAAAATTGTAACGCCAATAATTAAAACCATTCCTATCATCAAGCCAAGTGCAATGCGCCGCCAAATATCTGCTGCTTTTTTCTCATTGTTTGCAATATTTTGATAGTTACCTGTTATGCCAATATTTCCGATAATTTGTAGCAAGGTAGAAGCTTCAGATTTCTTCTCTTCTAATTCGTCTAAAACTGCCTGAGCATCCGATTTCTGTTTCTCAGTTTGCTCACTAAAACTTTCTTCATGCTTAGTTAGAAGCTCTTCCACTTTTTCTTCATTTGTAACTACGTTAGCGTTTAGTTTTTTGCTTATATCTTCTGAAAAATCTTGATATTGGTTTTTAAAGCTATTCGTGGTTTCGCCTAGCTTTTCAGAATATTGTTGCTCAGTTTCATCAAATCTTTCGTTAAAACTGCCAAGTGATGTTTGAATGCTTTCGTCATACTTTTCGATTTCAGCTATTAGTTCTTCAAGTTTGTGTTTTTGATCTGTTGAGTCATTCGTAATAGTTTCAACAGATTCAAATAGATCATCTTTTGATTTTTTTAATTCTGAAAAAGACTTTTCGATTAATTTTTTAAATTCAATAAGTGAGTTAGTAAATGATTGCTCTGTAATAATTTGTTTGGTGACAGGCAATGCGTTTAGTTGCACCATCAAGTTGTCAATATGCGCAGATGTATTATTGAGGTGCCCCATATTTTTATTTGAAATGTAACTATTAATCTCTGAAATTATACTCCCTATATAGCTATTGGCTTTATCTAAGTTCGCATGATTTACGAGTGCAGGAATCAAGTTTTGAAGACATAAATCAGCATATGATTTCGCTTGAGTAATACGATCAATAATTTCAATCATATTGAGGTCTTCAGATATAAGTTCTTTAGCCTTCAATCTTTCTGTCAAATTCTCAATGCTTGCATGAATAGCATGCTCATTGAATCTATCGTCCCACTGTGACATTTGATCTCCTATCTATGATTGCAATCTAACGCCGCCAGCAACTGCCGGAGTGAATTGGCTGCTTTTTTGCGTTTTTTTGCAAAAAAGAAGACAGTTTACGGAGGTCAGATTGGCTGGCCTTGTTAGCACTTGATTTGCGTAACATCTTGATTACCATAGTGTGTTAGTTCTAGGGTTTTTCCTTGAGAAAAGGCAAGTGCTGCAATAACCTCGCTTTCTGTTGAGGAATATACAATTGACTCAAGCTTGGAACCAACAATACCATCCATTTCATTTAAATTTAAAATAGTGGTACAACAATCAAAATTACCGTTTACAGGTTCGAATGCCACATTCTCATCACTCCTCCAAAACACCGTATTACCATCAAAATACAAACGGTACCAAGTACCATTAAATTTCAAATATACGACATTCGCAGGATCGGTAATTTGAAAATCCTCTTGTATCTGGCTAAGAATAAAACCTTCGCATTCACTTCCGATTATATTCGGTTCTTCGCCGTTAATGGTATATGACATATCTTTGGTTCTATAGTGTGCTAACGCCCCATTCAGGGGCTGATAATAGCTTGCTAAAATGTGCAGCGAAGCGGAACCGAGCAAGCTGTTAGCAGTCCCATTACTGTAATGGCTTGTTATGTGGCTGAACTACGAGAACCAACAATAGCAAACCAGAATAAGCCAATGCCTACAAGTACAACACCTAAAGCTGAACGCTCTTCTTGAATGCTACTAACGTAAATAAATGGTAATGCAGCCATAGCAATTGAGACTAATACATATAGACCTCTTCGCTTGCTATTTGAATAATAAATACGTTTTCGCCACTTATTTAATAAAAGTGTACCAATGGGCAAATACGCCAACATAAAGATTTCAAAAATGCCCATCTCTCCTAGACACATAACGCTTCAATCAGCCGACGCCTCAGCGGTCGGCTGCATTGATTTGTTAGTTTCGGTTGAGTTGAATACCAAAGTTGATATAAACACCAATGAAATAACCATAATTATTGGCATTATCCAGTTTTTAGTTACTCTAAATGCTTTTTCGCCGCGTTTTACTCTCTCCCACTCACTCTTCAGAATAGTTTGTGAGTATGAAGATGCACGCTCGATAGCCTCAATTGCTTTGCTATAATCTTGGCCCTTTTCGATGTTTATTTGGTTTTGGATAGTTGTAGCAGAATCCAGCAACCGATTGAGCTCCATATGCTCAGGTTCATTTTGATTTAATCTGAGCTTTATACGATATAGTGCTTCGGCTCCATCAAATCGCATCTTGCCCACTTGTTCTTTACTGAACCTAAAACCTATTACATCTTCATCTGAGGCATGTGGGCTACGGGCTTCTTGCATAACTCGGCAAAGGGCACGTGCAGATGAGAAAAATGCAGCAAGATCGGTTCTTAACCCATCTATCCAAGCTTGCCTAAACTCAGAAGTCTTTTGCTCTTTACTCAAAGTGAGATTTATATAAGCAATAAGCGCTGTAATTAATGCTGCGACAACAGTTGCAATAGGAGCAAGTGGTATAGTTGAAACGTCGATGTCCATTTCTCCTTAGAAACTAACAGCGTATTAACGAGAATTCCGATAAACATCCTGAGAAGCTCACCAAAACACAACATCCAAATGGCTTTAATTATTAATGATTTTAGTAACTTATCAGCTTAAATAATCCAAATCAATCACCTTTTAGTCTAGGCAAAAGCAAGAATTTAGATAATTGAGAATAATACAAACTCGTTATGCAGAGCAGATATGTTAACAAAAATCAGCTAATTCAATTAGATAGGATTATCCTTTAGGTAAAACCGAGAATTTTCGCAATTACATAACGAGAAACAACACTGTTGTTTTAACACAAATGAATTATAACTGTATAAAAAAACAGTGCACTGTCGCAAAGATTTTATGATGTTAATCGTAGATAAATTTATATCAAAATGTGCTTTCATAAACTAGCGATAACTATGTTCGAGCAAAGTTTAAATTGGATGTTCTCTAACAAGCTTTGGGGCAAAGACGTGTTTCAAGGTGGCCTAGTGAATGACTGCAAATTGCACAGAATTACTAAATCTCTACTACGTTCTACCCCTGATAATGTTAAAATCTCCACATCAGAATTACCGAGAAACTCAATGTTTATCCATCATGTTAACGGCATCGACTGGCTAGTGATCACAGCTTTTGAAGAACTGAAAACTATGTTTATCGAAGAAGCCGGTACGATACCCTCTTGCTTCTCTACCGCCAGCGAATTGAACCTGGTTGATCAAGCAAAGCGAACTTATAGATATTTGCCTACTCTCAGCGGCGTAATCACCGATATCGGCACATATCAAAGACAGGGTAACGAAGAAGATTTGGACCCACAGCTTGCCTGCTTAGTTGAGGGGCGTGGTCGGGTATTTATCTATCACGGCGGCTTTGTCGCTTTTGTGGATGACGAGCAAACCTTTATTACCCGAATAGACTGAAAATTATTCAGTAAGTTGAAATTGGCGAATTGGCATCCCTAGCAAGGAATGGGGCAAAACCAGGTTAGTTTTTAACTTAACATTCGTACCAAATGAAGCTAAATCGAAGAGATAGAATGACCCAGTGTAGATGCGCCTGAGGGTATCGAAAACAGGGACGTTTTCGTTAAGCGGCCATGGATGGCGCAAAGCGTCCCGAAACAGTATCTGCACATAAGCCCACTGCAGGTGATTGACTACATTGAAGGTACAAGCTTCAAACCCATTTAACCAACACCCACTCAGCTCAACACCACTAAACCAAACATAAAAAATGCCAAACCTTTATTAGCAGGCCTAAAACTTTGGGGGCAAAACCAAGTTAGCTGTTAACTTAACATTCGTACCAAATGAAGCTAAATCGAAGAGATAGAATGACCCAGTGAAGATGCGACTGAGGGTATCGAAAACAGGGACGTTTTCGTTAAGCGGCCATGGATGGCGCAAAGCGTCCCGAAGCAGTATCTGCACATAAGCCCACTGCAGGTGATTGACTACAATGAAGGTAAAAGCTTCAAACTCATTTAACCAACACCCACTCAGCTAAACACGACTCACCAAACATAAAAAATGCCAAACCTTCATTCGAAGGCCAACAAAATTTAGGCACAACGAGTTCGTTTTCTTGACTTAGAAACGGACAAAAGTAAGTCAACACTAAGCCGCTCTATGACATCTTTGTAATCGCGACATTCGCTATCCTGTAGCACACTTGCAGAAGGTAGTGAGTAGCGATTAAATCATGTGATCAATCAAACTTAACCGAACCAAATAAGTTAAGTTAATCAATATCTCACTTACGTTGTTGTAATATGAGTTGCTTTTCACGAGCAAGCATTACCATGCGAAACATGCCCCACGCCAT
>Ga0210050_1004303_pt1 | contig 11972 bp, 7 predicted proteins | sample CryGey132114_all_FD_185463 | JGI IMG/M metagenome (GOLD analysis project Ga0210050, IMG submission 185463) | Groundwater microbial communities from aquifer - Crystal Geyser CG22_combo_CG10-13_8/21/14_all (SPAdes) (version 2) | ecosystem: Environmental > Aquatic > Deep subsurface > Groundwater ...
ACTCGCAGTCCTGTTGACCCATCTGGTATTCGTTTAGGAACCGCCGCTGAGACGACCCGCGGTAAAAAAGAAAAAGATATGATTAAGTTGGCGGAGAAAATAGATAAAGTTTTAAAGAAATAGTAAGCAAATAGACAGCCAAGGAGGGTCAGACCCTCCTTGGCTGTCTAGCTCGGGTTTTAGACTCGTGTTAAGCTAGATAAATGATTCGGGATCAAATTACTAAAGCTTTAAATCAGGCCTTATTGTCGGCTAAACTACCGAGTGAAGCTTTTACCTTGGAACACCCGGCTGATTTGAGTTTGGGGGATTATGCGACCAATATCGCTTTAATTTTAGCTAAAAAACATAATCACCAAGCCTTAGAAGTAGCTAGTAAAATTGTCCGAGAAATTTTACATCAAGATTATTCTTGGTTAGCCAAGGTAGAAGTAGCCGGTCCAGGTTTCATTAATTTTTATCTTAGTGATCAATATTTATTTTCTGAATTGGCGATTATTAAAAAAACTGACCCTTACGGTCTTAATCAATCAAAACACGGTCAAAAAATTATTATTGAATATACTGATCCAAATCCCTTTAAGCTTTTTCACATTGGTCATTTGATGAGTAATACCATTGGAGAATCAATCGCTCGACTTTTAGAATTTTCGGGAGCGGAAATTAAAAGAGCTTGTTATCAAGGTGATGTCGGCTTACATGTGGCTAAAACTATTTGGGGGATTAAACAAAATTTATCACAATTACCAACTGACAATGAGTCGCTAGTAAACAAAGTGGCTTTTTTGGGCCTAGCTTATTCGGCTGGCTCAAAAGCTTTTGAATTGGCGACGACCGAAATTAAAGCAGAAATTTTAGCTTTAAACAAGAAAATTTATAATCGTTCGGATCAAGAAATAAATACGCTTTATGATTTAGGTAAAAAATGGAGCCTAGAATATTTTGAGAGTATTTATCAGCGCTTGGGCACTAAATTTGATTTTTATTTTTTTGAAAGTAAGACTGGTGATTTTGGTCGTCAGGTAGTTGAAAATCACCCTACGGTTTTTGTGAAAAGTGAGGGGGCAGTAGTTTATCAGGGTGAAGCCGAAGGTCTGCACACTCGAGTTTTTATCAATCAAGAAGGTTTACCCACTTATGAAGCCAAAGAACTAGGTTTGGCAAAAATAAAATATGATCATTATCCTTACGATTTATCTTTAGTGGTGACAGGTAATGAAATCAGTGAATATTTTCGGGTTTTGTTATCTGCTTTGAAAAAAGTTTTTCCGGATTTAGCCCTTAAGACCAAACATTTGGCTCATGGGATGTTGCGTTTACCATCAGGAAAAATGTCTTCTCGAACTGGAGAAGTGATTAGCGCCGAAGATTTAGTAGTGGAAATTAAAAATAAATTAAGTGAAAAAATTGGTGAGAAAAAAATTACCGTCAGTGATTTGGTTTTAGATCAAATAGCGGTTGGGGCGATTAAGTATTCAATTTTAAAACAAGATAGTCAAAAAGATTTAATTTTTGATTTAGAAAAAACTGTTTCTTTCGATGGTAACTCTGGTCCTTATTTGCAATACACTTATGCTCGAGCGATTAGTTTGCTCGCTAAAGCTAATTTCAGCTCGACTGAATATCTAGTCCCTGATCAAGCTAGTCCTTTGGAACATTTACTGTATCGTTTTCCGGAAGTGGTAGAATATTCGGCCGAAAATTATGCCCCGCACCATCTCTGCACCTATCTCTATGAATTAGCGAGCACTTTTAACAATTTTTACAATCAAGACAAAATCATCGGTGCTCCTGATGAAGCTTATCGTTTAGCACTGACTTCGGCCAGCGCTCAAATTTTAAAAACCGGTTTAGGTTTATTGGGAATTATTAGCCCTGAAAAGATGTAACCCGGTAGTAGATTTTGACATAGTCTGTCCCTAGGCAGACGCTCTCCGAGCAATGTCAAAACTCACTACCGGGTAATTTTTAACCTCGAATCATTTGCGAGTGGTCTAAAAATAGGCTAAATTGAAACTTATGGACGAAACTAAAAAATCACCTCAAGCCGAGCGAGAAGAAAAAATTTTAGAGTCTTGGCAAACTGAAAAAATTTTTGAACAAAGTTTAAATAAAGCTAACCCTAAAGGAGAGTTTGTTTTTTATGATGGGCCACCTTTTGCCACTGGTCTGCCTCACTATGGACATATTTTGGCTGGAACGATTAAGGATGTAATTCCGCGCTATAAAACAATGCAGGGCTATCATGTTCGACGACGTTGGGGTTGGGATTGTCATGGTTTACCGCTCGAAAATTTAGTGGAACAAGAACTTAAATTGGAACACAAAAAAGATATTGAAGGATATGGTATTGATCGCTTTAATGAATACGCTAAAAAAAGTGTTTTACGTTTTGTTGATGACTGGAAGAAGATTATTCCGCGCCTTGGTCGTTTTGTCGATATGGAAGATGATTATCGGAGTTTAGATGCTTCTTATTCGGAAAGTGTTTGGTGGATTTTTAAAACTCTCTATGAGCGAGATTTAATTTACGAAGGTTACAAATCAATGCATATTTGTCCTCGTTGTGAGACCACCTTGGCTAATTTTGAAGTTAATCAGGGCTACAAGGACGTGACGGATATATCCGTCTATGTTAAATTTAAAATTCACCCTGTGGAATATGACGCAAAAGGCGTCATAAAATCTGAAGGATTTTTATTCCACGGGGTAAAAAATGCAGATCAAAAATTAAAAATAGAGGATAACACTTATCTCGTGGCTTGGACGACGACTCCTTGGACTTTGCCGGGTAATGTCGCTTTGGCGGTAAATAAAGAGATTGACTATGTCAAATTAAAAATTAAAAATGAAAAATTAAAAGTTGAAAATCCAGCAGTCAAACCAGAAACTCCTAAAAACGAAATCTTGATTGTCGCTAAGGATCTTTTGGAGAAAGTTTTTAAAGATGAAAATTATGAAATTATAGAAGAATTTAAAGGCTCTGAATTAATCGGCTTAGCTTACGAGCCAGTCTTTGATTATTACTTAAAAGATGAAATCTTAAAAAATCGGGAGCGGGGATGGAAGATATATGGTGCCGATTTTGTCAGTACTGAAGAGGGAACAGGGATAGTTCATATCGCTCCAGCTTTTGGTGAAAATGATTTACTTTTAAGTCAGCAAGCTAATTTACCTTTTATCCAACATGTCAAAATGGATGGGACTTTTAAACCAGAAGTGACAGATTTAGTTGGACAAGCAGTTAAACCAATTGAAAATCCTCAACAAGCTGATATCGAAATCATTAAATTGCTCGCGGTTAAGGGCTTACTATTGGCCAAAGAAAAAATCGTCCATTCCTACCCACATTGTTGGCGTTGTGAGACTCCACTCTTAAATTATGCTACTTCGTCTTGGTTTGTAAAAGTGACCGCTTTAAAAGATAAATTAATTAAAGCCAATCAAGAAATTAATTGGGTCCCCGATAATATTAAAGCTGGTCGTTTTGGAAAGTGGTTGGAAGGGTCACGAGATTGGGCTATTTCTCGGAGTCGCTTTTGGGGCGCTCCGCTACCAGTCTGGCGTTGCCCTGATTGTCAAAAATTAAAGATTGTCGGTTCTTTGGAGGAATTGCAGTCGGATCATCAAGGGTCTAAAAATAATTATCAAGTTATTCGTCACGGTGAAGCGCTTAGTAATTTGACTAATAAAATAAGTTTTGGCACTGAAGCTGAAGATGGCTTAACACCAGCTGGTGTCGAACAAGTTAAACAAGCCAGCCAAACTTTAAGCAAGCAAAAGATCGATCTGATTGTCAGCTCACCTTTTCGGCGAACTCGAGAAACGGCCGAGTTGATTGCTCAAACAATCGGCCTATCTTCTGAACAAACAATTTTCGATGAACGCTTACAAGAAATCAATCCTGGTGATTTGGATGGTCTGTCTTGGTCTGATTATCAGATCCAAGTTAAAACAAAACAAGCTAATGGTCGAGAATCCCTACCAACTATTCGGACTCGGGTTATGAGTTTATTGTTTGATTTAGAACAACGTTATGAGGCAAAAAATATTTTAATCATTAGTCATGGTTTACCACTACGTTTATTATTAATCGCTTCAGCTGGAGTAGCTAATCGGGATTTACGAACTAATACTAAGTGGTCTCTTTCTGCTTTGGCCAATGCTGAAATTAGAGCTTTAAATTTTAAACCTTATCCTCATAATCCTGATTTTGATTTGGATTTTCATCGACCTTATATTGATGATATTAAATTAACTTGCTCTTGTGGCTCGGCGATGAATCGAGTAGCAGAAGTTTTCGACTGTTGGTTTGAATCTGGAGCCATGCCTTATGCCCAAGATCATTTTCCTTTTGGTAATAGTCGCCGTTTGATTGATCCGGACCAAAAAATTGGTTTTCCAGCTGATTTTATTGCCGAAGGTTTAGACCAAACCCGGGGTTGGTTTTATAGTCTCTTAGTTTTAGGAGTGGCTTTATTTGATCAGAGTCCTTATAAAAATGTCATTGTCAACGGCATGGTTTTGGCCGAAGACGGTCAAAAAATGTCTAAACGCCTTAAAAATTATCCTGACCCAATATTGATGGTTGATAAATATGGGGCTGACGCGCTTCGTTTTTATTTAATGATTTCACCGGTCGTTCGCGGAGAAGATTTAAATTTAAGTGAAAAAGGGATTGGAGAAGTGGCTAGACGAGTTTTAGCTCGATTGGATAATGTTCTTACTTTCTTTTTGACTTATGGTGATTTGACTGAGACCTTAGTCAGCCCAGATTCTGACCAGATTTTAGATTCTTGGATTCTCGCTCGTTTAACTGAACTTATTAATTTAGTTAGTCTTAATTTGGACCGTTATGAATTAGATAAATCAGCTCGAGCGATTGATGATTTTATCGATGATTTATCAAATTGGTATCTTCGCCGTTCTCGAGATCGTTTTCATAGTGAAGATTTAGCTGATCAAAAAAGGGCCAATAATACTTTGCGTTGGATTTTAATAGAATTAGCCAAAGTTTTAGCTCCCTTTACACCCTTTTTAGCCGAAAATATTTATCAACAATTAGGTCCTGATCATAAGTTAGCTAGTATTCATCTGGAAACTTGGCCGGAATCAAAAACTCTAAAGCCTTCACTTGAAGAAAGGAAAGACCTGATACCTTTAATGTCCGAATTACGACTTCTGGCTACTTTAGGTTTAGAGTTAAGAGCGAAGGCGGGGATTAAAGTTCGTCAACCTTTAAATAAATTAAGTCTTCAGTCGGATCGTTTGAGCGGTCAAATGGAATTACTAAAACTTCTAAGTGAAGAGTTAAATGTTAAAACAATTGAATTTGATAAAAATCTTTCGACGGTCGCCGAACTTGATTTAGTTATTAGTCCGGACTTGAAACAAGAAGGTTTGGCTCGAGATTTAATTCGTTTAATTCAAGAAGGTCGCAAACAAGCTGGACTAAGTCCTTTAGATTTAGCTAATCTAGATATTTATCTCACTCCCGAATTGGTGGTAGTTTTAACTAATTATGAAACCGAGATCAAACGAGTAGCTAAATTGAAGCAAATAAAAATTCAAACTAGTCCTAACTCTGAATTAATTAAATTAGATCAGGCGGAGCTCGCTTTTCGTCTGGAACGGGCAAATTAATGTCTCATCGACTTTATCACACTGAGGGTTTTGTTTTACGTCATCTGCCCCGAGGTGAAGCCAATAAACTCCTTTATTTATTTACGCCGGAATTTGGTCGCTGTTTAGTTTTAGCTCAAGGAGTCCGGCAGGAGAAATCAAAATTACGACCAAACTTGGTCGATTATAATTTCGGCCACTTCTCTTTAGTCCGAGGTCGAGAATTTTGGCGTCTAGTTTCAGCCGAGAAAGATTCTCGTTTTACAGCACTTTATCAGTCAGCTGAAAAACAGCTAATTGTGGCCAATCTTTTTAATTTATTAGCTAAAATTTTAGTGGAAGAGGAAGATAGTCAAATTATTTTTGAAGACTTAGTCCTGCTTTGTCAGACCCTCATCGAACTGCCTCCGCAAAGTGATTTAATCCCTATTAGTGAACGTTTATTTTTATTACGTTTGATTAAGCATTTAGGTTATTGGCCGAACGAAGTTGGGCTGACTGATTTTGTTGAGACTAAAATTTGGTCCTTAGAGTTGTTAAAAAATTTAGCTGAACCAGCTCTTAGTCAACAAGCGACTAAAGTTATTAATCATTTTTTCACCACTAAAATTGTTTAATTTTGCTCCGCTAGTGTTATAATCTTAGAAAATAATGTTTCCCGCTGATAAAAACAATCGTCTTGATGAATTAGCTAATCGCCTCGATCAGGGTAATTTGTCGAGTGTCCGTTTAAAGCGTTCAAAACTAAGTAATCCCAGTCTTTCGGCCCCGACTGAATGGCCTGAAGAGTTAGTGGCTGATTATGGTGAGCGAGGAGATTCTCGAACTTGGCTGTGGTTAAAACGTCTCTTGATCGGATCAAGCTTATTCTTTGTTTTAGCCGTGGCCATTGCTTTGTTTATATTTTTTAGTGGTTCTAACTTAATTTCTAATAATCGAATTGATCTATCTATCACGGGACCAATTTCTCTTAAGGCGGGGGAGGAAGCTAATTGGCAATTAACAATTATCAATCGTAATAAAAGCACTCTTCAATCCGCTCGGCTATTATTAGATTATCCACCGGGCACTCGCTCCAGCAAAAATATTCAACAAGAATTAATTCATGAGTCTATTAGTTTAAGTGATATAAAACCGGGGGCGATGGTTAATCAAACGGCTCGGGCTTTTGTGTTCGGACCAGCCAATAGTCAATCGACGATTAAAGCCACTTTGGAATATCGTTTGGCTAATTCTAGTGCCGTTTTTACCAAAGATTTAGACTATAATTTCACCATCAATGATTCCCCAATTAATTTAAGTTTAGCTTTGCCAACGGAAATAAATTCTGGCCGAGATTTAACTTTAGATCTTAAAATTATTTCTAACTCCTCAACTATTTTAACTAATGTTTTATTAGCCATTAATTATCCGCCGGGCTTTAGTTTCCGATCAGCTAGTTTACCACCAACTAAGGATAATAATGTTTGGTCCTTAGGTGATCTGCCGGTCGGAATTGAAAAACACCTCGTCATCCAAGGGGTTTTAGATGGTCAAGATGAAGAATTAAAAACTTTTCAAACTACGATTGGTCTAGCTGATAGTCAAATCGTTGATAAAATGTCAGTTGTTTATAATAAAATTACTCAATCAATTGCTATTCGACGACCCTTTGTGGGTTTAAATTTATCTTTAGGTAATCAAGCTAATCCTGGTGATAGTTCTGTTTTTAGTTCCGGAGAATCAATTCCCGGTCAACTTTCTTGGATTAATAATACTCCCAACCTGGTTCGTAATTTAAAAATTAAATTAGCGTTAGTGGGACCAATTTACGATCGTCGCTCGGTCAATGCTAATGATGGTTTTTATCGATCAACTGATGAGACTATTATTTGGGATAAAAGTTTGATTGAGGGCTTGGCGGTTCTCAAACCGGGTGATAGTGCTAACGCTAGTTTTTCCTTCTCTCTTCTTCCTAGTTCAGCTTTACAAGGGGCTTTAGCTAATAATCCGCAATTAGAAATTATTGTGATTATTGAAGGAGAACGAATAACTGACGATAACCAAAGCGAGGCGCTTAAGACTGAAATTCATAAAATTGTTCGCTTGCGATCGGCGATTAATCTAGCCACCAAAACTTCCTATCAGAGTGGACCTTTCACTAATAGTGGACCCCTACCACCAAAAGTGAATGAAAAAACCACTTATACTCTAACTTGGTCGCTAACTAATCCTTCGAATAATTTAAGTAATGTTCAAGTTAAGACCGTTTTACCACCGTATATTACTTGGTTAGATACCAGTTCGCCTCAAATCGAAAAATTAACTTACAGTGAAAAAGATCATAGTTTAATTTGGGATCTTGGTTTAGTCCCGGCTGGGACAGGTTTTAATATTCCGATTCGAGAAGTATCTTTCCAAATCGGTCTTGTTCCTAGTTTAAGTCAACTTAATCGTAGTCCTAATTTGAGTGGTTCGATAGAGTTAAGTGGAGTGGATAATTTTACAGGGACTAAAGTTCAACTTAATTACAATCCTTTAACCACTCAGGCTAGTGATGGTGGGGGAGCCACTAGTTCGGTTGTGGAATAGAGCATCTCAACTCAAAGTTTGCCAGAACTAAGGATTCTGTAGTATTATCAAACTATGAGTGAAAAATCTGATCTAGTTAAGGTTAGTTTTACTTATGGCGGTTTATTCCGATTTTTTTTGGTACTGGCCCTACTAGTTTTAGCTTACTACCTTCAAGATTTATTGATTGTTTTATTAACGGCAGTTGTGGTGGCGGCGGCGGTTAGACCTTTTGCTCGTTGGTTTGAATCTTGGCATTTACCTCGGACGGTAGCGGTTTTATTAGTCTACGGAATCTCTTTTTCAGTTATTATTGGTACAGTTTATTTTTTCATCCCTCCAATTTTTAATGAATTGATTGATTTGGCTGTCACCTTACCTCACCAATTAAATGTTTTTCTTTTAGGTAATCCGACTTGGAATGTTGTTTCTCCCTTAACGAGCAATTTCATTAAAGATTTTTCTGTTCTTGATTTGGCTAATTCTAGTGCTAGTGCCTACCTACCAGCTATCCCGACCAATATCGCTTCGACGATTCGTTTTCTATTTAATAGTATTTTTGATCTGACTTTAATTATTGTTATTTCTTTTTATTTAGCCGTTCAAACTAATGGTATTGAAGATTTAATTCGCTTGATTTCACCCCTGCGGAATGAAAAATATGTTTTAGGTTTATGGAAAAGGGTAGAGACAAAAATTGGTCGCTGGCTTCAAGGTCAACTATTATTAGGGCTGATTATCGGCCCAATCGTCTTTTTAGGTTTGACTCTCTTGGGGGTAAAATACGCTTTGACTTTAGCCATTCTAGCTTCGGTCTTTGAATTAATTCCTCTGTTTGGACCGATTCTCTCTTCGGTTCCGGCTATTTTGCTTGGTTTTTCTGTTAGTGCTCCAGTTGGTTTAATGGTTTTAGGTTTATATATTGTTGTCCAACAATTTGAAAATCATCTGATTTATCCATTGGTAGTTCGAAAAATTATCGGTGTTCCACCCTTAGTGGTTATCATCTCTTTGATTATTGGGGCCAATCTAGCTGGTTTTCTGGGTATTATCTTGGCGGTCCCCGCCGCCACTTTGTTGATGGAATTAGTTAGTGATTTAGCCGCTTCTAAAGGTCAATTTAGACTTCAGCAAAAAATCAATGCTCCCGAAGAAGATGTCGCGTAAAGTTTATCTAACCACGACTCTGGCTTATGTTAATGCTGAGCCTCATTTGGGTTTTGCCGCTGAGTTAATTCGAGCTGATGCTTATGCTCGCTATCGGCGACTTTTAGGTGACGAAGTTTTTTTTAATACTGGCACCGATGAACATGGCGATAAAATTTATCGAAAAGCCTTAGAGGCTAATGAATCGGTTCAGACTTATGTCGATCGTTATGCCCTTAAATTTAAAAATTTAATTACTGACTTAAATTTAAGTGAGGTCAATTTTATTCGGACCACTGACCCTCATCATCAAGTAGCGGTCAAGGAATTCTGGAACCAATCTCTGGCTAATGGTTTTATTGAAAAAAAAACCTATCAAACTAAATATTGTGTTGGTTGTGAATTAGCTAAAACTGATTCGGAGTTACTCAATGATCATTGTCCGGAACACCCTAATTTAACGATTGAACTTTTAGCTGAAGAAAATTATTTTTTTAAATTTTCTAAATTTCAAACTTATTTATTATATTTATATCAAGCCCAGCCTAATTTTGTTATTCCGGAAATTAGATTTCGGGAAATAAAATCTTTTGTGACTAGTGGCCTGCAAGATTTTAGTATTTCTCGAGTGAAAGCTAAAATGCCCTGGGGGATTCCAGTGCCTAATGATCCAGATCAAGTGATTTATGTTTGGTTTGATGCTTTGATTAATTATTTATCAGCTATTGGTTGGCCTAATGATCAGGCTAGTTTCGAATCATGGTGGCCAGTGATTCAATTTTGCGGTAAAGATAATTTGCGTCAACAGTCGGCAATGTGGCAGGCGATGTTGGCTTCAGTTGGCCTAGCCTCTTCTAAAAATATTGTTATTAATGGTTTTATTACTAGTGGGGGTCAAAAAATGAGTAAGAGTTTAGGTAATGTCGTTGATCCGGTGCTTTTAGCTCATAATTGGGGAGTGGATAGTTTGCGTTATTTTATTTTACGCGAGCTAAGTCCTTTTGAAGATAGTGATTTCACTTTGGAGCGTTTCCGAGATTCTTATAATGGTGAATTAGCTAACGGTTTGGGTAATTTAACTAGTCGGATTATCAAAATGGCTGAAACTTATGAGGTAAAAATCCTGCCGGCCGATTTACGGCCGGCAGGAGTCTGGCTCCTCGATGATTTTTTTGCCGAGTACCGCTCGGCCATTGAAGAATTTCAACCTAATCGCGCTTTGGATTTTATTTGGACTCAAATTAAAGAAGCCGATCTCTATATTCAAAATACCGAACCTTTTAAATTAATTAAAACTGAACCAGCTAAAGCCAAAGAACATGTTGAATACTTACTTGGCGCATTATGGAGGATTGCTATTGGCTTAGAACCTTTTTTACCGGAGACGGCACTGAAGATTCAAAAAATGATTAAGCGAGAATTACCACTTGAGCCTTTATTTTTACGTCGCGACTAATTAATTAAACTTAAATCTCAAAACGTAAAACTCAAAGCTTAAGTTTAAAAATAAAAGCTAATAATAAACAGAATTGATTCAAGCTTTTAGTTTCTAGTTTAAGTTTTGCGCTTTGCGCTTTAAACTTTCAACTTCTATGAAATACTTTGACGCTCACACTCATCTAAATTTACCGGAATTTGATTCTGATTGGTCGGAGGTAGCTTTACGAGCCGAATCAGTCGGAGTATCTTTTCTTAATATCGGCACTGATTTAATTAATTCGGCTAAAGCGATTTTGATTGCCAAAGCTTATCCCAATTTAGCTTGGGCTTGTGTTGGACTCCATCCTCAGACTAAAGCGATTGAAAATGAACAAGACCAATTAGCCGACTTAGCTAAAAATAAAGAAGTAGTGGCGATTGGGGAATGTGGTTTCGACCGCTTAGCTGAAGCGAGTGAAGCCGAAGTTTTACGTCAACGAGAATTATTAACTTGGCAACTTGATTTAGCTCTTAAACTCAATAAGCCCGTGATGATTCATTGTCGGGAAGCTTATTCAGAATTATTAACGGTTTTGATTGATAGAAAAAAAACTGCTTCACTACCACTAATCAATATGCATTTTTTTGCGGGGGATTGGACTATCGCTCAGCAATTTCTTGAATTAGGTTGTTATCTGTCTTTTACTGGTGTCCTGACCTTTACTCATGATTATGATGAAGTGGTCAAAAATATGCCTCTTGATCGACTATTGGCTGAAACTGATGCCCCCTACGTTACTCCTGTGCCTTATCGTGGGAAGCGGAATGAGCCAGCTTATGTCGTGGAGGTGGTTAAAGCTATGGCTCGGATTAGAGGGGAGGACGAGACTAAGATAGCCGAACATCTCTATACTAATGCTATCCGATTTTTTGGCTTAAATAAGCTTAATTTTTGACTTTTACATTTAGTAATGATAGGATTAAGCCCATGGAAAATACTGATTCGGAGGTAATCTTGCCTCTTAATTTATATGAAATTGCTTATCTCTTAAGCCCTTTAGTGCCAGCCGAAAATGCCAGTACCGAGTTTAATAGTGCTATTCGTTTATCACTGGAAAATTTAGGAGGCATTTTTGCTAGTGAGTTAACTCCGATTCTTCGTCCACTCGCTTATCCCGTCACTAAAGTTATTGGTAGTAATCATCAGAAATATAATGATGCTTACTTTGGGGCGA
>Ga0210050_1004310_pt1 | contig 11950 bp, 11 predicted proteins | sample CryGey132114_all_FD_185463 | JGI IMG/M metagenome (GOLD analysis project Ga0210050, IMG submission 185463) | Groundwater microbial communities from aquifer - Crystal Geyser CG22_combo_CG10-13_8/21/14_all (SPAdes) (version 2) | ecosystem: Environmental > Aquatic > Deep subsurface > Groundwater ...
CCATCGCGTTGCGCTTCAGCTCACGGCCGATGCTCGTGTGGGAACAGCCCAGCTCGTTGGCAATAGCCCTGTTGCTGTAGCCCTTCTTCTTCAGAAGGCTGATTTCCAGCCGTTCGGCTGCTGTGAAATGATGATGTGCCATAGGAATGAGGATGGTAGTTCCTCATCCCAAGTGGTGCATTTCAAAGTTCAGCGGGGGAAAATATTGGCAGGGCGTTTTCGATCTCGTGAACTGCGGGGAAAATGTGTGGATGTCGAAATACGAGATACATATGCAACGATCACACTCGAAACAGGAGACACATTCCGCGTCAATGTAAAACAAAAAGGAAGAAAAGCAACTCAAGAAGAACTTCGTTACGGCATCCAATCAACCCCACAAGAAGGAAAAGATTTACTGAGAGTGGAAAACATCGAAGGAGAAATGGCGCTCCATGACATTGTGTTGCAAAGTCCCATGCGTTGGGTGGACATTGAGAATAAGTGTAAAGAAGGAGCAAAGGTACAAGGATCATATGGTAGCCGCCACCTTCTTGCTGGAGCAGTGACCAACGTCAAATTGAATAAGCAACATACCTATGCATATGTTACTGTAAAGAACTGCCTCTGGAACAAGGGAAAAAAGTTTTGGAGAGAGGGAGATCTGTCAACCGAATATACCATGAAAATCAAACTAGAAAAAACACAGAAGCCAACTGCCACAGCAGAGGTGCACAAAGATGAAACCACAGAGGAGAAAGATATAAAAACTCTCTTTGAAGAGGAAAGAAAAACAATCCCGCAAGAGAGAGTGATTAAATGGGACGATAGAAAGACAGAGGAAAATGAGGAACAAGAGACACAAGATGTGGTTGATCTGCGTAAGGAAAAAGCGCATACAATTCAAGATAAACTACGTACACTCCAACCTGGAACACCAATTATCTTCGAAGTCATTGATGGAGAGAAAAAAGCAACTTTCCTTCAATATCTTCCTGGAGATGAAAAAGATAGTTTCGGGAAAGCAAAAATAGAAATTCGATATCCAGATGAAACAACCACCACAACACAGAAAAAGGTGCGCGATCTGCGATTCGAGTAAAAACCCTTTCCAGACCCAAAATTCCCGCTACACTACCAATAAATACTATTAAACACTATGCCAGACGATCAAAATCCACCCATAGGCTCAGGACAAGGAGGACAACAACCGGTGCGCCCGGGAGATCAAGTGCCAACAGGAGGAATTGACCCGACGCAAGTCTTCTCCAGCCCTCCACCGCCCCCTCCGGGACAAGGCAGTGGACAACAGGGAGGAGATGATGGAAACCCGCCGCCCCCTCCGCCGCAGGACCAAGGCCCGCCCCCGCCCCCTCCGGGCACGCAGGCAACGAAGGAAATGGGATACGATGACGAGGATCTCAAAATCCTCGCTCAGGTAGGGGATTATCGCTTTGGAAGCATCACGGCAGCACTCTCGAATGAGAATATTGCCGTTCCCGCGCATCCCAACACGCAGTTTGATGAGGAAACATTCCTCACGCTGCTGCGTGGAAGCATCTCACTCACTCGCGATGAGAAATGGCGCATTATTCAGGCTATTCCCAAGCTCAGCCAGTTCCAGGTGGACGAACTGCAGAAGATTCTCGAAGAAGAGAAGCATAAGTTCTCCGAGCTCTCTCCCAAACATCTCAATCAACTGCAAAAGCTTGAACAGAAGCACGCGGATGATTGGAACGATCTCAAATCGATCTCTCAGCAGCAAAACGTGAAACAGGAAGATCAGACACAAGCTGATGAGATCAGGAAGCAACTCGGACTCTAAACGTGTAAGTGGAAACCCCACAGAAGCCCAACTCCTACGGCAGTAAGGAGAGTGCCCTTGATGATGCCTCCGTACCATGCCTGATGCAGGGAACTCAGTAAAAGAAAAAGGAACACACCAAATGCAAAACGCGGAAGAAGAGGGGATTGCACCAATGAATCCACATAGGGGAACTCGATAGGAAGCCGTTTCGTCAGCTGGTACGTTCCAAGAATAAAGACCAACGCATACCACGCCAAAAGCCATCCTGCGTAAATTCGAAGAACACTGATAAACGCATTGGGGGAGTACGCCGATACATTCTCCAAAACCATACTCTCCACCGGCTTCGATACTTCTCTTTGAATTGGCTTCTCTTCTTGATGTTCCACAACGCCTCTTTCCCATGGAGGAATGGCCTTCCTCTCTCCTGCCGTCGCTTCATGAATTTCCTGCACATCGTACCCCGCCTGCTTCAGTGCTTCCCGTGCCTCCTGCAGACTCAATGCATCGAGAGAACCGTGATGCTCCCGGCCACCCCGCAATGCTGTGTACATAAACAGTGGCATATACGCATCCTATAACCTCATACCTCATACCTACAACCTATTTTCATTCTTCTTCAATATGCGAAGTAATGTACTCGACTGCAACACGAAGCTCCTCCGGAGCGCTCACTTCTATATGACGATCACCGGACCACTCACGGTAGCCCACAACAAAGTTTCCATGAGTAACAATCTGACCATCCTCCGCACCAATTTCTTCGAGAGCATCGGAGAAGAGATTAATGAGCAGAGGCCCATCACCCAGCACTTCCACGGCCTCCGGACCGACCTCCACATGCCAGAGTGATGACGTTGTCGCGCCGAAAGACTTGTACCACCAGTTGCGGTGTACGGGCACACAGAACCCAATGTGCAATGAGCAGTACCTCTGAGTCCACTCTGCATCCGTAAAATCTTCCTCTACCATCAACGCCACTTTGGCACTGTCGGGGGGATTACTCGAAGGAACGGAAGAAGATCGAACTTCCGCGCCATCTACGGATGCCTCCTCTTCCATCTTCTCTTGTTCCATCAGTTCTTCCGGCTCCTCCTCAACCTCTTCCTCTTCTCCCACCATCTCCACCCGCTCCACCCGCATGATCATGCCCCCTTCTTCTACCGTAGGACGCACGGAACCGAATACACGCACATCATCTCCGGTATATTTCTCCAAATCCACCGTTTCGCTCTCCAGAAGCAATACCGTATTTGTGTCCATGTCCAGACGATGGGTGCCCTGCATGTAGATGCTAATCCCTGACGGATAGAGCGTTCCTTTATAGGATACATTTCCTGTTTCCATAATATCATCCACCACTGCATCCCCCGTGTCATCCTGAGCCCTGTCGAAGGATCGTTCCATCGGTGCTCGATCCTGCTGCTCCACCTTCTCCACAGGAACGCCCCCCCCGCATGCGGCAAGTAGAAGAGTCGTCATCACGGCAATAGATACCTTTTTCATATAGTCAGACAATAAAGAATAACAGATGACTAGTATAAACTAGTTCCCATTGAATGCAATTGACGAAGAACAGGGGAAATTCTTTACATTTTATACTTTATAGTTCATAAACTCTATATGAGCACGACAGAAGTCCCAAAGATAACAGAAAGTCTGGAAGGTACAAGAAACGACGAATTAGAGCGCATTCGCTATGAGCAGTCTGCTTTGCGCGCTATGTATCAGGATATTTTTACCATCGAAGAGGTGAACGAAGACGTATTCCGTGTTTTGCTCCCTGGAACATCTAAAGATTTTTCCTCGTGGGATGGAGCTCTCGACTACCTTCGCACCACTCTCATACAAGAAACGATTCAAAATCAGAAATCCCTACTGTCACTCCCCATTGCATTCCCACATGCAGAGGTGCAATTCGTTCCACTTCACGATGTCAGCAACACACCTATCCCACTCGAAGACACGCATGCCATCAACCACAAGATTCTTTCAATACTTGCACCGTCAATACGAAAACAGACATCTGCAACTCAAACCTACGATAACAGCGTCCGAAACCGTGAAATGCATCGCGAAGGTCCTCTATACCAGTTTATACAAGAATATCTACAATCAGAACCAGGACAGAAACTCCTCCACCACCTCCACATTCCCTCTGTCCGCAGTCTCACACCAAAACAAGCAATGGAGCTTGCAACAGAAATCGTGTTGCGGCATGCAAAATACAATACGAATCTTCGCGCGATCGACAGTCGCATTGATAAAGGGACTGTGCTCGACATGCTTGAAGAGGGACGTGACAATATCCATAACCCTCAATGGGAAGGAAATGGTGTCTGTCGAAACTTCGCAGGTGGAGTACAAGCGGTATTCAACACTCTCAAGTCAAACCAGACTGAACCATTCAACCCTCTGAAAAATACGCATTGCCTGTACGTCAGCGGCATAGACCACGTGACGAAAAAGCATCATCTACGCAATCCAAAAACAAGTCATGCATGGAATATATTTCTGACCGCTCTGCAGCATGCCGAAACAGAGCACACGAGCATTACTGTTTCTGATATCACCCAAGAACTCCATCGACGCAACGAGCGTCCAGATACAAAACCGTTACTAGATCTTACCGCACTGCGTTCAGTAAACATCATCACGCGATTGCTAGCGTATGAGAAACTGGAACCAGAATTTCTGACACGTGCCGTTGATCACGTGCTACAACAATGTATATCTGGAACAGCAATGGGATCAACCCTTCAAGAGAAAGAGCATTTCTTTCTTTCTCAAGCACTCTGGCTCCTGCAAGTACAGAAACAATATGCGGATATTCCGCATACGCTAGCGGAGAAGTTATTTCACCTCTCCATGCCACATGGAGCGGAAATAGATAGCAAAGAGAAAAACGCTCTGCAAGAGCTTGCAAAAACACACGGACTGCAAGAACTTTACAATAAGCTCTTTCCACATCCTATGGCAGCACGACTGCAAGTTTTATCTGGTACAAAAGGGGAGAACACGTAGAATAGACCTTGGAAGGGTGGCCGAGTGGTTGAAGGCAGCAGTCTTGAAAACTGCCAGGCCCGCAAGGGTCTCGAGGGTTCGAATCCCTCCCCTTCCGCCACGTAAAATCGCTCGCAGCGGCTCGCGATCACGTGGCGCAGCCATGTAACAAGCCAACTATCCTAACTTCCTCAATAATTCCTCATTACTGGGCAACTGTGCCCTCGGACACTCCCGACCCGCCCAGTATGCACGCAGTTCATCCATATAACCCTTTTCCGTCTGCAAACGATCAATGAAAGGTTGGGCCTGCCTTTCGAAACGACTGTGATGGAGGTTATGAAGAAGTTGGTACATGCTGGTGACAAATACGTCTTCACCGCCGGGTATTTCCGCATGCGCTTCATCCTGCAGAACATCGATGACAGAATCCGTATCGATTCCCGCAATCACCATCAAGTCCTCTGCAGACCCTGATGGGAAGTACTGCCTCAACCCCAGACGCCTGAGCGAGCAGGGGAGCGCGAAGTCGGCAATGACATCCGCAACCTGCGAACTTAAGCCCCCATCAATATTATGATCTTCAAGAACAAGAAGATGACCTGTTTCAAATGCCGCCTGCACGACCGCAGCCGCATCCAGAGGACGAATACACGCAACATTAAGAACGCGAACGGTGAGCGGTGAGCGGTGAGCGATTAGTGTATCTGCCGCCGCTACAGCCGTATGTACCATAATACCTGTAGCAAGAATCGTCAGATCGTCCGATAGGTCACCCTGCCCACGCACAAGGTCGGCTTGCCCATCGAATCGGTATCCCGCAGGGTATATCAGCGAGCCGTCAGGACTCTTGAGCTGCTCATGTCCGGTACGCGGAGAGAAAACGTACACACTCGTGTGTCCTTCCGCAACAAGCTCCAATCCACGTTCCGCCATTGCTCCCGCCTGATTGCTGTCTGCCGGCATCCATACCTGTGTGTGATGAAAGGGAAGATTGAGATAGTTCTGCTCCTGATGCGTCTCACCATCTTCTCCCACACTCAAGCCTGCATGTGTGCAGTCATGCAAAACTCCACACCGCGTATGGCCGCAGTTGATATCAATGAGTCTTGCATTGGCACGGGCCTCGTTCGTTCCAAACGCCGCAAAGGTGTAGGTCACCGGAAACAGTCCGACCTGCCGCATACCCGCTGCCATCATATACATGTTCGCCTCCGCCACTCCGACATTGATGACACGATGTGGGAATGTTTTCTCAACCGCATCGAATCCGCCAGAACCTGCAAGATCTGCATGAAGAACAACGACTCTGTCATCATGCTTCATAAGATTTTGAAGATGCACCGCGCCAAAATCTTTTCGTGCCGCACCCTTCTCCTCCGTAATCACTCTTGGTGGATGCTTCTTCATTTCCAATTCTAGATCTGTTGATATCTGCTTCGCGTAGCGCTTTTTCTCCTGCTGACGGAATGCCTCATACTCCTGCATCGTCTCCTCCAGAGAAGGAAGTTCGCGTAAAGCATTCTCTGCTTCTCCTGAAGTAAGAGGAGTACCATGAAAATTCTGTTTTCCTGTATTCGATCCTTCCTCCATCAGTGAGACTCCGTAACCCATCGTCGTGTAGTAGCAGATGAATGTCGGACGACTGCTACCCGCTACCCGCTCACCGCTCACCGCTTCTAACGCCGCCTTTACCTGCCTCGGATCATTCCCATTCTGAACCTCAATGACCTGCCAACCGCACGCTGCAGCAATGGATGCAAAGTCCGCCGCTACCGTCTTAGATGGCAGGGCGCTCAGCTGAATGTCATTCCAGTCTCCATGCACAACGAGGTTGCCGAGCCTCAAGTGGGCAGCCAAGCGAAATGCCTCAATCACTTGTCCTTCCTGCGCATCTCCGTCAGCCAAGAGGACATCGACTATTCCTTCCTTCTTCAAGTACCGCAACCCAAACGCTGCTCCCAGTCCATTACTCACGCCTTTGCCAAGCGGACCCGCGCCAAACGGAATGTCGCCAATGCCCGCTTCTGCATGACCGGGAAGGCCGCTCGGTACACGAAACGCATCAATGATCGCCTGCGGGCTCTGCAGGCGTTCGTCATCACCTTCACGCCCAAAGAGCCACTGTAGAGAATACGCAAGAACAGAGAGATGCCCCGCACTCATTCTCAGAGGCTGATCTTTGGTCGGATCGCGAAGTTTCGAAAGCCAGTAGGCAAATGTGAACGAGGATAGGGGACCGCCGGGATGACCGGACTTGTGGGCGGTCGGCGCCCGCACCGCAAGGTGCCGCATAATCGTGTACGCAAGCTCGTACTGCCTTTTTTCCTCCGCAGAAAGTTCTGCCACATCCTCAGATCCTATCCATATCGACTCCACCTTCTCATCCCACAAAGCTGCCAACCGCTGCAGCGACATCGGCACATCCTTAGTGTTTTTGCCAATGAGAGATTGTGGATCAGGTCGGGGCATATCACGCATCAAGACGAATAAAATAAAATTCATTCTCCTCCTCTCCGGTATTTTCAATGCGGTGCGAAAGATTTGCAGGAATGTAAATTAATTCACCCGGAGCATACCTAAAAGATGACTCATCTTTGAACTCAATCACTCCCGTTCCTTTCATCACAAGAAAGAATTCATCGATATGTTTATGTTCATGCCAATCAAACACCCCAACGGAAGGCAGAAATCCCTTCGTCATTGCGTGAAAATATGATGAAACTGCATCGTCTTTTGACAAGATCAGTTGACGCTTTCCACTTCCGCCATGCGCTTCTTCAATAGGAATCGCACCGAGGGATTTTTTAAAAGGTTTTCGCATGGAATGCACTATACCACAATACCGCACAAGGCTCTTCGTCCTGCTCAAGACAGGCTCTGCAATGCTCTCCTATGTTGTCTATACTACACCAGTAGCGCCCCATACAAATAGGAAGGCAACAGCGTAAGGGTGAGGAGGTATGTGGAGGGGTTCCCCTCCCTTGAGGGAGGGGCAGGGGAGGGGGATCAGGTGTACTCTAAGCCAAGAAGCAGCCTGATGTTCTCTAAGACTCCATCAACATTCTGCAGTGTTTCTCTGTGTCCGATACGCATAACAGTCAAATTTCGTTGTGCCAGATATGCATCCCGTTTTTCGTCTTTCTCCTGTCTTCCTGTTTCATGATGCGAATCTCCATCGATTTCTACCACGATCCTTTTTTGTGCACAGAGAAAATCAACAATATACGGACCGATGGGAACTTGCTTGCGAAACTTCAATCCAAAAAACTGTCTGCGTCGCAATTTGCTCCATAACAGTTTTTCTGCGGGATTACCGGCTTGGCGTAATTGTCGTGCGAATGGTGTTTGATCGTGCGTGTCTTTTGCAAGAAGACGAGACATAAGACTAAAGAGAGAATGTGAAGATACTACACTACTACTGTAGCCCCCTCCCCTAACCCCTCCCTCAAGGGAGGGGAACTCCTCCGCTTGCCTCCACCCCTCCACCTACCACCGTACATGCAGGGTTCTGCCAGGAAATTTTCATGGGAGGGTATTTGATACTACTTAGTATCCTTCGTTTCATCTGTATCGTGTGCTACCATTATACATATGAAATTATTTCTCGATACAGCTAACACCGACCACGTTGCAGAAATTGCTTCGTGGGGAATTCTCGACGGCGTAACAACCAACCCGAGCTTGATTGCAAAAGAAGAGAAAGACTTCAAAGAAACCGTACTGCAAATGTGCGATCTTGTGGACTGCGTCAGTGCACAGGTCACCGCAACGGATTTTGAGGGAATCAAGAAACAAGGTGAAGAATATGCAAGCTGGCACAAGAACATCGTCGTTAAAGTTCCCATGATTGTAGATGGGATCAAAGCACTGCGCTACTTCGCAGAGAAGGGGATCCGTACAAACTGTACACTCGTCTCCTCGGCAAACCAGGCTATATTAGCCGCAAAAGCCGGTGCAACAATCATCAGTCCATTCGTGGGCCGTTTTGATGACAGTGGACATGATGGCATGCGCCTCATACAGGAAATCATGACCATATGGGACAACTACGATTTCGAGACAGAGGTTCTCGTTGCCTCCATGCGTTCCGCGCGCCAGACCGCAGAAGCCGCACTCCTCGGCGCCCACATCTGCACCGTGAAATACGAACACTTCCTTCAAATGCCTGTGCACCCTGTCACCAACGAAGGCCTGAAGCGATTTATGGATGATTGGGACAAATACAAGAAATAATTATGGCTGAACTCTCACTTGGCGTTATCGGCCTGGGAACGATGGGAGCAAACCTCGCTCGCAATGCAGCACGAAAAGGTGCGGAAGTCGCGGTCTACAACCGCACAACGGAGAAGATGACGACATTTATTGAAGAATACAAAGATGAAGGAAACTTCATTCCGTGCGAAACGCTGGAAGATCTCGTCAATGCACTTGAGTCACCGCGCGCCATTCTCATAATGGTCAAAGCCGGAGAGGCTGTGGATGCAGTCATTGGAGACCTGCTGCCAAACCTCAATAAAGGGGATATCCTCATTGACGGAGGAAACAGCCACTATAAAGATACGAAAAAACGAGTGCAAGACTTGCAGAAAAAGGGAATTCACTTCATCGGCATGGGAGTAAGTGGTGGTGAAGAAGGAGCTCTGCATGGCCCCAGCATGATGCCCGGAGGATCGCAGGAAGGGTATCGCATCATCGAACCTCTCCTCACCAAGATGGCTGCCAATGACGGCGAAGGAGGTAAGTGCATGAGCTACTGCGGACCCGACGGCGCAGGACATTTCGTCAAAATGGTCCATAACGGCATTGAGTACGGCATCATGCAGTGCATCGCCGAAAGTTACGACATGTTGAAAAAAGTAGGAGAGTACTCCAATGAAGAATTAGCCAAACTCTTTGCAGAATGGAATGAAAACGATCCAGACCTCCAGTCATTCCTTATCGAAATCACCGGGAAAATTTTTCAGAAGAAAGATGACAAAACCGGAAACGACCTCATTGACATGATCCTCGACAAAGCCGCGCAGAAGGGGACAGGGAAGTGGACAACGGAAGCAGCGCTCACAGAAGGTATCGCTATCCCCAGCATCACTGCCGCAGTCGACGCACGTATCCTCTCAGGGGCAAAAGAAATGCGCACAGGACGCGCTGCACACTGGCCGGATGTCACAGAAGAGATGTCTGTAGACAAACAAGAACTTGCCACCATGACACGAGATGCCCTTTCCCTCTCTATTATCACCTGTTATACACAGGGATTGGAACTTATTCAGAAATCTGCAGATGAATTTGGATGGGAACTCAACCTCAGTGTACAGGCAATTCAGATATGGAAAGGGGGCTGCATTATTCGCTCAAAACTTCTTTCTGCCCTCGAAAAAGCAAAGGAGGATGAGGGAAAGGGGACACAAGATCTCCTCAATCGTTTCGCAGGAGATCATCAGAAGAACTGGCGGGAATTTGTATGTCTTGGTGTAAAAAACGGAATTCCCCTCCCAGCAATCTCTGCTTCACTTGCTTACTACGACGCATACCGTACCGAACGTCTCCCCCAAAATCTCATCCAAGCCCAACGCGATTTCTTCGGCGCCCACACATACGAGAGAATTGATAGAAAAGGCACATTTCATACGGAGTGGGAGTAAGTATGCACTTGGGGATCCTCTTCGCCTTCGGCGCACTCTTGTTCTGGGGATTTGGCGACTTCTTCATTCAAAAAACAACAAGGACAATCGGAACATGGAAAGCCCTCTTCTGTATTACCGCACTCGGAAGTGTCGTGCTCTTGTTTTTCATTAGACAAGAACTCCTACGCACTTCCCCTCACCATCTTGCCCTCCTCGGCCTCGTTTCTCTCATCACGCTCTTCGCTGCCCTCTTCGATTTCGAGGCACTGAAACGCGGAAAGATCGCCATTGTCGAACCCGTGATAGGATTGGAACTTCCCATCACTGTGGGTCTTGGCATCTTTATCTGGCACGAAAATGTAACCTCTTGGCAACTCTTCTGCATTGCGCTCATTTTCATCGGTATCCTCCTCACAATCACCGAACATCACACGCACCTGCACTACCACAAACGCCTTTTTGAAAAAGGCGTCCTCTTCGCAGGCATCGGTGCCATCGGCATGGCTCTCGTAAATTTCACGACGGGAGTCGCGAGCCAGGAAACATCCCCCCTGCTCACGATCTGGTTTGTTCACACATTTCTCGCACTGATGAGCGGAGGGTACCTATGCATCACAGGCGACATGCGCACTCTCTGGCGTGATTGCAAACGCCATCCCTGCACAGTCGCTGCACAGAGCATCCTCGATAACCTCGCATGGATCTCCTATGCCTCTGCAACAACACTCATACCCATAGCAGTCACTACTGCCATCAGCGAGAGTTACATCATTCTCGCATCCACTTTAGGCATTCTGCTCAATAAAGAAAAACTGCAATCACATCAGTTTCTCGGTGTCGCCCTCACCACCGTAACCGTCGTCACGCTGGCATGGCTGACGAATGTAGGTGGGTAGTGTTATTGTACCAGAAGTGCTGCGCCTAACGTCGCAGCGTGTTCCAGCTCTGCCATCTTGAGTTCGGGAAGGGGAGTGCCAGGAAGGACCCACTGTTCCAATTCATTCGTAATTTTATCAATATGCTGCATAAGTGCTCGGCCGGCACTTCCGCCAAAGACGATCACATCCGGATCAAGTAGATGTGTAAGACTCGTACACAGCCATGCGACTTCCTTAAACACATCCGCATGCATGAACTCGCATACCGCACCTTCCATGTAGTCCTGCGGCCGTTTGGCCTTCCTGCATCGCTCGCGCCACGACGTACCGGACAGAAACTGTTCTACTTCTCCGCGTAAGTAATCCGTGTAGTACGGCGGATCGCCGGGAACAAGAAGCATATGACCGATCTCGCCGGCAAATCCGTGACCACCATGAAAGAGATCACCGTTGATCACGATGCCGCCTCCTACGCCTGTCCCCATCGTAATACCCACAACCACTTTTGCCTCTCTTCCACTTCCCATACGCGCTTCAGCAAGCGTAAAACAGTTCGCATCATTATCCACGACCACCGGTAATTTCAGCACATCCTCCAACTGCCTTTTCAGAGGAATCTTCTTCGCATGAAGAATATTGGGCATGTTGATAACTTC
>Ga0210050_1004311_pt1 | contig 11949 bp, 11 predicted proteins | sample CryGey132114_all_FD_185463 | JGI IMG/M metagenome (GOLD analysis project Ga0210050, IMG submission 185463) | Groundwater microbial communities from aquifer - Crystal Geyser CG22_combo_CG10-13_8/21/14_all (SPAdes) (version 2) | ecosystem: Environmental > Aquatic > Deep subsurface > Groundwater ...
ATTGCAAGTTATTTGATTAACTTGTCGCTAAATGGTTTATTCATGACTTTTGTAGCTTGTCTATAGCCGAGTAAATAGCCTGACGATAACTTGAGTTAATCTTATCGCAGTTCTACTACTGGGCATATTCCGATTTTAGCTCAATTAGCTCTGGCCTGTCGAAGGGTTCGGAGGATTACCCTTACCATACATCGATTCCCCTATTTTTTGGAGTTCGCGGGAGAGCTCGGCCGCGGCCGTATCCATTGCATTCTTATCCGAAGATTCAACCGCTTTTTTAAGGGCATCGATTTTAGCGCGGATGCCGCCCTTTATCTCAGCGGACACTTTGTCGCTGGCGTCGGTCAGGGATTTCTCCGCCGCATAGATCAGGGTTTCGGCGCGATTCTTGGATTCCACGAGTTCGCGCTTCACGCGGTCTTCCTCGGCGTGTGCGGAAGCTTCGGCGCGCAGACGTTCCACTTCTTCTTTGGATAACGAGGTTGAGGCTTCAATCCGCACCGCCTGACTCTTGCCGGTCGCTTTATCGAGCGCCTTGACGCTTAAGATACCATTTGCATCGATATCAAAAGCCACTTCAATTTGCGGAAGACCTCGCGGCGAGGGCGGCAAACCGTCCAGAATAAAGCGCGCGAGAGTCTTATTGTCGGCGGACATCGGCCGCTCGCCCTGCGTTACGTGCACCTCAACCGAAGTTTGGCTGTCGGCGGCGGTTGAGAAAATCTGCGTCTTGGCTGTCGGGACGGTAGTGTTTTTCGCGATCATCGGAGTAGCTACGCCGCCGAAGGTCTCAATAGCAAGCGTGAGCGGAGTTACATCCAAGAGCAAAATGTCTTTCATATCTCCCTGTAAAACACCTGCCTGCACCGCCGCGCCCACCGCCACGACTTCATCGGGATTGATGCCCCTGTGGGGTTCCTTACCGAATAATTTCTGCACAGCATCCTGCATCGCCGGCATTCTGGTCTGGCCGCCGACCATCACCACCTCGTCGATATCCTCCGTTTTGAAACCGGCATCGGCAACGGCTTTTTTAGTAAGTTCAATCGAACGGTCAATATAATCGCGAACCAGCTCTTCAAGTTTGGCTCGGGTCAGCTTCTTTAAAAAGTGTTTCGGGCCGGCGGCGTCGGAAGTGATATAAGGGAGATTTATTTCGGTTTCAACCGCGGTTGAGAGTTCGTGTTTCGCGCGCTCGGCCGCTTCTTTCAAACGCTGCAGCGCCAAGGGGTCGCTTGAAATATCTATGCCCTGTTCTTTCTTATACTCTGCAACGAGATACTCAATTATTCGCTTATCGAAGTCGTCTCCGCCCAGGTGAGTGTCGCCACCAGTCGCCTTAACTTCAACGGTGTCATCTCCAACTTCCAGAACGGAGATATCGAATGTTCCGCCGCCGAAATCGTAAACGACAATCTGTTCATTCTTATCGCGATTCAAACCGTAAGCCAGAGCGGCGGCGGTAGGTTCGTTGATAATCCGGCGCACTTTAAACCCGGCAATCTCGCCCGCGTTTTTGGTCGCCTGCCTCTGCGAATCGTCGAAATAAGCCGGGACGGTTATGACCGCTTCTTCAATCTTTTCGCCAAGGCGCATCTCGGCATCGGCTTTAAGCTTGGCCAAAACCATCGCCGAAATTTCTTCCGGCCGATAGTATTTAGCTTGTCCCGAGCTTGTCGAGGGATCGCCCATTTTGATTTCTACTCCGCCATCAGCGGCGGCGCGGATCTCGTAGGGAAGCCATGATTTATCTTTACCGACTTCCGCATCCGCAAACTTACGGCCGATTAAGCGCTTCACCGAGAAAATCGTGTTTTGCGGATTGGTAATCGCCTGTCGCTTGGCCACTAATCCCACCAACCGTTCATTGGCTTTTGAAATCGCGACAACTGACGGAGTGGTGCGGTTACCTTCGGCGTTCTCCAAAATTTTCGGCTCACCGCCCTCTACTACCGCCATCGCGGAGTTTGTCGTTCCTAAGTCTATTCCTAAAATCTTTGGCATTTTATATAAAATTATTTTACTAATCTTACCCTCGCCGGTCGCAACACTTTACTCTGAAGAACATACCCCGTCTCAACCTCTTCTGCAACTGTACCTGATTGATACGACGCAGTGGAAATGTTTGCTTCTACAGTCCCGACTGATTCATGATAAACGGGGTTGAAGACCTCGCCGGGCGTGACTTTTATTTTTTCCAAGCCACGGCGCCTCAAGACATCCTCCAGTTGGCCTTTAATCATATAGACTCCTTTCTCCACCGGCCCGGCTTTCTCGAGCGACGCGAGCCCCAGTTCAAAACTATCCAGAACCGGAATGAGATCTCGGATCACATCCTCACTCCCAAATTTGACGATTTCCTCCAGCCTAGCAAGTTCTTCTTTCTTATAGTTGATGAAGTCCGCTTTGGCCCTCTTCCAGCCGTCCAGATATTCATCGCGCTCACGGATACTCTTCTCGAGTTCCGCCTCTAGTTTCTCAAATTCGGAATCTTTAGGAGCTGCCTCTCCGGGTTTGATTTCGTTATTTTCGTTATTAACGTTGTTTTCTTCAGACATAGTTAGGAAGGTCCTCTAAACGGGCTAATTCGCTCAAAGGTTTACCGAATTAACCCCGCCTTGTCAAGGCTTCGCGGAGCGTTTCCTCGTCAGCAAACTCAATTTCACCGCCGGTGGGTATGCCCCGCCCCAATCGCGTTACTTTTTCGGCGAATGGCTTTAGTTCCTGCGTTATAAGCGAAGCAATCAAATCGGACGACGGCGCCGGGTTTACGGCAATAACTATCTCCTTAGCCTTTCCGCCCAGAGATTCTTTGATCCAAGCCTTCAGGCTCTGCAGCCTCAATCTCTGTTCGGTATCCAAAATGCCGCTTTTCTTCAAGTCGCCAACGACGAGATAGCGTCCGGTGAACTTCTTGGCGTTCTCAAGCGAGAGTAAATCGGTTTCTTTTTCCACCACCGCTATCACTGATTTGTCGCGGTGCGGATCAGCGCAGATATCACAAAGATCGCCCGCGCCATGATAAATAAAGAAACATTGTTTGCAAATTTTAACGCCCTTTAAGCCGGCGAGAACGCTCGCGGTCTCGCTCTGCAGCGCCTGGCCGCGATGGATGAAATGGAAAGCCAGCCGGATAGCCTGGCGCGGTCCGATCCCGGGAAGCTCGGAAAAAATTTCAACGAAGCGCCTAATTGGTTCCGGGACTCTCATGGTAAGTGTCAATATTACGGAAACTGACTTTTTGTTTGTCGAAGAATAATTCTACCATCCCCAAGGGGCCGTTTCTGTGTTTCGCAACTCGGACTTCAACAATACCTTCGCCCTCGCCGCCCGAAGAAGTTTCGTGCCCGCGATCTTTGGGATTTAAAAGTATAACCACGTCGGCATCCTGCTCAATCGAACCAGATTCGCGTAAATCAGAAAGACGCGGTATGCGCGCCTCACGCTGATCTACCGCCCGCGAGAGCTGCGAGACCGCGACCACCGGTATATTCAACTCTCTGGCCAAAGCCTTCAGCCCGCGGGAAATCTCGGTCACTTGCTGCACGACGCTTTCATAATTCTTGCGCGGCTGCAGAAGCTGGAGATAATCCACGATTAATAGGCCCAAACCTTTTTGCTCTGCCTGCAAACGGCGCGCCATCGCGCGGATCTGCACGATGTTCGGCGAGGGCGTGTCATCAATGAAAAGTGTGGCGTGATTTAAGCGGTCCAGCGCCACCTGAATCATCTGAAAATCAGCATCGTCCCGCAGCCGTCCGGTGCGCAGTTTCCAAAGATCTACCCCGGCCTCGGCGGCAATAAACCGGTCGGTGACCTGCTCGCAGCTCATCTCCAGTGAAAACACGCCGACTATCTCATGGCCTTTAACTGCGGCATGGCGGGCAACGTCAAGCACGAAAGCCGTTTTGCCGTTTGATGGCCTTGCCCCCACAACAATCAAATCCGATTTCTGAAAGCCGGAGAGGATGTCATCAAGCTTGGTAAAGCCGGTCGCCACCCCGCGCAACCTTGCGTTTTCCCCATCTTGATGCAAGCGCTCAATGCGCTCGTAGGCACCCTTCAGTTCTTCCTTGATCGGGATGAAATTCTGCGAGGTCGAGCCCTCCGAAATTGCAAAGATGCGCTGCTCAATCGAATCCAAAAGTGTATCCAAATCTTCCTCCTGCGAAAAAGCGCTTTCGGTTATTTTAGCCGAAGCGTTGATAAGTTCCCTGAGAATCCTTTTTTCCTTCACGATCTTCGCGTAATGCAAGACGTGCGAGGAAGTCGGCACGGAATTTACAAGCTCGGCCAAATACGCCGCGCCGCCGACATCCTTTAACGCATCGGTCTTCTTGAGCTCGGAGGTAACGCTCAAAATATCAATCGGTTCATGTTTTTCCCATAACTTCGAGATTGCTTCATAAATAACGCTGTGAGCTTTTTTGTAAAAATCCTGCGGGACAAGAGTATCGGCAACAACAAAGATGGCGTCTTTATCGATCATTAAAGCGCCCAAAACGGACTGCTCCGCTTCGGTATCCTGCGGCGGCAATTTTAAATCTTTGGCATTCGACATAAGCGAGGGTTTAGGGTTTAGGGTTTAGGGTTTTAGAAACGATTGGCCCGTTTGCCGTGTCCTCTAATTTATATCCTAGTAGTTCTATTTGCCGCCTCAAGCCGTCAGCCTTAACAAACTGTTTATAAGTTCGGAATTTTTCGCGTTCCGTGACCAGTTTTTTGATTTTCGCCGGCACTTCAAGGGGCTTGATGGAGGCCAAACCGAGGCCCAAGACTTTATCAAAACTAAGAATAATCCTTTTCTTTGCCTTAAAGGGCAGTTTGCTGTCCTTTATGACGCGCCAGACCAGAGCCAAGGCATGAGGGGTATTAAGGTCATCATTTAACGCCGCCAGGAATCTTTTCTCGTATTCTTTCATGGCCGTGATAGGCAATTTAGAATTCACTTTATTGTCTGGATAGCGCAGAAATTCGCGCAGACTGTTTAAGGCGTTCTTGCTCGCGGCAATAGATTCCCAAGTGAAATTGAGTTTGGAGCGATAGTGTGAAGTCAAAACTAAATAACGGAAGGCCAGCGGTTCTATCCCCTTATTGTCCAAGTCACGCAGCGTGTAGATATTGTGAAGTGATTTTGACATTTTCTCGCCTTCGATCAAAAGGTGCTCGTTATGGACCCAATAGCGTACAAACTTTTTCCCGGTTGCCGCCTCGGATTGGGCAATCTCGTTTTCATGATGCGGGAAAATAAGGTCAACCCCTCCGGTGTGGATATCAATAGTTTCCCCCAAATATTTCATGCTCATTACGGAACACTCAATATGCCAACCCGGCCGGCCTGGCCCCCACGGACTCGGCCAAGACGGCTCGCCTGGCTTGCGAGCTTTCCATAAAACGAAATCCCGCGCATTTTCCTTGTTATACTCATCGGCGCTCACCCGCGCGCCCAGTTTAAGCTGCCGCTTATCAAGACCCGACAGCCTCCCATAATTTTTAAATTTAGAAATGTCGAAATAAATCGATTTATCTTCGCCCTCGTAAGCAAAACCCTTGGCAATCAGTTTTTTGACCAAGCTGATCATCTCCTTTATATAGTCGGTGGCCGGCGTGTAATACTCGGCTTTTTCGATATTAAGTTTCTTTAGATCTTCAAAAAATAATTTTGTGTACGGTTTAGTCACGGCAGAAATGGTTTTTTGTTCAGAGAGAGCTTTTTTGATGATTTTGTCGTCAACGTCGGTGATATTCATCACCTGTTTTATTTTGTAACCGTCTGCCTCGAGCGTCCGCCGCAAAACATCCTCAAAGATGTAGGTGCGCAGGTTGCCGACGTGGGCATAGTCGTATACCGTCGGTCCGCAGGTGTAGATGCGCGCTGTTTTGCCCTTAAGCGGTCTAAATTTTTCTTTCTTGCGCGAAAGGGTGTTATAGAGATTGAGCATCAAACGGATTATAACACGCAAATTGCACCGCCTGTATTTCCCTCGGAACCGCGGTTCGCTCGCTCCAGCGGCTCGCACCCGCTACCTCTCGGCGAAAAAGTCCTTCGGACACCAAGCTTTTTCACCTCCGAGAGTTTCCTCAAAAAACACAGGCGGTGCGCTGGCTGTAAAAGTTTTTGATAAAATAAGCAGCTTGGTTAGCCGCTTATTAGAATCCCTCTCTAAAATACCTTCAGCCGCGATATTAGCAAATTTCCTGCGATGCAAGAAGCGACGACGCAGGTGTGCTGGATGCACTCCGAGGAGGAGCGACGAAGCAGTGCAGGAAATTGGCTATATCCCTTCGGGTTGCGGCTATTTTCTTATCCCGCTGCGTTGCGGCTTCGTCGCTGTGTCGATAGACACAGCTTCCTCGCCGCGCCTGGCGGATATAAGGAAATCGCTCGCAACGCGGCTTGAATGTATTTTAGAGATGGATTCCAGTTATTTCCACTTCGGTGAAATTCTGACGGTGCCCCTTTTTCTTGCGATACCGCGTCTTGGAGTGATAACGAAAAACTATTTTCTTGCGCTCTCTCGCGTTCCGAAGGATCTTCGCCTCAACTTTAGCTCCGGAAACATAAGGGCGGCCCAGCAAGAGTTCCTCTTTGTCACCGGCAACTAAAAGCACCTTATCGAAGACGAAAGCACTGCCGGCTTCGGTGCCCAATTTCTCAACGCGCAATTTAGTACCGGGTGACACCCGGTACTGCTTGCCGCCTGTTTCAATTACCGCAAACATAACACCTCCCATTAAACGGAAATAGCGAGTAGGAGTCAAGCTAGTTCACCGATACAATAACCCTAGCGGCGATGATACTAAAAATAGCGATTAAAAAAGTAGTGAAAGCTATAAGGTAGGACAGAAATCGCTCGCGATAGTATATCTCGCGGGCGAGGATGGCATTTATAACTCCGACCACAGAGACGACTCCTAAAATTTCTAGAACCTGCGAGCGGCTGCCCAATATATCCACGCCCTGCCCGGCATTGAAATGCAAAATCAAACTATTGTTGCCGGAAGGTAATCCGAACGCGGCAAGCAGAACTGCTGCGGTAAAAATAAGCAGGCTTAAACCGAAAAAGACGATAAGTATTTTGTCGCGAAGCATTACCTTGTTGGTAGCCTCAAGGGGAATCGAACCCCTGTTTTCAGGATGAGAACCTGATGTCCTGGGCCACTAGACGATGAGGCCTCCCCTACGCTCCGATTACCATCGGAGCTTCGGAAGAGCAAGTAGTGGCGATTAACAGTTTACTTGTCCTTCCGAAGCTCAAATGTTTCATTTGAGCGAAGGAGGAGACGATGAGGCCTCCCCTACGCTCCGATTACCATCGGAGCTTCGGAAGAGCAAGTAGTGGCGATTAACAGTTTACTTGTCCTTCCGAAGCTCAAATGTTTCATTTGAGCGAAGGAGGAGACGATGAGGCCTCCCCTACGCTCCGATTACCATCGGAGCTTCGGAAGAGCAAGTAGTGGCGATTAACAGTTTACTTGTCCTTCCGAAGCTCAAATGTTTCATTTGAGCGAAGGAGGAGACGATGAGGCCGCCTCCGGAAACTATAAGTCCGCGCTACTATGTTTTCAACCACTTGCCGTACTGTCGCACCAGGAGTTCTAGAGCCTTTTCCGGCTCGGCCATGATTTCCAAAACGACTTTCTCCATCCGCATTGATTGCGAGCCTTTTACCAACACGATATCTTTCGGCTTCAGAAGTTTCTGGACTTCCGGCGCGGCCTCCAGAGCCGTGTCAAAGCTTAGAATGCTCCCTTTGTGCATTCTCTCCTTCGCGGCTTCTGCTGCGAGACGCATCCTGGACCCTACGGTTATAAAAATGTCCGCCGTTTCAGCCACGATTCTGCCGATATTTTCGTGAGCCGCAATGGTGTAACGGCCGAGTTCAGCCATATCGCCCAAAACGGCCACTTTCCGCGGCGCGGCAACAGTGCGGAGGATCTCAAGCGCGGACAAAACCGCCGCCGGCGAGGCATTGTAGGTGCCATCAATTATATATGAACCTTTAATACCTTCGATGAGCCGCGTCCGCCCGCGTTCCCCACGATAAAGAGCCAACATCTCAGAAATCTTAACGAGATTAAGTCCGCGGACAAGTCCGACTGCGGCGGCCGCGGCGGCGGCATAAGCTTGGGCTTCGCCGAATACGCCCTCGATTTTGACCGGTACAAAACTTCCGCCGTGTTCTAGCTTGAACGAAATGCCGATAGGCTTGCCGAACTCGCTTCTGTTCTCAAAAGCCGCGATACGCACGTCCGCTTCTTCACTAAAACCGAAAGTCATTACCCGGCCCTTAGCAACATCCCGCATCGCAAGCACTACTGGGTCGTCATAATTCAAAACTACCCAACCACCTTCGCTCACGCTCGAGACTAGTTTAGATTTCTCTTTAGCCACGTCTTCCGGCCCGCTATAAAACTCAACATGCACCGGAGTTTCTCCAACCGCGGTTACAACCGCTATGTCAGGTTTAACAATACTTAAGAGATATTCCAAATCGCCCGGTCTGTCGGCGCCGTATTCCAAGATAAGCGTCCGCGGATAGCGCCGCCCTACAAAGAGATTTATAAATCCAACGAATATCACCCTGACCCAAAAAGAAAACCCGCCGGGTAAATCGTAGTCGCCAAGGACCGCGAGCGGCAAACCGAATTCGTTGTTCAGATTGCCCCCCGGAGCGCGCACCGAGCCAGCGCTGTTAAGAACCGCAAGGGCCGCCAATTTGGTCGAAGTTTTACCGACGCTTCCGGTTATGCCAACCACCGACGGGCGGTGTTTCGCGAGCGTTGCCCGCGCTAAGAACTTTAATTTGGTTTTCAAAATGTTGCGCAGAAATGATCGCATCTTATGGAGTGTTTAAGTTGTCCGGCGGCACATTGTAATAGTTCAAAGCGAAATTAGCGATGTCGCGGAATGCCGGCACGATTGTAAGGCCAGCCAAAGGGCTGCCTGCAGGCTCATCAAGTTTTATAAATACTATGAAGCGCGGATTATAAGCTGGCGCGAACCCGACATAGCTGTCAATAACTTTACCTGCATAGTACCCGCCGTGCGCCAAGTCTGGTACTTGAGCAGTACCCGTTTTCCCAGCGATGGTGTAGCCATTTATGTGCGCGATTCCGGCGTTATCAACCGCTGCGACCATCATCTGAACCATCTTACGGCTGGCGTCTTCGGAAATCACGCGGCGCACTGGCTGTGGAGACAAATCAGCATTTACGTATGGCCGCATCATCACGCCGCCGTTCGCGACCGCTCCTATAGCTTCAAGGAGGCGGATGGGCGTTGCTGACACACCCTGGCCAAAACTCGCAGTCGCAAAATTGATGTCGCGCTTGTCCTTCTCTAGTGGCGTGAGGCTCCCAACAACTTCTCCGGGCAAGTCCACGCCAGTTTTTTCCTTGAGACCGAATTTTGTCAGGTAATTGTAAAAGGCGTCATTGCCCAGCTGTTTTTCGGCGAACGCCGCGCCGGTATTCAGTGAATTTTCAATGACTTCAGTCATCGTCATTTTGCCGTGCGCTTTCATATCCCAGTTCTTGATGGTTTTGCCGCTAACCGTTATTGAACCGGTATCAACATAAGTAGTGTCTGGCGTAACTTTACCGGCATCCAGCGCCGACGACATGGTTATTACCTTAAAAATAGATCCTGGTTCGTACACTCCCTGCAGAGTCGGATTCATAAAATTTTTGATATCCGCCTGGCTGTAGTTGTTAGGATCGAAGCTCGGCGTGCCGGCCATCGCCAAGATTGCTCCGGTTTTCGGATTCGCGACCATAACCGTCCCGCCGGTTCCTTTATAATCCGAAACTAGTTTATCTAAAACGCTTTCGGCGTGGTTCTGGATATTGGCGTCAATGGTGAGATGAAGATCCCCTCCTCTCTCGCCCGGAGTAACTTTATCCCCTTCGGTATCGCCGGCTTTACCGGCAAGAGTGTCATTGTAATAAAGTTCCAAACCGTATTTACCCGCCGGGTTTTGCGCATCGAGGGAAACAAAACCTAAGAGCTGTGAAGCTATAGATTCTAACGGATAATAACGCAGTTTCTCCTCACCGATGGTGACGCCGGGGAGCGTCTGCGAGTTTATGGCGTTTACCTGATCATCGGAGGCCTTACGTAAAACCGGCACGTAGATGCTGCTGGCGTCGCTCAAAAGTTTTTTTAGGTCGTCGGGATTGCGGCCGGTAATGGTGGCTAGCGTATCGGCCAAACCGAATACGCTTATCTGCTCCGCTTGTTCAGCCTTGGCTATTTCTTTGGGATTAGCCGCGATAATCGGATACTCCTTGGTGATTGCGGCTGGAACATCGTTACCGCCATTGTCGGTGAAATAAATATTCCCCCGCTCGGGGGCTAAGAGACCGGTCATTTCATAAAACTGCTCGGCCTGCGCTTTATAGTTGCCGCCGTGCACAACCTGAATGTTGTAAACATTCAGTATCAAAATGGCGTATAAAATGCCCGCCACTACCGTTATTGCTGCGATGCGAAAGCCCATTCTGGATTCTTGTCCTGAACCATGCCTCGATCCGCTGCAAGTTTCTCCAACGCTTCGGAGCTGGTTTCCTGGTACAACTTATTCTTCAAGTCAGCATTTTTAACCTGTAAGGCGTCCAACTCTCCCCTAAGCGCGCTTAGATCATGGGCTAAGCTCACGCTCTTGGAGTAGAGCATCACATTGGAGACGGCGAACAAGACGAGGATTATACCTACCCCAACAATAAGTTGAACAACGTTCTTCTTTTGGTTCGGTTGGATAACTGTCATTTATTTTTATTATTACCGCTGATTTATACTGATATAGCTGATTTATGCGGATAAATTTAATAGGGTGAATTTATATGAGTTCTGCTGCCCGCAGTTTGGCTGAACGGCTTCTTGAATTCCTTAATATTTCTTCTTCTGCGGGGACGATGGGTTTTTTGGTGATTATTTTCAAAATTCCATCCCGCTCCGCTTCGCGGAAGCCATTTTTGGCTATGCGGTCCTCTAGAGAGTGGAATGAAATTATCGTGACCCTTCCGCCGGGAACAATTATTTCTTGGAGGCGGTTTAAAACTTTCTCTAACTCTCCAAGTTCATCATTCACGTAAATCCTTAGAGCCTGGAAAATGCGCGTCGCCGGATTAATCCTCCCGCGCTCATAGCCACGCGGCACCGCCCTACGGATAGCTTCAACTAGATCGAATGTTGTAAGGATGCGCTTTTGCTTCCGGCCCGCTACGATTTCTTTCGCTATTTTCCTTGAAAATCTCTCCTCACCGTAGCGATAGAAAATATCAGCTAGCTCTTTCTCTTGACGCTGATTTACAACTTCCGCGGCGGTAACGCCAGTTCGCGTATCGTAGCGCATATCAAGCGGCTCATCGGCTTGGAAACTGAAACCTCTTCCTAAATCGAATTGTTCAGAGGAGAATCCCAAATCCAAGAGCAATCCATCCGCTTTAGGAAGTCTGTGAGCAGTAAGTATCTCAGGCAACTCGGCATAACTCCCGTGTTCTAAAATGATTTTTGCGCCGGAACGCCCAGTATTTTCTTTGGCTATCCGCGATTTAAGCTTTGTAAGAAGTTCCCAATCCCGATCAACTCCCAAAAAAATTCCTTCAGGCCCGCCTTCGCGGTGCCGTAGCCCGCTGCCTCCTTCGCGCTCCGTCGCCAAAGCTTTGGAGCATCGGCGACCGGAGTGGCTACGGAGGCCGAGTCGGCTGGGCGAAGGCCCGCCTTCGCGGTGCCGTAGCCCGCTTCGGCTGGGCGAAGGCCCGAGGCGCCGCGCTATTTCCAAACCATGGCCTCCTCCATCAACCGTGCCGTCAATTATGAATTTTCCCGGAGCGACCGCTAAAACTTCCAAAGCTTTATCTAAAAGAACAGGAACGTGCGGCATACCACACTAAATACCAAGCTCCCCCAATTTTTCTGCGATTTCTTCCGAAGAGCTCTCGGTC